>ERZ650307.1678-NODE-1678-length-12403-cov-6.646259_pt1 | contig 12403 bp, 12 predicted proteins | sample MGYA00376243_ERZ650307 | MGnify/ENA primary metagenome ERZ650307 (study PRJEB26733, sample SAMN07839242) | wastewater metagenome | biome: urban; feature: artificial channel; material: waste water | place: USA: North Carolina | collected 2016-03-31 ... | reverse complement strand
ACGGAGCCAATCTCAGCGAATTGAATCAGGCTGCCGCTCAGGCTGGGTTCTTCAATACCATCAGCGACAACGACGGAGTGATCCGCAGCTTGCCGTTGCTGGCCGAGTACCAGGGGCACTACTACGAATCTCTGGCCCTGGGGATGTTCCGCTCCATGATGGGCATGCCGCGCGTAGAGCCAGGCTTTCCCGCCACGCCATCGCTGGGCACGCATGAGACGCTGGAGAGCGTGGTGCTGGTAGAGGGCGCACGCCGCATGGCTTTGCCGGTGGACGACCGCCTGTCCATGTTGATCCCCTTCCGCGGCCCGGGCGGGCCAGATGGTGGCTCATACCAATACATTGCGGCCAGCGATGTGATCGAGGGCCGCCTTGCGGAAGGCGCCCTGGCTGACAAGGTGGTGTTGGTCGGTACCACGGCCCCAGGACTGCAGGATGTTCGCGTGACGCCTGTGGGCCTGGTCTACCCCGGCGTGGAAGCCCATGCCAATATGTTGTCTGCCTTGATGGATGGCAATGCGATTGCAATACCAGACTACGCCCGTGGCTTTGATGTGCTGCAACTGCTGTGCGTGGGTTTGGTGCTGGCTCTGGGGCTTTCACTACTGCCTGCGGGCATGGGGCTGCTGCTCAGCTTGGCTGTGATCGCGGCATTGGTGGGGCTGAACTTGTGGCTGTACCGTGTCCATGGATTGGCCATGCCGCTGGCCACGGCAGTGGCCCTGGCACTATCGGCATCAGTGATCAATATGGCCCACGGTTACTTTTTTGAAAGCCGTTCCAAGCGCGCCCTGGCCTCGCGGTTTCGCTCTTACGTGCCCCCCGAGCTGGTCGATGAAATGCTCAAACACCCTGAGCACTACAGCATGCAGGCCGATAACCGCGAGCTCACCGTCATGTTTTGTGACATCCGTGGTTTCACCACCCTGTCCGAGCGCATGGAGCCGGTGCAGTTGCAGGCCTTGCTCAACACCTTGTTCAGTCGGCTCACCCATGTCATCCGCCAGCAGCGCGGAACCATCGACAAATACATGGGCGACTGCGTCATGGCCTTCTGGGGCGCCCCCGTGGCCGCTCCCGACCATGCCCACCTGGCGGTGCAGGCGGCACTGGACATGGTGCAGGCTGTGCACGCGGTCAATACCGAACACCAGGCGCAAGGCCTGCCCGCCATCGGTGTGGGGGTAGGACTCAACACCGGCCCCATGTGCGTGGGCGACATGGGCTCCGACGTGCGCCGCAGCTACACCGTGATTGGCGACGCGGTCAACCTCGGCTCGCGCCTGGAAGGCCTGTGCAAGGCCTACGGGGTGGAAATCGTGGCCAGCGAAAGTACGCACGCCCAGGCGCCGGGCTTTGTGTGGCTGGAGCTGGACCGCGTCCGTGTCAAAGGCAAGGAGCAGGCCGTCGCCATCTACTACCCACTGGGTGTGGCGGGGCGGGTGGCGGGGGAAAACCTCCAGGCCATGGAATCCTGGCACCGCTGGCTGGCCGCATTCCGGGCGCAGAACTGGCCCTTGTGCGATGAACTCTGGCCCAGCATCCAATCCAACCCCGCAGGGGACAAGCTGCTGCACTTTTATGCGCAGCGTCTGCAAGAGCGTAGAGTGCTACCCTACGATCCAGACTGGGATGGGGCAACCCATTTCGACACCAAATAACAAGGCCACACCACCATGCAAGTGCGCGTGCTCGGTTGTTCTGGCGCCATCGCGCGGGACTGCCGCACCACCTCCTTCCTGATTGACGGGCGCATCCTCATCGACGCAGGTACGGGTGTGGGCGACCTCACCCTGGATGAAATGCAGGCGGTGGACGACGTCTTCCTCACCCATTCGCACCTGGACCATATCGCCGCGCTCCCCATGATGCTGGATGCGGTGGCCTCGCGCCGTGCCGAGCCGCTGCGCCTGCATGCGTTGCCCGACACCATTGCCGCGCTGCAGCAGCACATCTTCAATGACGTCATCTGGCCCGACTTCAGCCGCATCCCCAGCCAGACCCGTCCCTTTGTGCGCTACCAGCCCCTGCAGATGGGGCAGTGCCTGCAGGTGGCGGGTGTTGATATCGAAGTACTGCCCGCCCGCCACACCGTGCCCGCAGTGGGCTACGCAGCGCGGGGTGAGACGGGCTGGTGGGTCTTCAGCGGCGACACCGGCGGCCACTGCCCAGAGTTCTGGCAACGCGTCAACCAACTACCGCTGGCCGCCCTGGTCATAGAAACTGCCTTCAGCAACCGCGAAGGCACCCTGGCCCGCCTGGCCCAACACCTGGCCCCCCACACCCTGGCCCAGGAACTGGCGCAACTGGCGCCAGGCCAGCGCTGCCCCATCTACATTACCCACACCAAGCCCTCAGAGACGGATCTCATCATGCAGGAGATCCGCCAGTTTGACGCCCGCACCCCCCAGGGTTTTGCGGCGCCGCATGACATTCGGTGGCTGCAAGCGGGGGATGTGCTGCAGGTTTGACATGTTGGGGTGACAGAAATGTCAATAGTGTTACCGGGGTACTGTGGCACGGGGACTTCCCGGGGGAAGCGCCCTCCGTCGCCAAGCTGGCACGCCATATGCTTAGTTGGTAGCGTCAATCGACTTTTCTCAACTCTCCAAGGAGTATTTCATGAAGCGTACTATGCAAAAGGGTTTCACCCTGATTGAATTGATGATCGTTGTGGCGATCATCGGTATCTTGGCTGCTGTGGCTCTGCCGGCCTACCAGGACTACCTGACCCGTGGCCAGGTGTCTGAAGCGGTTACCCTGACTGGTGGTCTGAAGAGCCCGCTGGCTGAATACGGTGCCGACAAGAACGCATGGCCGACCTTGGTGGGCCCGACCGCTACCGCCGGTTCTGGTCAGTTGAACGCCGCCTTGGTGGGCAAGTACAGCACGGTGTCCACGAGCGTCGGTGGCACCTATCCTGCCGGTACTGTGTCGGCGACCATGACCACTGGTAAAGCAAGTGGTGGTGTGCTCACCCTTTCGACCGGCAACGGTGGCAGCTCATGGGCCTGTGGCAACACGACCGTGGATGGCACGACCGGCTCCGGTACCACGATTGCAACCAAGTATCTGCCCAACGCCTGCAAGCCCTGATCTGGGTGATGTGGAACAAGGGGCTTCGGCCCCTTTGTTTTTCTTGTTAAACATGTTGTCTGGGGCACAGCCATGGCCAAGAAATCAATGACCGGATTCACACTGATCGAACTGATGATCGTGGTAGCGATCATTGGTATTCTGGCTGCGGTGGCTCTGCCAGCTTATCAGGACTATCTCACGCGCGCCCAAGTAAGCGAGGCAGTGACACTGACTGGCGGTCTCAAGGATCCTCTGGCGGAATGGGGGACCGATCGCAGCACTTGGCCTACCCTGGTGGGTGCAGGCGTCAGTGCCGGGTCAACCCAGATCAATGCGACATTGGTGGGCAAGTACGCGACCCTTTCGAGCTCTATCGGGGGGACATTCCCCACGGGTACGATCAGTGCGACGATGACCACAGGCAAGGCCAGTGGTGGTGTTCTGACCTTCAGTACCGGCAACGGCGGTGTTTCTTGGGCTTGTGGTAACACAACCGTTGACGGTCACACCGGCTCCGGTACCACGATTGAAACCAAGTATCTGCCCAACGCCTGCAAGCCGTAATTCGACTGAAGAAAGCCAGTTTCATTCCGGTATAGTCATCAAGGCCCTTCGGGGCCTTTCTTTATTGGCCTGAGTGGGGCGCCACATGGGTGAAATCACGTCAAACAAGGAGAGTTGGTCAAATGTCGCCGCAGCTTGAAGTCATCGCACGCCATCGTCTTCTGCCCGTAATGGGGCTTGCAGTGCTCGTGCTTCTTCTATACGGGCAGACGCTGGGGTTCTCCTATGTCTGGGACGACGGGATCATTTTTCTGGACAAGAACGACCTGATGGTCAAGCCGTTGAGCTGGGGCTTGCTGTCTCAGCCTGTGCTGGAGGGGACCTCATACCTCAGGCCTGTGGTGTTTTTGACCTGGTTCACTGAATTTCATCTTTTCGGGCAAAGACCTGCGCTGTCTCATGCAGTGAATGTGGGGCTCTTTCTGCTGAATGTCATTCTGCTCTTTCAAGTCGCATTGACCCTATTTCAGCGAAACGGACTGAGTCGCCCAATGCTCAGGGCGGTGGCGGCGGCAGCCATCTATGCCGTGCACCCTGCGCTTATCGAGGTGGTTGCCTGGGTGTCTGGCCGATTTGATCTGTTGTGTACCACCTTCATATTGCTGGCAATCAAACTATACCTTGCAGATCGCATGAGCGTGAGGGTTCGGATTCCCCTCATGTGTGCTTTGATGCTTCTGGCGGTATTGACCAAGGAACTGGGTGTTGTGTTGCCAGCCTTGCTTTTGTGCATTGGGCTTGCACTGCGCAATCCAGACACTAACACGGCAGGCGCTAACGGACTTCGTGCGGTCAGCTCATGGTTCAAGCAGGAGCGATCTCTGTGTATGGCTTTGGGTTTGACCATGGTAGTCTATTTTGTGATTCGCAAGCTTTCGATGGATGCTGTCTATCATGCGCCCATATCGCTGGACTACTGGATTACTGCAGTATTTGAGTTGATGATGCCTTTGGAGGCTCTGCGCGAATATGTGCTCATCGCCTTGCTCCCTTTTGACAGAATAAGCATCTTCTACCCTTTGGCTGGTTTTGATCTTGGTGCTGCCGCCCGTTTGCCATTGAATATGCTGAGCCTGCTGACGGTTTGCATGGTCGTTTATCTTGGGTTTTGGCGACTCAGGCTCTGGGCTTTGATGTTGATTGCCGCTCTGATATCGATCAGTCTTGTCATTCATCTGATTCCAATGACGATCGCCGACAACTTGGTCCAGACACGGTTCCTCGCGCTTCCGCTGGCTTTTGCCGCGCTGGCTATTGCTTCGGTGAATCTTCACGGTACCAACGGACAGGTACCCTTGTTTTCCGGTCTGCGACAGAGGATGGTTGTTGGCGGGATTTCAGTTCTTTGGTTGTTGGGGGCTGCATTGGTCAGTTACACAACCATTCCTATGTGGAGCAATTCATTGTCGCTTTGGACATGGGTCCATAAGCAGCATGCCGATATTGCCTCGGTAAGCTACAATTACGCACAGGCCGCCTTGGCAGGCAATAGGCTTGATCTCGCTGAAGCAGAAATGAAACGTTTGATCGATCGCGATGGTGGCTTGGATGTGCCGCATCAGATCTTGTACGGGAATTTTCTTTTTCGCAAAGGAGATCCGGAGGCACAAAAATACATCCAAGGTGTCCTGTATGCCATTCCCGATTTTCGGGGTATGGAAAATGGATTCAGAAAAATTCAAGAGTACGGCCTGACCCACACCCAAATTGGTGGTGCCCTGATGGATTACGCAAATTCACAAATTGTGTTCTTGGGGGATCTGCAAGCTGCATTGCGCTACAACGAATTATCGGCTTGGTACTATAGAGAGGGTGAGCGGGTCCCCGTCAAATTACAGCGGGCTGTAATTTTTTATCTCATGGGTCGATTTGATGAGGCGGATCGCTTGAGGCTTGAAGTCGAGGGGACTTACTATCATAATTCCACTTCATACCTTGCTGGGGCGTTTCACTTGGTTCGCACCTATTGCGATCGATGGGAAAAGGCCGCCGAATCTGGCGGGGTCTGTGAGAATTTGGAGCGGCGGGTGCTTCCGCAAGCGTTCAAGATATCTCCCTGACGGCTGAATTTTTGACTTGCATTGTCATGTCACTCTGGCAAAGAAAGTTTTACGCCGCATCCCTTCATTTCCTTGTGACGGCTTTGATAGCGGCGCTGGCAGGATATCTTGTCTTTCTTGTTTGGTATCCATGGCCCTATTACCAGATGCTTGGAGGGACAGAGTTATTTGTCCTTGTTGTGCTCAGTGACCTTGCTCTCGGACCTTTGCTGACCCTTGTGGTCTTCACGCCGAAGAAGCCGCTTAAAGTCCTGCTGGGTGACTATGCGGTGATCGGTACGCTGCAGCTGGCGGCTCTAATGTACGGGTTGCATACCGTTGCGGCGGTTCGTCCCGTCTTTCTGGTTTTCGCTGTGGATGGATTTGAGGTGGTCCTCGCCAGCGATCTCTCGGATGAAGACCTGGAGCAGGCAATCGAGCCTGTGTGGCGCACAAGAGGTTGGGGTGGGCCTCGCCAGGTGTGGGCTGAACTGCCTACCGACGGCAAGGAGCGCACGGCGCTCGTGTTCTCGTCCTTGGCGGGGAAAGATCTTCAGATGTTCCCAAAATACTATCGCCCCATGACCGAGGCCCGAGAAGAGATCCTTGCGCGTGGGGGCGACATCGCTCAGCTTGCTGCCAAGTGGCCGAGCAGACGTGCAGAAATCGACTCAGCCATTGAGAGTTCCGGCCGCTCTCAAGCAGATTTGGTCTGGTATCCGGTCAGGCACTTCAGAGGTTTCTGGACTGTACTCGTGGAAAGATCTGGTCTTGCACCGGTCGCTTGGATTCCGATGGATCCATATTAAGATCCGGAATATCTCGATTTGGGTCGGATAGATCGGGTTGAGTCAATCAGGTTTTGCCTACAAATAACAGTGGGATGTAGCGTGGATATTTTTTTTCCATTGGATGATGCCTATATTGTTCAGCATGTCGTTGATGGGCTCATCTTGGGCGCCGAATCTCGCTACGCTGACTCAACCCCAATGACTGGAGCGACAAGTCCACTATTTGTTCTTCTGGTATATGCATTGGCACACATTTTTGAAGTGACGCAGGCTCAGCTGACCGTTGTTATCGGAAGTCTGGTTGCGTATCTGTGGGGCGTATATCGCTTTGCGAGAGTGTCCGGGCTAAGCGCCTTGTTGTCAGCACTCATTACATTTTTTGCATTGCTCTTTGGGCATAGTTTCTATCAATTGTTGAACGGTCTGGAGACCGGGCTTGCGATGGCAGTTGTGATATGGACCTGCTATCTCTTCAGGGATGGCTATCCGTATTACAGATGGTCTTTTGTGATATTGGGTCTGATGCCATTTGTCAGGCCTGAGTTGGGTGTTTTGGGTTTGGTGGTCTTTGCGTATGCACTGTATGGGGTGAGGGGTGCTGCGAACTCCAACCGGCTTGCTCTTCTGGGGTTGGGCTATGCAATCACAGGGGCTGCAGTGGTTATGCTTTTTCTTTTTTGGACTTCGGGTTCGTTGATCCCAAATACACTGGGAGCGAAGGTTTATTTCTTTGCAGAAGGCTGTCTTCCATTTTTCACAAAACTTTCTGTAGTGGCGAGCGCATTCACGTCTTATGCAGCCTTTGCTGGCATGGGTGTATTGGGGGTGTTTGGTTTGGCTGTATCACGCCTGAAGTGGGTGGCTATTGCTTTTTTTGTCATGTTTTTTGTTGCCTATGTCCTGAGGTTTCCTGGGGCTCTGTTTCATAATCATTACAGGTATGTTCATTTGTTGTTTCCACTGATTGTGGTTGGATGGATTTCTCTGTTGTCTTCCAATAAGGGATGGCTTGCGAAAGGTTCTTTTGCATTATTTTTGGTTGCGCTCTCTTGGTCTGCACTTGGTTTTTCAAGGGTTATTGCCGATTACCAAGAGGGTATGCGTATTTCGAGGGTGGAGTTGAAGGGGGTGGCCGATTGGGTGGCTGAGCATGTGCCTGAATTAGATTCGGTGCTTGTTCATGACGCCGGATTTATTTCATTGGTGGGAAAACAGCCTTTGGTTGACTTGGTGGGCTTGAAATCACCGTCTAGCGTAGAAGCTCATCGAAAGTACACGTGGCCACGATGCGGACGTGCGCCTGAGGCTATTGATGAAATTGCATCGAAGACTGGTGCGAGTTATTTTGTTGTGCTGGATGATTGGGATCGAATTTTTAGACTTACCGATTCACTTCGCTACATGGGGTGGCATGTGGAACGTGCTGATTCTCAACGAGGTGCGACAAAATATCATGTGTATCAAATAACGGTGATACCAACAAAGACTCTGGCTCCTATTAATAGAAGATCGGGTGATTCAAAAAAGTAACTTGTATACCCAAAAATCTTCGTCCACGGCATTAAAAAATGCACCGAATTGTCGATGGAATTTTCTACCAACCATCCCGATCTTATGACTAGCCATTCGTCAAAGTTAAATTTTCGATAATAAGCGATGTATAGCATTCCCATCACCCCCAAGATTGAGGTGATCTTTATTGCAATGGATGCTATCAAATGGGCGGGAGATATTTTTTGTTTGATGGGGGATGGCTCATGCGTATACATTGTTATACGGTGGCTAAATTTTTGTCTTATTGAAAATAAACCCGGGCAGGTGCCGAATGATCATCATGATGAGCCACCATTTTTTCGGTGCATACACCACGGGTTTGCCAGCGGCAATGCCATCCACCATCTGTTTCGCCACGCTTTCCACCGGTGCCAGCTTGGCCCCTTGCCCTTTGAGGTGCGCCGTCATGGGGGTGTCGGTGGGGCCGGGTTTGATTAGCACCACTTTGACCGCGCTATCGGCAAAACGGTGTTGCAAGCCTTGGGCGTAGCGCGTCACCATGCCTTTGGCAGCGCCATAGACGTAATTGGATTGGCGCCCCCGGTCGCCGGCCACCGAGCCAATCAGCGCAATGGTGCCGTGCTGGGCTTGCTCCATGTGCTTGGCAAAGGCTTCAGCGTAGAGCACGGGCGAGATGCCATTGATGTCCAGTGCTTCGTGGCAGGCTTGCAGGTCGTTTTGGCATTGCGCCTGCTCGGGCAGCGCGCCGTGGGCAATCAGCGCGATGTCGAGCGGGCTAGAGGCACACATGCCCGCCACCACCTCGTCGATGGCAGCAGGGTCTGAAAACGAAGCCTGCACGACATGGATGTGCGCTTGCGGGCTACGCACCTGCAAGTCGGCAGCCACCCGCTGGGTGCGGGGCAGGTCGCGGCCTACCAAAATCAGTTCTGCGGTGGGTTGCTGTGCCAGCCACAGCCGGGCGCAATGCTCGGCCATGGTTGAAGTCGCGCCGATGATGGCGATTTTTTTGGGGGGCATTCAACTTCCCATTAAGCGGCGCGAAAGGCCCGAGCTGATGCCGGGGTCGCGGTAGGGTAAAAATTCTGGCAGGCGGGGGTAGCCTGCCTCGAACAGCTCACGTGGCATCCGCGCGTCTTTGGCCAGGTAGATGCGACCTTGGGCTTCGCGCACGATGGCGTCTAGGCGCTCAAACAAGCGGTGTGTGCGCGCGCCGTGGTTGGGAAAATCTAAGGCCAGCGTCACGCCGGGCTGTGCAAAGCTCAGCATTCCTACGGGCTGGCGGTTGCCGAAAGTTTTAAGCACCGCCAAAAAGGAGCCGTCGCCCGAGCGGGCAATTTCGCGCAGCATGGCCTGGATGGCATCGCGCCCCACGGCGCGCGGCACCACACTTTGGTACTGAAAGAAGCCGCGCGGCCCGTACATGCGGTTCCATTCGAGCAGGTTGTCCAGCGGATAAAAAAACGCTTCGTAATGTGTAATGGCCCGGCCTGCACGCCATTTCTTCAGGTGGTAATAGGCCATGTTAAAGGGGCGCAACGACAAGCGATTGACCAGCGAAACCGGTGACACCAGCGGCATGGTGCGTTGCTGGGCCGTAGGCAGGGGGCGCGGCGCGGTGACGATGGGGTTGCCGCGCATAAACACGCCACGCCCGCCACCGCCAGAAATGCAGTCGATCCACGAAACGGTGTGCTCCCAATGCGCTTCAGAAGCATCGGCCAGCTGGAAAAACTCGTCTAAGTTGGCATAGGCCAGCGTTTCGGTGTCCAACCAGGGGCCGGGCGTGCGGCGCAGTTGCAGCTCGGCTTGGGTGATGATGCCGGTCAAGCCCACGCCGCCCACGGTGGCTGCAAACCAATCACTGCGCTCGTGTGGGCCGCATTCGATGGTTTCGCCGTTGGTGCGCAGCAGCGTCAGGCGCAGCACATGGTCGCCGAAGCTGCCCAGCACATGGTGGTTTTTGCCGTGGACATCGTTGGCAATTGCGCCACCGACCGTCACCAGCTGGGTGCCGGGTGTTACTGGCAGCATCCAGCCGCGCGGTACAGCGAGGCGCTGGATGTCGCGCAGCAGCACACCCGCTTCGCATACCAAACGCCCGTTGTCCTCGTTGAAGGCGATGAAATGGTCTAGCCCGCCGGTCAGCCACAGGGTGCCACCGGGGTTCAGGCAGGCATCACCGTAACTGCGGCCCATGCCGTGGGCTAGGCCTGGGTTGCTGCTGTGGCGCAGTGCTTGTTGGAGTGCTGGCAGGTCGCGTGCACTGAAGACGTGGTGCGGCTCGGCGCTGAGTCGCCCCCAGGAGGAGACGGCTTTCACGAAGGCTCCGTATGGAAAACGTAGCGCTTGTCGAGGTGGTATTTCGCCACATAGCCAATCGCCAAACCAATCACCCCGCCCAAGTAGCGCATTTCGCGCGTGGCAAAGAGGTGGTGAAAACCAAATTCGAAGCCCCAAAAAATCACCGTGGTGGCCAAGCCCATGGCGGTGTAGAGGGCAAAAGTGCGTGTGTCATGGGCCACGTTGGCCGCACGAAAGCGAAAAATATAGCGTTTATCCAAGAGGTATTTGATCGCCAGGCCCACCCCTGTACCCATCGCGACTGATGCCACAATGGCGCCCGTGCCGTGGTAAGCGCGCACCACCAAGTCCTGAGCCCCGATGTTCGCCGCGGTGGCAATCAATGCGTAAATTGCGTACTTAGCAGCCAGCTTGGTTGAAGCAAACATTCAGGGTTATCAACGAGATTAAAAACAATGAATCGTACCGTAACCGCCCACTCCCCATGGGCGCAGCTGCGCGGGCTGATCAAGCTTATGCGGCCTAAACAGTGGGTGAAAAACGGTTTTGTGCTGGCACCGCTGGTGTTTTCCGGCGAGTTTCTTGATCTCGATGCAATCGGTCACGCGCTGTGGGCCATGCTGCTGTTTTGCGCGGCTTCGTCGGCCACCTATGTCATCAACGATATGCACGACATTGAGCGTGACCGTCGCCATCCGAAAAAATCCCAATCGCGCCCGCTGGCGGCGGGAATTGTGTCTGTGCCTGCGGCCTTGTTCTTGCTCGCTGGCCTGTATGCCGTGCTGCTGGGTGCCTGGTTTGTGGTGCCCAAGGTGCTGGGTGTGATTGCTGCCTATCTTGTGCTCAACCTGGCCTATACCTTTGTGCTCAAGCACCAGCCTGTGGTGGACATCTTCACCATTGCGATTGGCTTTGTGTTGCGGGTGTATGCCGGGGCTGTGGCGCTGAGTGTGCCGGTGTCTTCCTGGATGTTCATCACCACGCTGTGCTTGGCGCTGTACCTGGCCGCCGTTAAGCGGCGCCAAGAATTAAGCCAAAGCGGCAGCGAGGGGCGCAAAGTGCTGGAGAAATACTCTGTCGCTCTGGTCGATCGCTACGCGGAAATGTCGGCCACGGGGGCGTTGTTGTTCTACAGCATGTTTGTGATGTCGGCCAAGCCAGCATTGGTCATTACCGTGCCGCTGGTGTTGTTCGGCTTGTTTCGCTATTGGTTTGTGGTGGAGGCGCTGGATGGTGGCGAGTCGCCCACCGATGCCCTGCTGGCGGATTGGCAGTTGCTGCTTACGGTGGTGCTGTGGGTGCTGACGTGTGTTTGGGCGCTGTGGCCAGTGCAGGGGTGAATATGGATTTGTCGTATGCGCTAACGCCCTTTTTGGCCTGGCTGGTGGCAGGGGTGCTGAAGTTTGTGGTCAACAGCTTGCGCGCTGGCAAGCTGGCGTTTGGTTTGATCGGCTACGGTGGCTTGCCTAGCAACCACAGTGCCATCGTCAGCAGCACAGCTGCGCTGATTGCCTTGAAAGAAGGGCTGGCGCACCCGGCTTTTGCTGTCGCCGTGACTCTGGCCTTCATCGTTATGCTGGACGCCAGCAGTTTGCGCCGTCAGGTTGGTAAGCACGCGCAGGTTATCAACGCTTTGGCAGCCAACTCACCCGAGCGCCCGCCGCTGCGTGAACGCATGGGCCATACGCCTCTGGAAATAGCGGCTGGCATCGCCGTGGGTATCGCGGTTGCTGCTGCGGTGCATGGCTTGCCCACTTGGCTCGCCGTGCAATCCTAGGTGGCTTGATGCCGTCATGGCCCAAGCGCTGCACAACAGCGAACCCGGCGAGATTCCCAGCCCGTGGGGTTTGTGGCGCTGGATTTTTTTTAGGGGTCAAATCGGCTTCTAACCCTTGTATAGCAAGCGCAAGCAGCTATGAATTTTGAGTAGGGAAACGGTGCGACCAAGGGCCAGTTTTGCCGCTACAGGGCCGCCACTTGCGCGGCCCGTGCTTCAAGCCCGCGTCAAAGGCTGCAGGGTGAGTTTGAACCCCATGGCGTGAATGACTTTGAACAGTGTGTCCGAGCTGGGTGCGCGCTCGCCCGAGAGGCTTTTGTACAAACTTTCACGCG
>ERZ650307.1669-NODE-1669-length-12420-cov-5.347028_pt1 | contig 12420 bp, 12 predicted proteins | sample MGYA00376243_ERZ650307 | MGnify/ENA primary metagenome ERZ650307 (study PRJEB26733, sample SAMN07839242) | wastewater metagenome | biome: urban; feature: artificial channel; material: waste water | place: USA: North Carolina | collected 2016-03-31 ... | reverse complement strand
TCCAGGGCTCCCCCCAGGAGCTGCTCAAGAACTGGAAGCAGTGGCTGCACGAGACACCCCTCAAGGCCAAGCTGAAGGTAGCCCGCTACCCCATGCGCGACGAGCTGGCGCTGATCCGGCTGCTGCTCGATCGGCGCCCCAACCTCAAGCTGGTCCTGGACGCCAACCAGGGCTGGACCCGCGAGGAGGCCTGGGCCTTCTGCGGCCACCTGGATCCGAATCGCATCGAATACCTCGAAGATCTGTGCGCCGACTTCGAGGACATCGCCTTCGTCGCCAGCCACACCGGCATGCCGGTGGCGCTGGACGAACTGCTGGCTCAGGGCAAACCCTGGGAGCCCATCCCGCAACTGCGCGCCCTGGTGCTCAAGCCGACCCTGCTCGGCGCCCTGGCCAACAGCGAGGCCCTGGTAGCCCGCGCTCGCGAACTGAAGCTCAAGGTGATCGTCTCTTCCTGTTTCGAGTCCGGTCTCGGCCTCGGCCAGCTCGCCCGCCTCGCAGGGGAGTGGGCGCCGGATCAGGCCCCTGGCCTCGATACCCGCCGCTGGCTGGCCAGGGATCTGCTGGACAAGCAAGGGCAACCCGATCCGGGCAGGATGGACCCCCTGTTTCACCGTGACTGACCCATGGTGACCCGTCAGATCCCACGGCAGGAAACCTGCCCGGTACGACGCTGGGCGACACTGGCCCCTCATCGCATTGCCATCCACAGCGGGGAGCCTCTTAGCTACCAGCGCCTCGACCTGCGCCTCAACAGCCTGTGCAATCAGCTCGCCCGGGCCGGGCTGGAACGGGGAGATCATCTCGCCGCCGTGGTGCGCGGCGCCCTGGAGGATGTGTTGCTGGCCTGGGCCTGCGTGCGCAGCGGCATCGTCTTCTGCCCCCTCAATCCCGCCTTTCCGGCAACCAGACACAGCGAACTGGCGAGCCAGCTCGAGGCCCGGGCATTCTGGTCGGCAGGCGAGATCCCGGCGGGCGACTGGCAAGCCCTCAGCCTCGACTTCACGGGCGAGCTGGCCGCAGATGGGGAGTCCCCGCTGGTACCCGACCAGCCGAACAACATGATCCTCACCTCGGGATCCAGCGGTACCCCCAAGGCGGTGGTCCACCGCCTCGCCAACCACCTCGCCTCGGCCCGGGGTTCCGCCACCCTGATCCCCCTGGACGAAGCCTGTGGCTGGCTGCTCTCCCTGCCACTGTTTCACGTCGGCGGTTACGCTATCCTGTTTCGGGTCTTCCTGGCGGGAGCCGCCCTGATGCTGGACGATCGCACCCGGCCCCTCAAGGCGCGGCTCGAGGATCAGCCCATCACCCACCTCTCGCTGGTGCCGACCCAGCTCTGGCGCCTGCTGGCACAGGGGTTCGACCCATCCCGCACCCGAGTGCGAGAGCTGCTGCTCGGTGGCGCCGCCATCCCGGCGCCCCTGGTCAACCGGCTGACCGCTCTGGGGCTGGAGCCCAAGGTGAGCTATGGCCTCTCCGAGATGGGCAGCCAGGTCTGCACCGGGCAACCCTGCGCCGCCGGCGTGGTGGGTCGCCCGCTGCCGGGGCGGGAGGTCTGCATCCGCCAGGGGGAGATCTGCGTGCGCGGTGAGACCCTGTTTGCCGGCTATTTCAGGGAAGGCGAGCTGGTCCGCCCCCTCGATGAAGAGGGTTGGTTCCACACCCGGGACAAGGGCCGCCTCACTCCGGGGGGCGATCTGGTGGTGGAGGGGCGGCTCGACAACCTCTTCATCTCGGGAGGGGAGAACATCCAGCCCGAGACCATAGAGCAGCGGCTGGTGGATCACCCCGCCGTGGCCCAGGCCCTGGTGGTGCCGGTGCCGAGCGACGAGTGGGGGCATAGGCCCGCCGCCTTCATCGACTGGCATGGCGAACCGGCCTCCCCTGCCGAACTGGCCGCCTGGATCAGGGTGTCGTTACCCGGCTTCATGGTGCCGGACCAGTGGCATCCCTGGCCGGATCTCGGCGGCAATCTGAAACCCTCCCGCACCCTGCTCGCCCGCAGCTTGCGACAAGAGGAGTGACGCCTCCCCCATATGGGGCGGAGTCCTTGCTATCAACACAGCCCCTTTTGGGGCTGTTTTTGTGTTGTTTGCTCCCGAATGCATCATTCCGCTGCGCCATCTGGCCAATTGATATTCCTTTGGAGCCTAATACCCTCTCTGGTCCCCACGCCTCTCCATCCACCAAAGGGATCATGATGAAGCACCTCTCTCCCCGGCTGCTGCTCCTGGCAGCCCCAGGCCTGCTCGCCACTTCGGCGCTGGCCAACTACTCCCCCTCCGACTGGCAACAGTATCAACTCAAAGGCGAATCCAGCCGTCAGCTGGGGGATCGTCTCACCGAAGTGACCTTTGAACTGAGCGCCCGCAGCGGCGACGCCCCTTATCAGCAGTTGAGGGTGTATCGCCGCTTCGACTGGCGCGATGCCAACCTGGTGCGCTGGCAGAGCAGCAGTGCGGCGAGCCGCAACTCAAGATCGAGCAGGGCTGGCAGATCCGCTACCTCAGCTGTGAAGAGGTGGTACCGGCCGGCAAGGCCGTCCCGGCCAGCAGCTATGACTATGGCTACGGCATGAAGCAGGGCCGCTGGGAGCCGCTGGCGGGCACCCCGACCGCGCCGCGTCAGGATCGTCTGCCGCTGGCTGAGCGGGTCATTCTGGGTCACAGCGAGCAGGAGCTGGATCGCTGTGAGCTCAACGCCGAAGGTCGCTGCGCCGAGCAGGCATGGCAGTACCAGCCGCAAAACTGGCAGCAATTGAAGGTGCTGGAAGAGACCCCCAATGAACGGGATGGTCGCCTCGAGCAGATCTTCTTCCGCCTGCAGCCCATCGCGGGCAGCCAGGCCGCCAAACAGGTGAGCGAGCTGCACGTCTGGCGCCAGTACACCTGGCTGCTGGACGAGATCAAGGCCCAGCAGGGGTGCGATGAACCCCAGACCCGTCAGGAAGGGGACAAGACCATCAGCTACCGGGTATGCCGTCAGACCCTGCCTGCGGGCAGCGAAGTGCAGGTGGTCTTGAAGGACACCGGCTATCAATACCCGGTGGGGGGCAGCGAATGGCAGACCCTGCCGGAAACAACCGAGTGGCAGGAGAGCCGGGTGCTCAACCGCCCCATCGTGCTGGCCAGCAAGGAAGAGCAGCTCGACTGTCGCCGTGCCGACGGCCGCGCCTGCTCCGAGCCGGATCTGCCGGGCACCGAGCTGCTGGACGCCGAAGCGGCCAGGATAGTGCAGGATGCCAGTGGCCAGCCCGCGCCGGTCTGGCAGGAGAACTATGGTCACGATGACACCAAGCTGCTGGCCGTGTCGCGCGGCATCCAGAGCCTGCTGGCGGCCAATCAGCCGGCTCATCCGGCCATGAAGCTGCTGCTGGAATACGTGCGTGCCCACAACTACCACAACTACGGCAAGCACAAGGAAGACGGCCCGGCCGCCGCCGAGGCACTGGCCGAGGCGTTGACCGCGCTCGGCGCCCATCCGCTGCTCTACCCGGAGCAGGCCAGCGACGAGGTTGGTGCCATCATGGGCGCCTGGAGCATCGCCCTGCACGGCCAGTTCAAGAGCCCGGCAGTGCAGAGCCGCTTTGGCACCCTGCTCGGCGAGTTCAACCAGATGCTGGCCTACAGCACCCGCCATGCCAGCGAGATCAACGGTCAGCACGCCTGGGCGACCGGCCTGTTCGATCTGCTCAACTTCCTCGACTTCGCCAGCGACTACAGCGACCCCTTCGCCAACGACTTCCGCCAGCAGGATGGCGAGCTGCGCAAGCAGCTGCACGCCCTCGGCATGAGCGAGCTCGCGTTGTGGCAAGGAAGGGATGGTGCCGATCTGTTCCTGCTCAACAACGTGCTGGATGCCTACACCCGCCTCTACCGGGTCGCCCGCTATACCCGCCCGGACGAGCTCGACGGCTACCGCAAGCTGCTGGATGACTCCGTCATCGCACTGGTTCGCCACCACGACCTGATCCCCGGTGGCCAGCAGAGTCAGGACCTGCTGGAAGACATGTCGCTGACCCTCTCCACCTACTACCTGACCTACACGGACCGCACCAGCGAAGCCTGCATCAGCGGCGACTTCGCCGGGCTCTGCACCCCTGTCCGGGTGGAGGACGTGCTGCCGTTCGAGCACACCTGCTCGCCGACCCTGCGCCTGCGGGCCCAGGATCTGACCATGAGCCAGGCCGAGGGGATCTGCCGTGAACTGGGTGCCGAAGAGCAGCAGTTCCACCAGCAGATGGAAACCGGCTGGCAGCCGGTGGCGGACGATCACAACGAGGCGCTGGAACTGGTGCTCTTCAACTCCTCTGCCGACTGGAAACGCTACGGCAGTGCTCTGTTTGGCGGCGTCTCCACCGACAACGGCGGCATCTACATCGAGGGGGATCCGGCCCGTCCCGGCAACCAGGCCCGCTTCTTCGCCTACGAGGCAGAGTGGAAGCGCCCCGCCTTCCAGGTGTGGAACCTGCGCCACGAGTACGTGCACTACCTGGACGGCCGCTTCAACCAGTACGGCAGCTTCGGCCACTACCCGCTCAACCGCACCACCTGGTGGTCGGAAGGGCTGGCGGAGTTCGTCGCCCACGGCCAGTGCTTCGCCCGCGGTCTGGACAACGTCGCCGGCCGCCCGGCCAGCGATCGTCCGACCCTGGCCGACATCCTGCATCTGGATTACGACAAGGGCGGCGAGATGGTCTACTCCTGGTCCTACACGGTGCACCGCTTCCTGAACGAGACCGGTCGCGGCGCCAGCTGGCTGGCCATGGCCCAGGCCCTGCGCAACCCGGATCAGCAGCAGGCCATGAGCGCCTTCGAAGCCGAGCTGGACCAGCTGATTGCCAATGACAGCGAGGCCTACCAGCAGTGGCTCGGCCGCGAGCTGCTGCCCTGGTGGGAAGCCAACAAGGACTCCGACGAGTGCAAGGCCAACGACTCCTCCCACTGAGGACGAGACGACGATGACAAGGGGCGGCCATGGCCGCCCCTTGTTTATGGCGCCGTTTGATAAGCCCGGGATCCTGGCGCGCGCTGCGACAACCTCTGCCCGAGTGAGACCCTGCGCCGCCATCAAACCTGACGCGCCACAACAACTTGTAATAGAATGGCCCCCTGTCTTCTCTTACTTCAGACCCGAACCGCACCGCGCATGAAGAAGTTTGCCAAGATCCTGCTCGCCTGCCTCTGCCTGTTGCTGGCCTCCATCGCCGCCCTGCTTGGCTACAGCGAGTGGACCGTCTCGGACGCCCGTCACTACACCTACGACGACGTCAATGCGGTGCCCTACAACCGGGTCGCCCTGGTGCTCGGCACCTCCAAATACCTGATTGGCGGCAGCCCGAACCACTACTTCAAATACCGGATCAAGGCCGCCGCCGAGCTCTACAACAACGGCAAGGTGGACTACATCCTGGTCTCCGGCGACAACGCCACCGTGCAGTACAACGAACCGCGCCAGATGCGGCGGGCCCTGATCCAGGCCGGCATTCCGGCCAGCGCCATCTACAGCGACTACGCCGGCTTTCGCACCCTGGACTCCATAGTGCGGGCCAAGGAGGTGTTCGGTCAGGCCCGCTTCACCGTGGTCTCCCAGGCCTTCCACAACGAGCGCGCCATCTTCATCGCCCGCCACTTCGGCATCGAGGCGGTCGGCTTCAATGCCCTGGATCCCAGCGCCTATCAGGGCATCAAGACCCGGGTGCGCGAGGTGTTCGCCCGCCTGATGGGGCTGCTGGACCTCTACGTGCTGGACAAGGGTCCCAAGTTCCTCGGCGAGCCCATCGTCATCGGCGGCCCGGTCCCCTGCCAGGCGTTGAGCACCATAGGGGCGAGCCAGCCCTGCCTGCCCATTGCACCGCCCCCTCATCAGCCGAAGGCCAAGCAGGCAACGGCCGTGAGCGCTGCAACAGCCACCAGTGCAGCGGCTGCAACCAGCGGTGCACCAGCCACCAGCGCAGCCGTGCCGAGCGAGGCAACGCCCGTGGATAATCCGGCTGCCACCAGCGCGGCGCCGCCAACCGGCAGCGCGCCGACCCCTCAATAGCAGAGACCCGCCAACAGGCGGGTCTCTTTCATTGGGCTCGGTATTTCCGGCGATCAGGCCCTTGCCGCCACGTAACGCCGTGCCACCTCATCCCAGTCGATCACGTTGTAAAACGCGGCTATGTAGTCGGGACGCTTGTTCTGGTACTTGAGGTAGTAGGCGTGCTCCCACACGTCCAGCCCCAGGACAGGCACCAGCCCCTCCATCAGGGGACTGTCCTGGTTGGCGCTGCTCACCACCTGCAGGCGGCCCGCCTTGTCCACCACCAGCCAGGCCCAGCCGCTGCCGAAGCGACTCAGGGCCGCCTGGGTGAAGGCCTGCTTGAAGGCATCCAGGCCCCCCAGATCCCGGGCAATCGCCTCGGCCAGCTCACCGCCCGGCTCACCGCCCCCTTGCGGGCTCATCACCTGCCAGAACAGGCTGTGGTTGGCATGACCGCCACCATGATTGCGCACCGCACCCTGCACCTTGGCCGGCAGGCTGTCGAAGCTCAGCAGCAGTTCGTCCACCGGCAGGGCCGCCAACTCGGGGAGCTCGGCCAGGGCGGCGTTGAGGTTGGTGATGTAGGTCTGGTGGTGGCGGCTGTGGTGGATCTCCATGGTCAGCGCGTCTATGTGGGGCTCCAGCGCGTCATAGGCATAGGCGAGGGCAGGCAAGGTATGGCTCATGTTCGTTCTCTCTCTTGTTGGGCTCAATGCAATTGATGGGCGGGCTCGGTCTGGCACTGACATTGACCGAGGCAGCGCAAAATGCCGTCGTGATGACCGTGTTTTTGCACGAAGGCGAGCAGCTCGGTGCGGGTGCCGCGGCTATGGCGCAGGGCCGCCGCCCGCAGGGGATCCGGGCTTGCGGGAGACTGGCTGGTGGCGAGCAGGCAGTCGTGGACATGGCACAAGATGTCGGCGGCCCTGTCCGGCAGCGTCATGGCCACCAGCAGATCCGCCAGGTTGTGGTGGGCCACCACCAGGGCTGCCACGGCTTCGTCCGCATCCGGCCAGCAGGGGAACTGCTGACGGGCCAGCCACAGGGCCTGCTGGTAATAGTCGAGCGCCCTGGCGTGCTCACCCGCGTCGAAGTGGCGATTGCCACAGAGGGTCTGCGCCTTCCAGTGCGCCATGCTGCTCTCCCCGTCGGTGGCACCGACCCATCCCTTCACCCAGGTTACCGTCATGACTCAGACACTCAAATGATAATAATTATTATTTAACTTATTTGATGGGCGGACACAAGGAATAGTTGGCGCGGCCCTTTTTGCCCATATGGGTAGGGTTTTTCTGCAATCCCCGGTTTAGTGATCCCATCCACAGATACATTTGAGTTCAGCTACCATGCTGCTGCTACTGGCATGAGGCCGGTGGCTGCCGGAGCGCAGCCGGTTTTCACAAGGATGGTGAAGATGAAAAGATGGCTATTGGTGCTGTTGTGCGCCCTGCCCATGCTGGGTCAGGGGGCCGGCTATACCCAGACCCGCTACCCCATAGTGCTGGTGCACGGACTGTTCGGCTTCGACAAGCTGCTCGGGGTCGACTATTTCTACGGCATTCCCCAGGCCCTGACCCGGGACGGCGCCCGCGTCTATGTGGCGCAGGTCTCCGCCACCCAGAGTTCGGAGCTGCGCGGCGAGCAGTTGCTCAGGCAGGTGCAGCAGGTGCTCGCCATCACGGGGGCCGACAAGGTGAACCTCATAGGCCACACCCACGGCGGCCCCACCATCCGCTATGTGGCCTCGGTCGCCCCCGAGCTGGTCGCCTCCGCCACCAGCGTGGGGGGCGTCAACCAGGGCTCCGAGATCGCCGATCTGGTGCGCGCCAGGGTGGCGCCGGGCTCGGTGGCCGAGCAGTTGGCGGTGGCCGCCGCCTCGGCGCTCTCCGGGGTCATCTCGCTGCTCTCCGGCGGCAGCGACCTGCCCCAGGATCCCCTCGCCTCCCTCGATGCCCTGACCAGCTCGGGTGCCCAGCGTTTCAACCAGCGCTATCCGGAAGGGCTTCCCAGCCAGCATTGTGGCGAGGGGCCGCTGCGCGCCGCCAACGGCGTCTACTACTTCTCCTGGAGCGGGCGCGGCAACATGACCAACATCCTGGATCCGGTGGATCCGGCGCTGGCGCTGACCGGCAGCTTCTTCAAGGAGCCCAGTGACGGCCTGGTCGGGGTGTGCAGCAGCCACCTCGGCAAGGTGATCGGCACCCACTACCGCATGAACCATCTGGACGAGGTGAACCAGTCGTTCGGCATTCGCCACCTGTTCGAGACAGACCCGGTCAACCTCTATCGCCAGCACGCCAACCGCCTGCAGAGGCTGGGACTATGAACAGGGCATGGCTGATGGCTGCTCCGCTGGCGGCGGCCCTGCTGCTGGGGGGCTGGCAGTATTGGCCCTCCGCTGACGCAACCGCCCCTTCGCCGCAACATGCCGGGCCCGCTTCCCCTCTGGTCAGGCAGGCCGCACCGCCGTCGGATAAGTCCTCGCTGCAGGCCCGCCATGAAGCCTTTCTCGCGGCTGAGGGCAGCCTGACGGTGCCGGCGGATCCGGGCCTCGCCAGCTTGCAGAAGCTGTTCGACGAGCGCGAGCAGTTGCGCAGGCAACGTTTCTCCCCGGCCGAGCAGGAGCAGCTGTTTGCCGAGGACAGGCTGATGGAGCAGTGGACCCTGCGCCGCAAGGCGCTGGCGGAGTCCAGTGATGCCGACAAGCCGCTGCTGGCGAGCGAGCTGGAGCTCTGGCTGGCGGAGCAGCCCCAGTGGTTTCGGGAGGCGGAGGCCAACAGCCGCCTGCTCGGCGATCTGCAGGCTCTGGAACAACTCCCCGCAGCCGGGCGTGACGCCGCACTGCGCGAACAGTTGGGACCGGAGGCGGCAGACCGGTTGCTCCAGCTGGCAGAGAGCCAGCAGGGGTTCGAGCAGCAGCTGGCCGGCTATCTGGCCGAGATCAGGCCCCTGCCTGCCGAGGCCCGGGTCAGCCAGCAGCCAGAGATCCTGGCACGCTGGTTCGAGCCCGGTCAGTGGCGACGGGTGGAGGCCCTCACCCGGCTCACCCTGGGCGAGCAGTAACCGGCATGAAAAAGGGGCCCGCAAGTGGGCCCCCATTCTTTGACGCTGCCGCCCTTACTGCGGCTTGTTGGCACCCGGCAGCGGCTGCCAGGTGAGGCGAGTCACCCGGTTGCCCTGCACCTCGCAGGTGAGGCAGAGATCCTGCCACCCCTTCTCCTGGCGCAGGGAGACCTCTCCCTTGATGCCCTCTGCACTCCTCTTGAGTTTGGCCGGCTCGAAGGTCACCTTGTCACCTCCGGCAAGCGCCATCAGCTTGCCATTGCAGAGCCACTGGGCGAGCTCGGCCCCCTTGAGCTTGACGCCCCCCTTGTCAGCCTTCTCCTCGGCGGTGCTCGGTGCAAACAACCCGCCCAGCTCGGCCGCCCGTCTGGTCAGCCAGGCTTCCCGCTGCTGCATGCTCATCTTGCTGACAAACTCCGCAGGCTGCCCCTTGTCGTCCAGCCACTGGGTCAGCTTGCCACTGTCATCGAAGGCGAACTGGGCGGCGGGCTCCTTCACCCCGAACAGCTTGCCGCCCTTGAAGTAGTAACGGCTCTCCCCTTCCTGTTTGCCCTGCTCGTTCAGGATGGGCACGGCGATGATGACGGGCGTGCCGTCGACCCAGGCCTTGATGTCAACGCCATCGTGGCTGAACAAGCGGGTATCGAGGGCGCTGTCGGCCCCCTTCTCCATCAGGGTGAACTGCTCGGCCAGGGAGGCGGCGAATGAAGGCAGGGAGCAGAGTCCCAGTCCCAAGCCGAGGCTCAGGGCGATCGCGGTTGTGCGCATAAGTGTCCTGTGGTGGGCCCGAAGGCCGGATTAACTCTCTACCAGCCAGACCCTCAGTCCCTCCCGGTGAGCCTCGCTCAAAGGGATGGACTGCCGGGTCCGGTAGTCAAAATGGATCAGGGTCGTCTCGGCGGTCACCGCCAGCTCGCCGCCCTGCCAGGCTTCCTGCCAGAGCGTGAAGGAGCTGGTACCGATACGCCGCACGCCGGTCTTGATCGACACCATCTGGCCATAGAACAGCTCCCGTTTGAATTGCACCGTGTAGCCCGCGATGATCAGATGCCAGTCATGCACATCCAGCTCGGGCGAGAAGAGGCGAAACAGGGGATCACGGGCCGATTCAAACCAGACCGCCGGCACCGTGTTGTTGATGTGGCCGAGGGCGTCCGTCTCTTGAAAACGGGGTTGGATCTGCATTTCCAGCATGGAAGTCGACTCCTTGTCGTAGGACCGCGCACAGGCTAGCGCGCCAACCCGTCCGACTCAAGCGTCCCTGCCTGGGGGTGAGAGCCACCGCCGGTTTCCGGCTCCTGCGCCACCTGCTCGGGCTTTAACCAGGCGCTGCGAAAATCGAACCAGCCAAGGGCCGTCATGCGCACACCGTGCACGCCGACCCGGCTCTCCAGCTCCAGCCAGTGGTGAAACAGCGGCACGAACCAGCTCTGGCGCTGCACCTCGGCCAGCAGGGCGCGGGGGCCGGGCTCTTCACCATGGGCGCGCCACTGCGTCAATCCCTGCCACAGGGCCTGCTGGCCGCCCCACACCCGGCGCAGCAAGGGGGTGCCCTGAAGCCAGGCGTAAGGGGCGAAGGCGTGCTCATGCTCCAGGTTGAGGGTGCCGAACCAGAGATCCACATCTTCATCCTCCCCGCTCACCCAGCGGCCGTAGTCCAGGGTACGCACCTCGAGCTGGATCCCCTGCTCTGCCAGCAGGCTGCTCATGGCGCTGGCGCACTCGTTGAACTCCAGATGCTGGTTGAAGCAGGCCAGTACCAGCCGCGCTGGCAGGCTGACCGGGCCGGACTCGGGAAGAGGCAGGCTCTCGCGCCAGTGGGGCAGGAGACCCAGAGCGCTGGTCCAGCCCCGCTGCAGCTCGGGCGCCACCCGGGCCATCAGGGCGATGGGGTTGAGCAGCCGGGTCAGCCACTGGCGCAGGGCCGGGTCCTGCAGGGGGGCCGATCTGTCGTCCTGCAGCAGGAAGTAGCAGCCCGACTCGAGTTCGGACTCCCCGCGCATGGAACCAAGCTCCGGGGTGTCGCTGCCCAGCCTGACGTGGCTCTCCAGCCGTTCCGCCAGCTCCGGCAGCATCCAGATGTCGATCTCGTCGAGCAGGGCCCGCAGCCCGAAATAGTCGTCAAATGCTTCGAGGCACAGGTGCAGCGGGTCGTTGGTGCTCACCCGATAGGGGCCGGTGCCCACCGGCTGCAGGGCGAAATTCGCCTCCCCCTTGAGCTCCCGCGGCAGGATGGCCGCCACCGGCTCGGCCAGCAGGTGCGGCAGCAGAGGATCCGGGCTGTCGAGATGGATATCCAGGGTGCGCGGCCAGCGGCTCTCCAGCCGTGCCAGATGGGCGAACAGCGGGCGATCCCGCAAGGCCTGCAGGCTCTCCATCACATCCTCCACCACCAGTTCGCGGCCATGGTGAAAACGCACCACGGGGCGCAGATAGAAGCGCCAGTGACAGGGGGCCAGATACTCCCAGTAGTGGGCGAGATCCCCCTCGATTTCCCCATTTTCCTCGTTTCGCCGGGTCAGACCGTTGAAGATCTGGCGGCTCAGGTGAATTTCGGAGCGGCGCAAGGGCGCGGTGGGCAGCAGACTGGGCAGGGGCCGGTAGTAGGGCACCCTCAGGATCTGGCGCCCCTCCCGGGTGGCCTGGCCGAGCTGCTCGATGAGCAGCGGGGTGAGCAGATCCAGGCGATCTTCGGCCAGCCGCACCGCCTGCGCCAGCTGGCCCTGACTCAGCAGATCCCGCAATCGGCGCCGGGTCAGGCTCTCCTGGTTGTCGAGCAGGGTGAGGCGGGAGCGCCGCCCCCGTCCTGCCTCGGCCGACCAGTCGAGCCAGCCCTGCTCCTGCATGCGGCGCAGCAGCAGGCGGGCGTTGCGCGGGGTGCAGCAGAGCAGATCCGCCACCTCGGCGAGGCTGATCTCCCGCTCATCGCAGCCAAGCTGCTGGGTGAGCCGTTGAAATTGCTGATAAAGGCGGCTGGTAGGCATAAAAGAGGAAATCCTGTCTCTGAAAGTCATCAGTTTTTACTTCCGCATTTTAGCTCAATACTGCTGGCGAACGTGAGAACCACTGCACAGGAGCACCATCATGAGCCATGCCAACCCCCTCAAACCGAACCGGATCCAGCAAACCCTTCGTCGCTACTTCCTGAGGATCCTGCCCCGCCCCCTGACGCTGGTCGAAGATCCCATGGTGCAGCTCAACCGCCTGATGCAGTGGGATATGCACCAGATAGACGACAGGGAGTATCGCCGCCGTCTCTGAGGTCGCCGTCACAGACGCCATCCGGTCACCGCCATCCCCAGGCATTGCTTTGCCGGAATGGGAGGTTTA
>ERZ650307.1654-NODE-1654-length-12487-cov-5.358832_pt1 | contig 12487 bp, 18 predicted proteins | sample MGYA00376243_ERZ650307 | MGnify/ENA primary metagenome ERZ650307 (study PRJEB26733, sample SAMN07839242) | wastewater metagenome | biome: urban; feature: artificial channel; material: waste water | place: USA: North Carolina | collected 2016-03-31 ... | reverse complement strand
GATAATCTGAAATATACAGTGGCAAAACTCCCTGCTTTGTTTTAAAATGATTGGCAGTTGAAATTTTCATTTTGCACATAAATTTTACCACAAAAGACGATCCGCCAACTCTTTCAAGTCAACGGATCGTCTTTGTTATTAGGGAACTGTTATTTCACAGTCCCTTTTTTTAGCTTATTTGGCTGCAAGTATTAAAATATTTCCGGATTTTCTAAGAAACTTCAAAATTTAAGAGGAAAACAGGTCGGTGATGCCGAAAAATAGATAAGGAAGGTGTGGAATGTTATGGCAAGGAGATGGCGCCGATGATTATGCTTACAAAATTCAATTCTAAGACAAATAAAAAAGGAGAATTCGTGCTGAATGCCGAAATAATAGAAACAATAGAAGAAACTCCGGATACGGTGGTTACCTTAATTAATGGCAAAAAGCTTATTGTGGATGAGCCAATGGAAGAAATCGTCCGCCGCGTTATGAAGTATCGCCGGGCTTTGCATCAATTTTGATGTAGACAATTTTTAAAGTCTTGGTATAATGAAAAAGTAGCATATACTATGGAGGGAGTAACATATGGCTGACGAACAAAAGGAGACAGAGGCTGCACCAGAGGAGAAGAAGAAAAAATCTCCGATAATTCTGGTGGTGGTGCTCGTCCTGGTGGGTCTCGTTTTAGCAGGTGGTATCTCGTTCTTTATCACGACAAAGATGATGGCAGATACAGCGACAGATTCAGTGAGTGATCATCACGATCCGGGGACCTTTATCAAATTGGGGGATGCCAAAGAAGGAATCATGGTCAATGTCGGAGGACAGAAGGCCGGTAAATTCCTGAAAGCAGGCATTGTTCTGGAGATGAATCCTGGCAAGAAGGACAATCTCGCCGATGATGGCAAACTCAAGCCGATGGCGGAGACCAAGATACTCGATACGACGATGCAGATGCTTCGCAGTGCGAAAATGGATGACTTTGATGCCAATAAGCAGGATGATCTGAAGAAAAAACTAAAAGATGAGCTGAATGCGAAACTTGGTGCCGGGGCTGTTTATGATGTCTATATCACGAGCTTCCTGCTTCAGTAAGATATGATAATTTTAGCAGGAAGGAGGACGAAGATTGGCAGATGATGTACTATCTCAATCTGAGATAGATAAGCTGCTTTCCGCACTATCTGATGGAACAGTATCCGCAGAAGACGTCAAAGCAGATGAAGAACAAAAGAAAATTAAGATGTACGATTTCAAGCGCCCGGACAAGTTCGCCAAGGATCAGATTCGAACGTTGTTTATGCTCCATGAGAGCTTTTCCCGCTTGCTTAATACGTACTTATCAACCCATCTCCGGACTCTGGTGAATGTTGAGGTTGCTTCTGTCGAGCAGCTGACCTATCAGGAATTCGTTCAATCGCTGGCTAATCCGTCGGTTATCAGTGTTTTGGCGGTACCACCTCTTAAAGGCAACATCATCATGGAGATCAATACTGAGATTGCCTTTGCCTTCATCGACCGCGTTTTTGGCGGTGAAGGCAAAACCGGACTTAAACCCCGGGTATTGACAGAAATCGAAGAAGTGGTCATGAAGCGTTTCATCGATACTGCCATGCGGCAATTACAGGAAGCATGGTCGACTGTCGTTGAGTTTTCGCCTACACTGGAAGCTACGGAGTCAAATCCACAGTTTACTCAAATTGTGCCGCCAAGCGATATGGTGGTCATTGTGACGATCCAGATGAAAGTTGGCGATGTCGAAGGCATGATGAATATCTGTATCCCTTATCTAGTTTTGGAACCAATCATGTCGAAACTGACAACAACCTACTGGGTAGCGTCGTCGGTTTCGAAAGATGATGATCCTGAGCAGGTCAAGATCCTGCAGAAGAAGATAAAACGTACTGAAGTTCCGTTTGTTGTCCAGCTCGGTTCGCTGGATATTACCATTAATGAGTTCCTTACACTCGGGTTTGGTGATGTCCTGCAGATGGATACGAAGGTGGAGGATAATCTGATCTGTCTCGTCGGGCACCGGCCTAAGTTTTATTGCCGCCCGGGTACGTCAGGCAAGAAAATGGCCGTGCAAATCACGAAAGTCATAAATGAAGGAGATGAAGATACTGATGAGTGACGATATGATCTCGCAAGAGGAGATTGACGCCCTGCTGAATGGCGGTGGGATACCGGCAGCGGACGGCGACGCAGCCCCCGCGGGAGAGTCAGAGGCAGCAGGCAGCCCCGGCAGTAGTTCATCTCAGTTTGATGATGTACTCACGGAAGTTGAAAAGGATGCACTGGGAGAGATAGGTAATATCTCGATGGGCAGTGCAGCGACAACCCTATCGGTATTGCTGGGACATAAGGTGAATATTACAACACCGTCGGTCTCCGTATCTACGATGAGTATTATCCAGGAGCAGTATCCGATGCCGTAGCTTATTGTTGAGGTTGGCTATACGGTTGGGATTGACGGGAATAATGTCCTGGCCATCCAGGCTCAGGATGCTGCCATCATTGCCGATTTAATGATGGGTGGCGATGGTACAAGCCCGGATACAGAAATCAACGAGATTGCTATGAGCGCTGTTGGCGAGTCAATGAACCAGATGATGGGGACGGTAGCAACGTCGCTGTCAACGATGTTCAATGAGAAAATTGATATTTCGCCGCCAAAAGTGAATCTGATAGACTTTGCATCCAAGGATCAGGTCACAGAGCTGGTCGGGGTAGATGAACCTGTCGTACGGACATCCTTCCGGATGGAAGTCGATGGACTTATTGATAGTGAGATCATGCAGATCCTGCCCGTACCGGTTGCCAAGGAGATGGTTGAGGCCCTTACGGCCGAACCGGCTGCCGAGCCGGAACCGGCGACAGCACCCGCTGCGCCAGCAGCACCCGCTGCAATGCCGGTATCAGCCCCCGCACCAGCACCAGCAATGGCTGCTCCGGTTATGGCATCGGCACCGGCTGCTGGTTATGGTATGGCAATGCAGCCGCATGTGGCTGCTAATGTACCAGTACAGTCAGCTCAGTTTACGCCGCTCAACACCCAGCCGGTTCAGGTGAACGATGCCAATATTGGACTTATTCTGGACGTGCCACTCTCAGTGACGGTTGAGCTGGGACGGACGAAAAAGTCGATCAAGGATATTTTGGAACTTACGAATGGTTCGATTGTTGAACTGGATAAGCTGGCTGGTGAGCCGGTGGATATCCAGGTAAATGGCAAATTCCTGGCCAAGGGCGAGGTCGTTGTCATTGACGAGAATTTTGGTGTTCGCATCACAGAGATAGCGAGCCTGGCCGAAAGAGCAGCAAAGCTGCAATGATTCTTCCATCAGGAAGATAGCAGACTGAGATGACAGCTCTTGCTTAAAGCTGGACTTTCCTATATAATTTAAACAATGTTGAACCAAGTCGAATGATTTCTTTTTAGATGAGGAGAGATGAACATGGCAGTACGAGTATTAGTCGTTGATGACGCGGCATTCATGAGAATGATGGTTAAAGATATCCTCTCGAAGAATGGCTATGAAGTCGTTGGCGAGGCTGAAAATGGAATGAAGGCTCTGGAGAGGTATCAGGAGCTGAAACCGGATCTCGTGACAATGGATATCACGATGCCGGAAATGGATGGCATCAGTGCCGTTAAAGAAATTAAGAAGGTAGATCCGAATGCCAAGATCGTCATGTGCAGTGCCATGGGCCAGCAGGCTATGGTCATTGAAGCGATCCAGGCAGGTGCACGTGACTTTATTGTCAAGCCATTCCAGGCTGATCGCGTGCTGGAGGCTGTCCGCAAAGCAGTAGGCTGATGGGAAAGAGATATATTTTTCTGGCATGTATCGTGGGGGTATTCGCATTCCTGGTACTGACCGATCCCGTACAGGCGGCTGAAGAAGCCGCCAAGGGAGGCTATCTGTCCGGGTATGAGAATACGGACCCGCGGCCATCGCCGGTTTCCTGGTGGTCAACAATTGCTTATCTGGTCAGCCTTTTTGCTGTTTTTGCGTTTGTGGTAGGGCTGGCTTATTTTGCTGCCCGCTTTCTGGGGGGGCATTTTGCTCAGCAGAAGCTTGGCTATGGCGGGCGAGTTCTGTCCCATTTGCCATTGGGACCCAATCGCTCTGTTTGTGTGGTAGAGATGGCTGACCGGGTACTTCTTCTAGGGGTGACTGAGCATTCGATTACGCTGTTGTCCGAGATTACGGATGAGGCAGAAATCGATAAGCTGCACCGTGAGGAAATGTCTTCGCCAATTGTACCGGAGATGTTCTCGCAGCAGCTGGGGACGCTTTCAGAGTTTGTCCAGAAGATACCACCGCTTTTCCGTAAATGACGGCGAGATGTTCAATCGTATTTTTAGAAGGGGTTGTAGGCGCTTGAGACGTCGGGATGTTTTAATCCTGCTGGGAGGTTTTGCCCTCCTGCTTTTTATGACAAATGACGCGCTGGCGGCGCCTTTGATTCCATCAGTGAATGTTGATGTCGGTTCGTCGGGAAAGCCACAGGATGTAGCAGTTACGCTGCAGGTCATGGCCTTGTTGACTATTTTGTCGCTGGCACCGGGAATTCTGATCATGACGACGTCGTTTGTGCGTATTGTTGTGGTCATTGGCTTTCTGCGCAATGCTTTGTCAACACAGAATGTTCCGCCCAATCAGGTGGTTATAGCATTGTCGTTGTTCCTGACATTCTACATCATGTCTCCTTATTGGGGACAGGCGAATGAACAGGGCATTCAACCGTATTTGGCTGGGCAGATTACACAGGAACAGGCAGTGACGAATGTGATTGCCCCTATTCGGGAATTCATGTTCAAACAGACTCGCGAGTCAGATCTGGCCTTGTTCGTAAACTTGTCGGATGCTGAGCGCCCGGATTCTCAGGATGACGTGTCAACGTTCACATTGATTCCAGCGTTTATCATCAGTGAGCTCAAGACCGCGTTTCAGATTGGTTTCATGATTTATGTGCCGTTTATCGTCATTGATATGATCGTGGCCAGTGTACTGATGTCTATGGGCATGATGATGCTGCCACCGGTGATGATATCCTTGCCGTTTAAGATTTTGCTGTTTGTCATGGTCGATGGCTGGCATCTACTGATTAAGTCGTTGATCGTCAGCTTCAAGTAGCCGATGTCGGAGGAGGATATTTAGATGTCAGGAGATCTGGTCGTCCAGGTTGGGCAGGAGGCCTTGTTCATCGTTATGCTGGTTTCAGCGCCAATGCTGGGGCTCGGCTTACTGGTAGGTCTGCTGGTCAGTATTTTCCAGGCCACGACATCGATTCAGGAGCAGACGCTCGCGTTTATTCCCAAAATTATTGCAGTTTTTGTAGCCATCCTGATTTTTGGGCCATGGATGCTGCGGATTATGGTGGAGTATCTGACGAATCTGTTGGTGAATCTGCCAAGTTATATTAGCTGAGGGAGTTAATGATGGATTTCTATGATCTTTTGCAGGGCCATGCGGCGGTATTCCTGCTGCTGCTCACAAGGGTCAGTGGGATATTTGTTATTTCTCCGTTTTTCGGCAGTTTGAATATTCCTGTTTATTTCCGAGCGGCAACTTCGCTAGCTTTTGCTGTGGTGCTTTTTCCCGTGGTGGATCATTTTCAGGAATTACAGGCACCAGCAACGGTGATTGCTTATACAGCAGCTGTCTTTTCCGAACTTTTTATAGGCTGGCTGATCGGTTTTGTCGGTTATATTGCTTTTGGGGCTATTACGATGGCGGGCAAGGTGATGGATATGCAGGTCGGATTTGCTATTGTCAATGTTATGGATCCAACTTCCGGTCAGCAGATGCCGCTTATCGGAAGTTTTCTTTATAATTTGGGTCTTATCGTATTTTTGGTGACAAATGGTCACCACATGATTATTGCGGCTCTGTTTGAGAGTTTCAAGATTGTACCAATGCTGACCATGGAACCGAGTTTGTCGCTGCCTTTGATTATTGCAAAATTTACGAGTGGGATTTTCCTTACGGGCATGAAAATAGCGATGCCTGTGACGTTTGCTATCCTGCTCACGAATGTGGGGCTGGGAATTTTGGCCCGCACAATGCCACAGATGAATATCTTTGTAGTCGGCATTCCGATGCAGCTGACGGTTGGTGTGCTTATCCTTTCCATGGTGCTGCCGTTTTATGTATTATTCCTGGATGTGTTGTTCAATGAAATGTATGGAAATATTACCATGGCGCTTGAAGCCTTGCATTAACCAGTCGTTTGTATTCGACCTGCAGCGGTTTGGCAGTGATGACAAGACCGAGCAGCCAACGTCCAAGAAGCGCTCAGATGCCAAGAAGAAGGGTCAGGTTGGTCGCAGTACCGAGATGAGCACGGCCTTCGTCCTGCTTGTCGGCTTTTTCATCATCAAGGTCCTCTGGGAAAATATCTATATGAGTATTGCCAGTTATACGACATATGTATTTTCGCATCTGAACCAACCAGTGGATACGGAGAATGTGATCCGGATATTTATCGGTATCATGGAATTGCTGGCGCGTACGGCACTGCCAATCATGCTGGCAATCATGCTGGTTGGTCTGGCTATCAATCTGTTTCAGGTAGGGCTGAACTTCAGTACCGAGGCTATTGGGGTCAAACTGGACAAGCTGAATCCAATCAACGGGTTTGGACGCATTTTTTCTAAGCGTTCACTCATGGAGATGCTGAAATCTTTGCTGAAGATTATAATTATCGGGTATTTTATTTATACCTATCTCGTTGATCAGCTTATGGCGATGCCGCAGTTCATTTATTATGATCTGGGGACGAGCCTCGCTCAGATATCGAAAATTGTGTTCAATATGGCGTTTGAGGTCATTGCCGTTATCATGGTTCTGGGTTTTCTGGACTTTGGTTATCAGAAATGGCAGACGACGCAGGACCTCAAGATGTCTAAACAGGAAGTCAAGGATGAGATGAAGCAGTCGGAGGGAGATCCGCAGATCAAGGGCAAGATTAAGCAGAAACAGCGCCAGATGGCGATGTCGCGCATGATGCAGGAGGTCCCGAAAGCTGATGTCATTATCACGAATCCAACACATTTTGCAGTGGCGCTGCAATATCATAAGGGAATGGTTGCGCCTTTGATTGTGGCCAAGGGGCAGGATCTGGTGGCGCAGAAGATCAAGGGACTGGCGCGGGAGGCCAAGGTGCCGATTGTTGAGAACCGGCCGCTTGCCCGGGCATTATACGCATCGGCCGATATCGGTGATGCAGTTCCCTCGGAGCTGTATCAGGCCGTGGCTGAGGTTTTGGCCTATGTATACCGTCTGAAACATAAGCGACGGGCATGAGGTTTTTGCATCGATAGAATTATAAGGTGAGGAGATTCATATATGGCTGCACCACAGGCAGCTGCCCCGAATAATGTGTTCGGAGAAGGCAGTTTTATTCAAAAATACAGCGATGTGATGATAGCGGTGGCTATCATCACGATTGTTGTCATGATGATTATTCCACTGCCGACGCTGTTGCTGGATATGTTGATCTGTTTAAACATTACGATTGCATTACTGGTAGTTATGTCGGTTATTTATAACAAGGAAGCACTCGATTTGTCGATTTTTCCATCGCTTCTGTTGATTACGACCTTGTTCCGACTGGCTTTGAATATCTCATCCACCCGTCTGATCCTGCTGGAAGGCTATGCGGGAGAGGTAATCACGGCGTTTGGTAATTTCGTTGTTGGTGGTAATCCGGTTGTCGGATTCATTATGTTCATCATTTTGGTCGCCATTAACTTCATTGTTATCACCAAAGGTTCTGAGCGTGTTGCTGAGGTATCGGCCCGATTTACACTTGATGCTATGCCGGGTAAGCAGATGTCTATCGATGCGGATTTAAATCAGGGTGCGATTACAGATGCGGAGGCTAAGATCCGGCGCGAGAAGATTCAGCATGAAGCGGATTTCTTCGGTGCGATGGATGGTGCCTCTAAGTTCGTCAAGGGTGATGCGATTGCTGCTATCTTCATCATGTTTATCAATATTATTGGTGGTTTTGTTATCGGTATGCTGCAGCGTAATCTGGATGCTTTGCATGCCCTGCAGACCTATACATTGTTGACGGTTGGCGAGGGCCTGGTCAGCCAGATTCCAGCCTTGCTGATATCGACGGCTACCGGTCTTATCGTTACACGTGCCGGTGCTGAGGGAAACCTTGGCAGTGACATGATCGGGCAATTGTTTCATAATGACCGTATCTTCTTTATTCTTGGTGGTGTGCTCTTGTTCTTTGCTATCGTGCCGGGATTGCCGGGGCTGCCATTTACTGTCCTGGCTATTGCCTGTATCATGGTAGCGCGTCTACTGCACAAGGGAGTTGAGGTTAAGACGGAGACCCAGCAGGAAGCAAAGAACGTGCAGGAGAAGAAAAAGGCAACGGCGCCAGAAAACATCGTCTCATTGCTGCAGGTCGATCCGATGGAATTGGAAATCGGCTATTCGCTGATCCCGCTTGTTGATACTGGTCAGGGGGGCGATCTGCTGGATCGTATTGTCATGATCCGGCGGCAGTGTGCACTGGAATTGGGGCTGGTTGTGCCGACAATCCGTATCCGGGACAACATACAGATCAAGCCGAATGCCTATATCATCAAGTTGAAGGGCATTGAAATCGCGAAGGGTGAACTCATGCTGGACCATTATCTGGCGATGAATTCGGGTACGGTGTTCGAGGAGGTGCCAGGGATTGAGACGATTGAGCCGGCTTTTGGTCTGCCGGCCTTGTGGATCCCGGATAACGAGCGTGAACAGGCGGAGCTCAATGGCTATACCGTTGTTGATGCGGTATCTGTTCTGGCTACACATATTACTGAAGTAATCAAACAGCATGCCGATGAAATTCTCGGACGTCAGGAAACGCAGAATCTTATTGATAATCTCAAGAAGACCGATCAGGCACTGGTGGACGAAGTGGTTCCGGATCTCCTCAATGTGGGCGAGGTCCAGAAAGTGCTGGCCAATCTGCTGCGTGAGCGCATCTCAATCCGCGATATTGGTACGATTCTCGAGGTGCTGTCGGATTATGCCCGGGCAACGAAAGATACGGAAATTCTTACAGAGTATGTCCGCCATGCAATGAACCGTCAGATTACCCAGCAGAATGTGCAGAATGGCACGCTGCCTTGCATCACGCTGGACCCGGCATTGGAAAACCGTATTGCCGGCGGTGTGCAGCGCACGGATCATGGTTCCTATGTCAGCATCGATCCGGATTCAATGCAGAAGCTTATTGCAGCTATTAATGAGGAGTTGCCGAAGCTTACCAATATGGGCTATCAGCCCATTGTGCTGACCAGTCCGGCCGTAAGGCTTTATTTCCGCAAGCTGGTGGAACGTTCCGTACCGGGGCTTATCGTCCTGTCGCATGCGGAGATTGAACAAAGTGTCGAGATTCAAATCCTTGGGGTGGTGAAGATTTAAGTTGCAGATTAAAGTAGTCAGGGCCTCCACGATGAGGGAAGCTATGCAGCAAGTCAAAGAAGAACTGGGCCGGGATGCTGTTATCCTGCATACGAAGAAGTATCGGGAAGGTGGTTTCCTGGGGTATCACAGCAAAGAAGTAGTAGAAGTGACCGCAGCTATCGAGGATTCCGATGAGAAGACTTCGAAAAAACGGACAAAGCGCAGCAGCACGGCGGATAAAGAACCAGCTGTTCGTAAGAATGGAACACGGCTTGATGTCGTTTCACCGGCAGCTGCCGGTGTTCCATCGCAACAGGCGATTTCCCGGTATAAGACCAGTGGAACCGAGGCTGGTGTCCGCATGGCTGATGCACCAATTGCTGCGCCGCATTTCCAGCCCATGCCGCCGGAGGGCCTGCCGATGGCTGGAGCATTTGCCAAACCAGCGGCTGCCGTTGCTGATATCGCTGCTGCTCCAAGACTGGTTGCGGCAGCTGCGCAGGAATCAGAGGATGAAAAGAGTGCTATGCCAATCAATCAGAAAAGGAACGATATAATGGCTGCCAGTCAGGAAGATACAGAAAAGATACAAAAACTGGAAGATGAACTGGCTCAGATGAAGACACTGCTGGCGCAGGTCATGAGCAAGGACCAGCCGCAGGATGCGGTTACCCTGCAGGATGCGCTGCGTCAGCAGGAGGTTGACGAGACTATCCTGAAGGACATGGCTGGCAGGACAGCGGCTGGCGATACACTGATCGATGTGCTGGACCCGCGGGCCAAAGACGTACTCGCAGGGTATCTGGGCACCGTGATAAATTTCTCGGAAGGCATTCGGCTAAACAAACATGGTGTGCGTATTGCCGCGCTTATTGGTGCTACTGGTGTTGGCAAGACAACGACATTGGCGAAGATTGCAGCCCGTTTTGTATTGGAAAAGAATATTAAAGCTGCACTGATTACCGCCGATACTTATCGCATATCGGCGGTTGAGCAGCTTAAAACCTATTCCGATATCATTGGTCTGCCACTTGAAATCGTCTATTCGCCCGACGAATTAAAAGTGGCAATCCACAAGCATCGCGATAAGGATCTGATTCTTATCGATACGGCTGGCCGCAGTCAGCATAACGATTATCAGATGAAGGAGCTGCAGGACAGCATCAGTAAATATGGAATACTAAATCCATTAATTGTCAGACCAAGGCCGGAAGGATTTTACGAGGTTATATCAGGACACCGAAGAAAGTATGCAGCTATGGAGCTTAAATACACAAAGGTACTTGTAATAAAATAATCAGATACATGCTGGATGAGGAAGCAATAAATGTTATCGCATAGGCATATTTACTATGATATAATGTGGCTATGTGAGAAAAATTATTATTTAGAACTTATTTGCTTATATGATAAGCAGAATGGAGGCTTTGCGAGATGAAAGTAATCATTATAAATGGAAGTGCAAGAAAAGGAAACACTCTTACAGCGATTGAGGCTTTTGTAAAAGGAGCATCTGAAAAAAATGAAATTGAAATCATTGAACCTGACAAACTTAACATCGCACCATGCAAGGGATGTGGTGTCTGTCAATGCTCTAAGGGATGCGTTGATAAGGATGATACGAACCCTACAATTGATAAAATTGCTGCTGCAGATATGATTCTTTTTGCTACACCAGTTTATTGGTGGGGAATGTCAGCACAATTGAAACTTATCATTGATAAGTGCTATTGTCGTGGATTGCAGTTGAAAAATAAAAAGGTTGGCACGATTGTTGTAGGTGGTTCTCCTGTAGACAGTATCCAGTATGAGCTGATTGATAAGCAGTTTGATTGTATGGCTAAATATCTTTCATGGAATTTGCTTTTCCAGAAATCATATTATGCTACAGCAAAGGATGAGCTTTCTAAAAATCAGGATGCTATGAAAGAGCTTGAGGATATTGGAAAAGAACTATAAAGCTTGCACTGAAAATCAAGGTTGAAGAAATGGAAAATTGAAATTTGTGAGGGATAAAAATGCTATTATTGACACTTAATATGAATATGTTCAATTTTGTTATTGATGATAGTTTTAATGATTATTTTGACTCTATTTCCACTGATATAGCATTTATTCAAGAGTGTAGATATAATAGGATTAATGAACAATATTATGCAAAATGGGCGGGAAATTATGAAGAACCTATTGATAGACGATTTCATTTATCAGTAGCAATTAGTAAAGATGAGAATATTTCAAAGTCTAATAATGATTTGAAAGCTGATTACACGTGTATATTCGTAAAATATGCACTAAAAAGGAACCTGCATAAAAACAGATTCCTTAAATGAGGGAAAATCCCTGTCGAAGAATGGCAGTCCAGTTACTTTTCTGATAGAGAAATCTGACTATGATTACAGTCTGCTTTTCTTCATCAATCGTATAAAAGGCAAGGTAATTATTGATTATTACAAAACGAATGCCCCAGCTTGCCAGTACCGGATCATCTACCAGATGAAACTTCTGTGGCAGGTCGGCTAGTGAGCCTATCTGCTCAGTCGCAGCATCTAACAGATTATCTGCGGCATTCGGATTTTTGAGGGTAAATTCGATGTAATCCGCAGCACGCATAATATCGTGTTCTGCGGTGGAAGTGATATGAACCTGATAGCTCATCGACTGCGGCGGCTCCTGATATCAGCCATAGCTTCGGAAAATGGTCTGGTGTTACCTGTGGCAATATCGTCCATTCCTTCCTTGATCTGGCTGTAAAGTTCAAAGCGGCTGGTCAGTTCTTCGTAGGCTTCAATGCTCATAACGGCAAGGTCGCCTTTTCCATTCTTCGTGATGAAAACTGGTTCAGGATAATTATGACAAAATGTAGAAATTTCATTGTAATTATTCCTTAAATCAGCACTTGATTTGATTGCTGGCATAAAAACACCTCCTTATTTGATAACAAAATTATACACAAATTTTGTTATGGAGTCAATGGATATACCATTAGTGTTAGCAGGATAAACACAACTATTCATATGTATCTGACCGCAAGGTCGGGAACACAGCCCGCAGGGTGAAGTTCCCGGCGGGCT
>ERZ650307.1651-NODE-1651-length-12491-cov-4.302107_pt1 | contig 12491 bp, 8 predicted proteins | sample MGYA00376243_ERZ650307 | MGnify/ENA primary metagenome ERZ650307 (study PRJEB26733, sample SAMN07839242) | wastewater metagenome | biome: urban; feature: artificial channel; material: waste water | place: USA: North Carolina | collected 2016-03-31 ... | reverse complement strand
ATAACGGGCAAGACTTGATGTAAAACTGATCGACAAAAGGCTCTCTGTGGAAATCATTACAAAGCTTGAAATACCAAGTGCAAGACACGGTCCAAACACCTTCGGGTTTAGTTTCATGTTAGACAGCTTTAATTTCAGGATTGTCTTCTCTCCTGTCAAAAAACGAAGCACCCAGATGGCACCAACTGCCTGGCTTAAAACAGTTGCTATTGCTGCACCACGCACACCCATATCAAACACAAAAATAAAAATCGGGTCAAGTATAACGTTAATGACTGCACCAATCAAAGTAGTCATCATGCTGATTTTAGAAAAGCCCTGTGTTGTGATAAAAAGATTCATTCCAAGAACAATCAGCACAAAAATACTTCCGAAAATATAAATTCTCGAATGTTCCAGAAATCTTCCCACAATGCTGATCACACGAATATTTTCCGTTGCATCTTTTACTCCCGGGATCAGACAGCAGATACCGCGGACTACTAAATCAATCTTGACTCCTACTGCCGATGCTTCATAAAGTGCCGCAATGATCCCCGGGTCACAGAGCGAATTCATTTTCGCGACAATGCGTGCCGGCTGTCCGCATTTCGCATGTGCTGTTTCTCTGCCGATCAGTTTCATAAATTTATTACGAAGCCAGATCGGTGCCAGGGAAAGTTCATTCCAGGAAAGCGGCTCGGAATAACCGGACAGCATGTTAAATACCGCTGTCGCATCTTCGCCGATCGCCTCGTTACAGGTAAAAATTCCACAGTCAGTATATAATTTTGCCGTCGAATCGTTATAGTTTCCGGTTCCAAGATGAACATATCTGCGGATACCGTCCTCCTCCCTGCGGACAACAAGCGCAATCTTACTGTGCGTTTTCAGACCCACCAGTCCATAGATAACATGGCAGCCTGCCTGCTATCACGGCGTCATCGGCTCGTTGCCCCAACTGTCCCAGCAGCGTAATCGCAATGCCCACAAACATCACGAGCGCCGCACCGACCGCAGCCAGCACATTTTGACTCGAGATAATCGCCACTGCCGGCGCCGTCACGAACATCGAGCACACGTTGTTGACGACGCGACCCATGCACGGCCAAAAATATGACCAGCGCGCATAGAGCGAGACGGCGGCATATTTTGTGGTAAAGAACACCACGAAAAAGCCCGAGCCCAGATAAAAGATGATCGTGGCAGCAAGCTCGTTGCCGCCATTGCCATCGACGATGAGCACAAAGAACGAAAGCGTGGACAGTATGGCGGCACATGTCATGCCGATATTCATATACGAGCGGCCGTGCAGGTCAAATAGTGCGCCAGCGACCAACGAGCTCACGACAAGCAGCAGGCGCGGCCAATCGCCCAAATCGACGGCTCCGACAGCATGCAGGGTCGTGAAGCCCGCGTTGAGAGCGGCGAATACGCTGGAAAGATACGCCGTCGCCACGGTCAGGCGAACTACGGCGCGACGGAATGCCGCCTTTGCCTCGGGATCGTCATGCCACTTGGCGCCATATTCCAGAGCATCTACCGAAAGCCCGGCAGCACTGGGTTCAAAGCTGGGATCGGACTCGTCGCGCAGTTTGGCGCGTCGGGCACCGTGGAGCAACGCCACCTGCACGATCGCACAGACAACCAGAACAGCCTGCTGAGGAATACCGACAGGCATCACCATGTGGTTGAACACCTGTACCAGAACGCCCATGGCATAGGAAAGTGCGGCGGCGCGCGCCAAGCAGGGCGTTCGCGCAAAGCGCCTCGCAAAATTTGCATGGGCAGTCGATCCGCAGTAGCCCAGCGCGCAGCACGCCACCAAACCGCCGGCAATTACCACCTCAACCTGAACCGCCATAATCAACAGCAGCAATGCCGCCACCAGCAAAACGCCCGTGACGTCACTCGTTGCGTCGATAGCATGGGGACGGCGATAGTACAGAATGGGACGCACAAAAAAGCCAATCACGCTCGCGCCGATGACAAGGCTCTCATAAATAACGACCTCGTTCGGAGACACGAACTCGGCCATGCGCACATCAAAAAGATACTCGCACGCCAAAAACGTGAAGAAGAACAGCGCCAGGCATATAATCTCCCGAATGCCCCGACGCAAATATGCGGTTGTGTCTCCCATGCCCCTCATGGTTAACCCCCAGCCGCTCAATTGTCTGGAAATCTATTTTAATAAAGAACCAGTCTCAATATCGAAGCCAGGCTCGAAATGTTGCCAATTCGACCCCAGCCGTCCACATCACGCCGCGATTTTGAGCCGCATGGACCAGAAGGGACGCGCGCGATCTCTAGCTCGGCCAGGAGTGTCTCCAACTACCACTCATTTAAGTACGTCCCCAATGAGTGGCCGAAGAGTGTCCCCCGCGACTAGTCGTTTAAGAACGTCCCCAACGACTAGTCAAAAAATGGGCCATGTGTCCCAGTTGTGGAGACCTCTTGAGCCGTCTGGGTATCGTGAAAGATCGCGCACTCCCCCATCATCAAAAGTGACACACGCTACCTGTTGATGGGAGGCAGCCATGGGCTTCTTTGACAAGATGTTCGAGAAGAAAGAGTGCGCGATTTGCGGTACCGAGCTGGGACTTCTAGGTAAGACAAAAATCAATGAAGGCTACCTGTGCAAAGAGTGCGCCGGCAAGCTCTCCCCCTACTTTCACGGCTATCGCTCCAGCACCGCGGACGATATCCGTGAGCAACTCGCCTACCGCGAGGCCAACGCCGAGCGCCTGGCCTCGTTCAACCCCACGCGCACGCTTTCTGCCGGGCGCACCAATATTATGCTCGATGAGGACGCGGGCCTGCTGATCATTACCTCGCAGACGCGCTGGCGCGATGCCAACCCCGACATCATCGAGTTCTCGCAGGTACTCGGCTGCGATATGGATATCGACGAGCATCGCACCGAGATCTATCGCGAGACCAAGGACGGCGAGCGCGAGAGCTACAACCCGCCGCGCTACGACCTGGATTACGACTTTAATCTGACCATCCACGTCAACACGCCGTACTTTACCGAGATCAACCTGCGCGTGAACGACTCCACCATCGATCAGCGCGGCTCCATCGAATACCGCGAGGCCAAGCGCCAGGCAACCAAGGTCCGCGACGCGCTGGTGCAGCTGCGCCAGGAGACGCGCGACAGCGTCGTGGCCGCCAAGGCCCCCAAGACCGCGGTGACCTGCCCCTTCTGCGGAGCCACCACCATTCCCGATGCCAGCGGGCGCTGCGAATACTGCGGCGGCGCCATCGGCGCATAGCCTCCGGCACGGAAAGGACCGATCATGGCCTTCGAGAGCGTCAACTATCAGTGCCCCGCGTGTGGCGGCCCCCTTCACTTTGCCAGTGCCGAGCAAAAGCTCGTCTGCGACTACTGCGATTCTCGTTTTGAAGTCGAAGAAGTCGAGGCCCTCTATCGCGAGCGCCAGGACAAGGCAGATGCCAAAGCCGATGCCGCAGCCGCGGCTCCCAAACCTGCTGCCGACGATGCCGTGCAGGAGCTGGCTCAAAACGCCGGCTACATCTGCTCGTCGTGCGGCGCCGAGCTCGTGTCCGACGGCACCGTCGCCGTCACCACCTGCCCGTACTGCGGCAACTCCGCCGTAGCGCCCGGTCAGCTTTCGGGCGACTTCTCGCCCGACCTGGTGATTCCGTTTAAGCTCGGGCGCGACGATGTCATGGCCGCGCTCAAAGACCACTACAAGGGCAAAATCCTGCTGCCCAAGAGCTTTGTCACCGGCAACCACATCGACGAGGTCCAAGGTGTCTACGTGCCGTTTTGGCTCTACGGCGCCCGCGTTGACGGCGAAGTGTACTTTGACGCGACCAACGAGACCGTGACCGAGGAATCCGACCGCACCGTCACGACCACCGACCACTACGATGCCTATCGCAAGGGCAATATCTCGTTTAAGCGCGTGCCCGTCGACGGATCGTCCAAGATGCCCGACGGCCACATGGACGCCATCGAGCCGTTTGACTACGACGCGCTGCGCCCGTTCTCGGTCGCATATATGCCCGGCTACATCGCCAACCGTTACGACGAGGACTGCGAGACCTGCAAGGCGCGCGCCGAGCGCCGTATGGAAGAAAGCACGATCTCGGCCCTGCGCGAGACCGTCGTCGACGAATACGACGATGCCACGGTCGAAAGCAAGCAGCTCGACTACACCTGGGAAGACAGCGACTACGCCCTGTTCCCCGTCTGGATGCTCTCCACCTCGTGGAACGGCAAGAGCTACCTGTTTGCCATGAACGGCCAGACCGGCCGCTTGGTCGGCGAGCTCCCCTGCTCCAAGCCCAAGCTCGCCATCGCCTCGGTGCTGTTCTTTGTGATCGGATTTATCCTCTCCCAGATTCTCTTTATGGGCGAATACGCCTTCGATCCGGATTACCTCACCTTTGATATCGAGGGCATCCTCATCAACATCGTCGCGCCGCTGATCATCGTGGTCATCGCAGACGTGCTGCTGGTGGGCCAGCTCAAGACGGCCAACGAGGCCACCCACGCCGATTGCTACTGTGGCGAGCTCGACCTGACCGAGAAGCACGACACCTTCAGCCACACCGAGACCACCGTTGTCATGAAGGACGACAAGGACGACTAAGCAATCCGACCAATACCACCCGGCCTTTGACGAGAAAGGAAGATCACCATGGGACTCTTGAAAGCTGGATTGGGAGCTGCCGGCGGCGTCATGGCCGACCAGTGGAAGGAATTTATCTACTGCGAATCGATGCCCGCTGACGTCTTGGCCTGCAAGGGCAGCAAGCGCACCGGCGGTCGCAGCTCCAACACGCGCGGCGAGGACAACGTCATCTCCAACGGCTCGGTCATCGCCGTCAACGACGGCCAGGGCATGCTCGTGGTGCAAAACGGCAAGATCATCGAAGTCGCGCTGGAGCCCGGCGAGTTCGTCTTCGATACCGGCAGCGAGCCGAGCGTCTTTAGCGGCAACCTGGGCGACTCCATCAAGGAGACGTTCGCCAATATCGGCAGCCGCTTTACCTTTGGCGGCGACGCGGGCAAGGACCAGCGCGTCTACTTCATCAACACCAAGGAGATCATCGGCAACAAGTACGGCACCGCCTCGCCCGTGCCCTTCCGCGTGGTCGATAACAACATTGGCCTGGACGTCGACATCTCCGTGCGCTGCAACGGCGAGTATTCGTACCGCATCACCAACCCGCTGCTGTTCTACACCAATGTGTGCGGCAACGTGACCGATAGCTACACGCGCGACAAGATCGACAGCCAGCTTAAGTCCGAGCTGCTCACCGCCCTGCAGCCCGCCTTTGCCAAGATCTCGGAGATGGGCATCCGCTACAGCGCCATCCCCGGCCACACCACCGAGCTCGCCCGCGCGCTCAACGAGGTCCTCTCGGCCGACTGGCGCGACCTGCGCGGCGTCGAGATCGTGAGCTTTGGCGTCAACTCCATCGCCGCCTCGCAAGAAGACGAGCAGATGATCAAGGACCTGCAGAAGGCCGCGGTCATGCGCGATCCCACCATGGCAGCCGCCAACATCGCCAGCGCCCAGAGCGATGCGATGCGCGCGGCAGCCGCCAACCCCAACGGCGCGATGGCAGGCTTTATGGGCATGGGCATGGCAGGTGGCATGGGCGGCATGAACGCCAGCCAGCTGTTCGCCGCCGGCCAGGCACAGCAGCAGGCCGCCCCGCAGCCGGCTCCGGCTCCCGCCCCCGCACCGGCTCCCGCCGCCGCACCTGCGGCCGGCACGTGGACTTGCAGCTGCGGCGCCACCAACACCGGCAAGTTCTGCTCCGAGTGCGGCAGTCCCGCACCCGCCCCGGCACCGGCAAAGTGGTTCTGCCCCAACTGCGGCAGCGAAAACGGCGGCAAGTTCTGCAGCAACTGCGGAACGCCCAGGCCCTAGCCCCTCTATCTGGTAATTGGCGGGGGATCCGCCACCCCCGCATTTGCTTCTATGGGTTTCGTTCGATGAAGGAGGACACCATGAAGACAACGTTCAAAAAGTCCGTACTCGCATTTCTGACATGCGTCCTGGCGCTCGCCTTTGCCCTGACGGGCTGCAGCGGCGGCGGCAAAGACCCCAAGGCCAACTTCGTCGGCAGCTGGCAGTACTCGGGTGGAACCTTGGATGGCGAAGAGCTCACCGATGAGTACATGGATATGCTCAAGGAGTGGGGCCTCAACTGCGTCCTGATCCTCGACGAGGACGGCACAGGCGTCCTCGATATGTTCCTTGAGGTCGCCGACCTGAAATGGGAAGCCAAGGACGCCACCACCGTAACGATCACCGCCGAAGATGAGTCGCACGACCTGAAGCTCAAGGACGACAAGCTCGTCCTCGAGGTGGAAGGCGACAAGCTTATCTTCACCAAGTCCGACAAGGATCTGTCCGGCACGGTGAAGAAGGATCGCGAGAACGCCGAGAAGGAAGAAGAGATCGATGAGGCCGTCGAAGACGACGACGTCCAGAGCATCGAAATCTCCCCCGCCGTCACCGTCGCCGATGACGATCTGTGCACCATCACCATCACCGAGAAGTTCAAGGACGACTGGGGCGACATCGGCTTTGTCGTCAACATCACCAACAAGAGCGACAAGGACCTGACCTTCTACGCTCCTTCCGGCAAGACCAACGTCAACGGCACCATGAAGGAACCCTGGTTCTCGGCTCACCTGATGCCCGGCACCAACGCCACCGAGGAATTCACGTTCTCGAACGGCGAGCTTGACAGCCTTGACGACCTGGTCAACACGACCATCGGCATCGACGCCTACCTGACCGATTCCTACGAGGACGTCGCCTCCTACAGCGCAACCATCGCGTAACGGCATGTAACATCAGCCGCGGATTGGCGGACACATCCGCGCACACCAGACGGGGCCGCAGGAGTTAATCCTGCGGCCCCGCCGTTTTTATGCCGATGCGTAACGAGCGCTAGCGCTCCATATTGGGAACGATGCTGCCCTCCGTTACCGCGTGCACGGCCAGGCGCATGATGTTGTCGTAGCCGGTCTTGTTGAGAATCTCCGAGATGCGGCGCTTGATGGTGCCCTCGCTCATAAACAGCTCGGCCGCGATCTCGCGACGGCTCTTGCCCTCGCAGGCAAGGCGCAAAATCGACAGCTCGACATCGTCGAGTGCCGCCGTGCCCGAAAAAATGCTCTCGGGCGGCTTGGGAAACGTGCAATAGCCCGCCAGCGTGGAGCGCATCACGGCGAACAGCTCGTCGATACCGACGTTCTTGTACACAAAGCTATCGACGCCCGCCTCGCGGGCCTGATCGACAAAGGTGATCTCGGGCATGCCGGTCATGATAATGATGCGGCACTCGGGCAGCTGCTCCTTGATGCGCGCCGCCGCCACGATGCCGTTGGAATCATGCTCGGTGCATACGTCCATCAGTATCATGTCCGGACGCTCCTTGAGCGCGACACCCAAGGCCTCGGAGGCATCGGCGATGGCGGAAACAACGGTCATATCGGGCTGGTCGCCAACGGAGCGCGCCAGGCTCTCGCGCAGGATGGCCTGGTCTTCGACTATAAGGACGCGGATCATGAGCTTCTCCTTTGAGCTGTGGCGCTGGCGTTGAGCGGGATGGACACCGCAAGCGTAAAGGGCGGGGCGGCGTGGACCTCTAGGCTGCCACCCAGATCTTGCGCGACATGCCTCATACCTGGGATACCCGTTCCCTCGCGATACGATACGGGGGCCGGGGACCCGTCGTTAGAAATCGTCATGCGCGCGACGGCGCCAGCATCCGTCCCCTCCTGCCACAGATGCACGTGGACCCGATGCGCCTGCGCATGCTTGGTGGCATTGGTCGAGGCCTCGCGGATAATCTGCAAAAATGCGGCGGCGACACGCGCGTCCTCGGGCAGCGCACCCTCAACATCGATCTGCACACTCACCAGGCCAAAAGCATGGACGATATCACCCAGCTGCTCTGCAGGCTCGCTGGCACCGCCACTGCGCAAATCGGCGGCGATTGAGCGCAGCAACGGGTCAATCTGCTCGAGCGACTCATCGTCCAGACGCCCCTCCTCCAAATAGCGATGAAGAATGGACAGGCGCTGCCCGATCACGTCGTGCACGCGAGCGCGCATACGTAGGTAGGCCGCATTGTCGGCAACTTTTTTGACTTCTTCGATCTGGGCTTGGAGCTCTTGGCCCGCAAGCTCAAGCAGGTGGTTTGCTTGCGCCAGGCGATCATGAGCATGCGCATACTCTGTTACATCCAGGCCGATAATGCGCTCAAAGAGGCGGCCCGAAACCATAACGTCATCGTGCACAAACAAGCGAATCTCGGCGGGAGAAACCTCGACCACCGCACGCGCCTCACCAAAGCGGTCCAGATTAATCCGCACACGGTTCCTGCTGCTTTCGGGCATTTGCATGCTCAGTTTGCGCAGGTCGTTCCATGTACCGCTCATATCGCCTAGGTCGGTGGGCATATGAAGCTCCACCAGGTTTTTGCGCATGCAGCGGTTCATGAGCAGCGGACGGCCCCTCGGGTCCAGATACAGGATGCCCACGGGAATCACGTTGATGGTCTCGATCGTCGAGAACGCGGTGATATCCTCCTGGCGGTTACGGACGTCCATCAAGAGCGCCGCGATGGAACGGAACAGGAAGAACGCTCCCTCTGCGATAAGGACAACGGTCCACGCCGAGCCCATGGCAAAAACCACCGGCGGTGTAACGGCGACAACAAGCAGCAGCTCGACCAGCATGACGGGGCGACGATAGTGCACCATAAGCACCACGCCATAGGCAAAGATCGCGGCATTGAGCCACAGCACTCCGCCCATTGCCCTGGCGCAAACGTCAAGCGGCGCCACCAGATACGAGCCAGACGACGCGAACAAGATGAGCGCCGAAATAATTAGGTGAAGCACAAGGCTCGCCTCGTAGGCACAAATCACCTTACGGTTATAGGACGAGCGGCGCGATGCGATGAGCGGGACGTGGATCGTCTGCAGACACGCAGCCAGGGCAAAGACAACATCGAGCGCAACGATTTGGGGAAGGATGAGCGAAATCTGCATCGTCACTCACCCGCCCTCGGCATCAAGACGATCATGCGCAGCTGGCCGGGCTCGCCCTCAAGGCGGTATGCCACGTTGCGCCCTTGCAGAGCGCTTTCGAGCTCTTGCGCAGCGGGCGTCTGCGAAAGATCTGCATCATCGTTGGAAAAAAGCGTGGCGCGCAGCTCGACACTGCATCGGTCATGGTCGCCCAAGTGATACATAAGCGCCGGATGGTCGGTGGTGTAGGCAAAAAACGCAAAGTCATACACGCAGTCGTACAGGGCGCTTACCGTACTGGCGTGCATCGGGCGCCGTATGGCGATAATCGAGGCGCAATCGATATCGATGGTGCGCAGGTCGCTTGCGAGCTCGTTGGCAATGAGCTGAATGCGGTCGCGATCAAAACCGCTCTCCCCGTGCTGTGCCAACGTGAGCGACCCCTTGCGCTTGCAATAGGCGACGAGCATCTTGGCGCGCTGCAGCATGCGGTAACGCTCGTGCGAAGACGCTTCGTCGGTCAACGGCGGCAGCGAGCTCAGCAGGTCGTACATCCCTTCGAGCGCGCGGGCAAGCGCCTGGTCCACGTCTTGGACCAGCAAGGTCTCGGCCTCTTGATCTGCCAAATGCGTCTTAAGGTCGTAGTCGGCGGCGAGCAGCTCGTTTTGACGCTGCAGCTCCATGCGACGATGTGCCAGTTCACGGTTAAGCTCGTTGAGCTCCGACACGTCTTGGGCAAGCAGGGCCGATCCGCCCAGCAGTGGAAAGGCACGGTACATCACATCGGGATCGGACGCCACGGCAAAGGCATGGGCGCGGCCGTGCTCCTGGGTCCGCAACTCCTCGCGCACGCCTACCGGCATTGGCTTTGACACTGGCGTGGCATAGACTTCCTGCAGGTCGCGCGTTAGAACTTTGAGGTCAAGCGGCAAGGTGTCGAAGATGCCGGCGATGTCGTGATACGACGGAATGACACCGCAATCGAGACAGATTTCCATCGCCACCACGCACAAGACGCAATAGACGAGCGAGAAGTTGAGCCTCCATGCCCAGGGCACGCGCAACGCATATGAGATGGCAAAGAACGCGCCGCCCAGCAGCACGAGCGCCGCCGTGCCCGAGAAACGCTGGATGCGAAAGGACGAGGACCGGCCCACCAGGATAAAAAAGGCCACAAAGTTAAAGGCCGTCCACACTAAGACGGCGAAATAACCCCAGCCGTACGTGTAATCGTTGCTCCAGGTGTCGCTTGTACGGTCAAAGCGGAAGACCTGCTGGTGAAAATCGTTGGTGAGCACAAATCCGATAAGCAGGATGGCCACAATCCACAGCGCAGCGCAGTAGCGGCGACCCAGGCGGTGTTGCTCCAGGCCCGCAAGGCGCAGACCACACAACTGGTAGAGCAGCGGAATGAGCGTCATGGGCACGTAGTACAGGTACCACAGCACGGTGGCATAGAACGGCGTGAACGACTTGTACTTGAGAATGACTTCGATCATCCACAGGGCGCAGATGGTGGCGATGGCAACAAGGCGGCGGCGCAACACATAGTCCAAACAGCGCAGATAGACCGATACGCCCCAGATCGAAAATGCAATTGCGGCAACAAGCAACGGCAGAGAGCTCGAATGGACGAGCGCATCCACGACCTCTTCGGACACCTCGCTATAGGCGGGCACGGCGTTAGAAAGTTTGGGGTCGAAGGCGAACAGCGCCGGCAAGACTGCCAAAAGCATGAGGAACAGCGCGGTGATGGCGCCGGCGATAGCAAAGACGCGGTGACGGTACACCTGATGTGTTATGCCAACAAGGAATCGCGGCATGGCGAAGAGCCTGCCGCCCCTGGGATCCGCCACGGGTGCGGATCGGGCGGCCGCGTGGCCGATATGTCGCTCGCGGGTACCCATAGTGCTTTTAGTGTACCGACAGGCAGGCTCAAAAAGCGGGCCACATGTCCCAAAATCCGCAGACGGCAAGGCGCCCGGCAGCCTCCCCCGTCTGGCACTTCCCGATATCCGCCCGCCCCAAACCACCGCAAAGGAGACAGGCACCTTTGTGGTGGTTTGGGGCGATGCGCTAGTCCACGGTGATGTCGAGGTTCTTGCCGATGAGGCCTACGTAGCCGCCCTCGGCAGCCTTGGGGCTGTCAGCATGGCAGAGAACCCACTTGTCGGCCTTCCAGTAGCAGTAGCTGTCGCCAGCCGTGGGCATGTCGGCTGCAGCCTCGGGGCGCGGGCCGTTGGTGCCGGCGGGCAGCGCCACCATCACCTGGAAGCCACCGTCGTCGACCATGCACGGCGTGTAGTGGAGCGTGGTGTTGAAGACTTCGACGACCGTACCCGCCGGCACGCGGAACGCCTTGACGCACGCGGTGTCGAGCTTGCCGTCCTCGATCTCCCAGCGATGCGCCACGAGCAGGATAAAGTCGCGGGCGCCCAGGTTGAACTCGCTCGCGCGGTGGTACTCCAGGCAGTTGAGACGCGTGTTGTGGCCGTTGCACCAGCCGAGCTGGAAGGGACGGCCACCAAACATGAGAAAGCCAAGCTTGTCGGCATCCTTGACGTCCTCGAGCTCCGGCGCACTCGCAACGTACTTGCTGCCCTCGGGAATGGGCGTGGCAGAGAGCGCCTCGAGCACGGGCGACGTGAGCTCGGACGGAACGTCATCCCAAACGTTGCCATAGGATTTGAACTCGGGATCGTTGACAGAGTAGATATGCATGTTCACTCCTGTTCGTAAATGTGACTATACGAACATTCTAGAACAAACATGAGCGATTTTGAACGCTCGTCCCGACCAATCAACAAAAAGGCGCCCCCGCATAAGCGAAGGCGCCCAATGCGCGCGTTTTGGGCGATAAAGCCCTTACGCCTGCTGATAGTGCAGGTGCTTCTCGTCGATATCGGCCAGGTCGCGGTCGAGGTAGCGGCGCGCGAGCCAGTTTGCCATGGGGAGGTTCTGGTCCAGGTAGTTGCCGCACTCCTCGGGAGCGGCACCGGGGACATCGCCCTCAAAGTCGGCGACAAACTCGAACAGCTCACGCACGAGCGGCAGGATCTCCTCGCTCGTCACCTCGCCAAATACGACGAGGTAAAAGCCCGTCGGACTGTCGCCTTTGTGGAAGAGAATGTCGCCCTTGTTCACGTGGATTTCACGCGTCCCCCGCGCGATCCGGGCGACTTCGCCAGTGTCGAGGCCGGAAAAAAGCGGGACGTGCGAGAGCAGGGCGGCGATATTGAGCTGAGTCTGTTCGTTCATCCGAAATACCTTGTCTGGGCGTTCTCACTTGATTCAGTTTGTTCCTGAAAGCCATCGGTTTTGTCGTCATGCATATTTTTCGTGCCTCGACCTTTTGTGTCGCGATCGCAGCCAACGATTTTTCTAGGATAATCGAAATTCACATTGAATCGTGTTCAAGGAGAAGGCAATGGCGGCGACTGACAAGCGGGTGTGGTTTATCACAGGGTGCTCAACC
>ERZ650307.1649-NODE-1649-length-12496-cov-4.205771_pt1 | contig 12496 bp, 10 predicted proteins | sample MGYA00376243_ERZ650307 | MGnify/ENA primary metagenome ERZ650307 (study PRJEB26733, sample SAMN07839242) | wastewater metagenome | biome: urban; feature: artificial channel; material: waste water | place: USA: North Carolina | collected 2016-03-31 ... | reverse complement strand
TGGCAGACCGGTTGTCTCAACAACCCTGGTTCCTAAACGGTCGCTGATCTCCTCCCATACGGATGTCCTGTTTGTCCCAAGCATCTGCGGTACAACAAAGGCCGTCGTTGGACCGCAGTCGCACCCCTGCAGCTGGAGAACAAAAGAATCTCGTCCCTGAACCGTGTCCAGCCAGCGGGCAGTATCGAGTATCGTAAGATCACGACCGCCCTTAAGTCCTGTCGTAAGCTCGACCGCCTGGCATATCTTGTCGTCACCTAAAACAGCCCGGAGATTCTTCGCCACAAGATCGGCATAGAAATCCTTCAACCCTTTGATCCCTACAACGATAATCCTTTTTTTAGCCATCAGTTCTGATCCATCAAGCGACTCAGGTGCCAACCCGGTCGGCTTGAGCGTACCAACTGCTGTCGGCACCATAATCTGCGTGTCCAGACTGCCGGTATAAGGAAATCCGGCCTGACTCGTAAACTCCTTGAAGAATTGTATTGACTGCTCAACAGCTGCCAGCCCGATCTTATGATACGGATGTATTTCCGGCAAATGCGCGATTGCCTCACGCGGAGACCGGACCAGCTGATGCTGTGCATCATATCCAAGCAGATCGATAACCCCACTGTTCAGACTAAGCGATCCGGAACCATAGGTCAGCATAGTCACCGATTTGCCCTGCCTGGCCCCTGCCAATGCAGCAGTCAGCCCTGCCAGTCCGCTGCCAATCACTACGATATCGGAATGCTTCATTCTTGTCCTCCTCCATTCACATTGAACGAAAGTTCATAAAGAGCGCGTGTCATCTCTATCTCCCGTAACGTCCGCCCCATCAATACAGGGCGGATGCCCTTCCATCGTCCCTGCAGAAATTCCTTCATCTGTCCCAGCGAATCATTCGACGAATCCGTCTGCCCACACCGGGAGAAAACCCCAGCACTGCGCAGTGCGCAGAAATTGGCCTGACAAGTCCCCATCCCCAGCCGTGTACGGCGGCGAACATCATTGATCCGATAACTGCTCAGTTCCTGGGCAATCTCTTCAACCTCGGCCAGCGTGACATTCTCACATTCGCAGATCAAGGCCCGCTTATCCGGATCCTTAGCCAGCCGTTCCGTAACGCGGCCAAAACGCTCCGGTCCCAGCCGCGTCGCAGCCAGATCGGTCCCGTAGGCCGGAAAATATTTACGTGCCTGCTTTTTCTCAGCCATTGACACCTCTGGCACCAGCGGCTCCTCCGCCGTCCGGCAGGGAGTATGATTGCCAAGCTGTTCACAGACCTGATCCGCCATACGTTCAGCCATGAGCCTATAAGTCGTAAACTTGCCACCAACAATCGTAAACATTCCAGCCAATCCATCCTGCGACTCATGATTGACAATGGCAAATCCCCGTGAAGCGCCGCGGCCTGCGGCTCCGCCTGGCGGCATATAAAGTGGACGGGAGCCCGCAAATGCCCGCAACAAACGATAATTTCGCAGGTTTTCAAAGGTCTTCTCGCCAATGCTCAGCAGTTTTTCGACCTCGGCCCGAGCCGAGCTTGTATCCTCAGCATCTGCAATACTCATAGATGTCGTCCCCAAAATCGTAATAGATCCATGAGGAACAAAGATATCACCATCCGACGACTTGTGCAGCCGGTTTACAACATGGTTGGCGATGCGCTGATTAAACGCCAGCAGCGTTCCTTTGTCTGGCTGAACACCAACATCCAGTCCAGCCATGGCCGCAACCTTACCAGCCCAGCCGCCGGCCGCATTGATGAGTATCTCACAGCCAATCTCATATTCGCATCCGGTCAAGCTTTCCCGGACCTTGATGCCATTCACCCTGCCATTCTGCTGCAGAACAGCGATAACCTCCGTATAGGTCTTAAACCGGCCGCCATATCGTTTCGCGGAATCCACATTCTGCCAGGACATGCGAAACCCATCAATCGCGGCATCAGGGACCAGATAGGCTGAAACAACATGTCCAGACAACAGGGGTTCCATTTCAAACGCCTGCTGCAATGAGATTGGCGTTGCTTCAATACCACTGTCCGCACACCCCTTCACCCACTGCTTCTCATAATCAGGATCGTCACTATCGAGCCTCACGAACATACCGCCAGAGGCTTCAACACAGGACTTGCCAATTTTGCGCAGAATCGTATTCTCCTCAATACATTCTTTAGCGGCCTCCTGATCCTTAACTGCATAGCGTCCGCCACTGTGCAGCAATCCATGATAACGGGAGCTCGCCCCATTAACCAGATCCTGTTTCTCCACCAGCATGACATCCACACCCCGCATGGCCAGATCACGCAGGATACCTACACCAGTAGCTCCGCCGCCAATAACGATGACCGTTGCCTGTTCCATCTTGAAACCGCCCCTTCTGTGCTGAACTAATTTGTATTTTAGTAATTTACACACAATTCACGCGAAAAAATAATATTACTTTACATTTTCTATTCCTTTTTCGCAAAATGTACGTAAAATCGTTTTATAAAACATTTAAAACGATATTTCATCTACGCTCACTATACTAACTTATAATATCGTATTCGTCAATACGATATTACGTTTTTTATTATATTTTTTCGTATTTTCTATTATTGTATTTTCTAGGAAATTCGTCTCATAAAAATCCGAATTTGATGGATTTCTGGCCACTATCTCTTTATTTTTCATGGCTGTACATATATAATAAGCAATATAAATTTAGCCAAAAATCCCGGTCAGCATGCTGGCCGAAATCATATTGCTTATTACAAGACGCCGAATTATTTGGAGGAACTCTATGACACGTGAAGACTATATCAAATCGCTGATAAAAGCTCAGGGATATACACTCAAGGCATTTGCTCAGGAAATAAATATGCCTTATACTACTCTGCTATCCATTCTCAACGGCTCAATTGGCGGTGCCGCCATGGATAATGTCCTGAAGATCTGCCATGCGCTTCGCATCCACATGGAGGAACTAGAACGCATATCCGAAGCCATGACCTCAGCTGCAGCCAGCAGCAGCGGTCCAGCCGAAGAAGTTGACGAACCTCTGCTAAAACTGATCCGCCAGCTCCCGATGGACAAGAAACTGGCCTTGAAGATCCTGTTATCGGAATTATAATAATCAAAGCGGCCCCATTGCTAGGACTTTTATCCTAGCAATGGGGCCGCTTTTTCATTTACCTAAAATACTTGTTCAATTTGCCGGCCAGCCCATCACTTTCGATACGGCATTCTGCCAGCCATCATAGAGACGCACACGATCAGCGTCCGGCATATCCGGCCGGAAGGTCAGTTTCTCATGCCAGAGCTCTTTCAATTCATTAATATCATGCCAGACGCCCATTGCCAGACCAGCCAGATAGGCTGCCCCCAGGGCGGTAGTTTCCATGATATATGGCCGGGTAACCGGAATATCAAGGATATCCGCCTGGAACTGCATCAACAGGTTGTTCTGGCTGGCACCACCATCAACACGCAGTTCCGTGATTCTGGTATCGACATCGGATGCTACAGCTTCATAAACATCGCGAACCTGATAAGCCAATGCCATCAGCGCTGCCCGGACGATATGTGCCTGCTGAGTATTTTCTTTCAAGCCAATAATCATGCCTGTAGTCTGCATATCCCAATATGGTGCGGAAAGGCCACGAAATGACGGAACAAAATAGACCCCGTCCGTATCGGCAACCTGCTTGGCAACCCACTCAGAATCCGGCATAGATTTCAACAGCCCCAATCGGTTCTTGAGCCATTCCAGCGTAGCGCCTGACACAAACACGCTGCCTTCTATTGCATAGGTAACCTCATCGCCAATCCCCCAGGCAATCGTTGTAATGAGGCCATTGCGGGAAATCATCGGCTTATTACCTATATTCAATAGGAAAAAAGACCCTTCACCATATGAGTTTTTCGCCTGACCTTTATCAAAACAGGCTTGGCCCAAAAGCGCCGCCTGCTGATTGCCAATGCAACCAGCAATCGGCAGTGCCGCCCCCAGATGCGAAGCATCCGTCATCCCATAAATGTAGCTTGATGGGTGGGTTTCCGGCAGCATACTGGCAGGAATATGGAAATGCTCCAGCAGTTCTTCATCCCAGCACAGATCTTTCAGATGAAAAAGCATCGTCCGCGATGCGTTCGAATAATCCGTAGCAAAAATCTCACCATTGCTGAGTTTCCACATCAGCCAGGTATCGACCGTACCACACATGAGCTCGCCCTGCTCAGCGAGTTGCCTGGCTCCTTCAACATGATCCAGTATCCAGCAGATCTTGGTGCCGGAAAAATACGGATTCAGCACCAGCGATGTCTTCTGATGAATTTCTTCTTCCAGTCCCTGTTCCTTCATCGCCCGGCAGATATCCTCGGTCTGCTGGGACTGCCAGCTGATCGCCCGATAAATTGGCCGGCCTGTACGGCGATTCCATACAATCGTCGTCTCACGCTGATTCGTTATCGCCACAGCAGCAATTTCCTGCTGCTCGATACCGGCCAGCCGGATAGCCTCGCGCGCCGTCCAGCGCTGCGTACTCCAGATCTCGTCTGCATCCTGCTCAATCCAGCCAGGCTGTGGCGCATACACAGCAATCTTCTTCTCGGCATAGGATACAATATCCCCATGCTTATCAAACAAGACGGCACGATTCTTGACCGTCCCCGCATCCAGCGACAGAATATATTTTTTCTGCATCAAATGCCTCCTGTATCCGCTTAGTCGTCAAATACACTGAGATCCAGTGATACAAAGCCCTCCAGCAGTCCTTTTACCTGAGCAGCAATTGTTTTTACACCGCCTTCCCTGCGGCTCTCAATATTAAGTGGCATATTGGGATCATGCAGTGACATTCGCAATAATGCCCATCCATCGGCGAACACCAGTCGAACCCCTTCGTAGGATGGTTTCGCAATGTGAATACCTTTTTCTTCTGCACGCTTTTCAAATGTCGTGAGCACGCCCTGTCCATAGGCGCGGAAATCTTCCTCCCCCTTGATCTTCATGCGGTATTCCTGCCCCTCGACCGGCTGACCCAAGCTGGCAATCAGATTGGAAAGCCGCTTGCCCTGCATCTTGGCTTTCTTGGCCGCAATCAGCAGCTTGACCGCCAGATAAGCACCGTCATCAAGGTAATAGTTCTCGGATAACGCCCCATGTCCAGATGTCTCAATTGCCAGCGGCGAGACCACGCCTGCCTTATTCTGACGGATGCATTCATCGATGACGTTCTTATAGCCGCGCATATACCGCATATGCTTAAGCCCAAGATCTTCTTCAAGGAATACGGTCAGCTCATCGCTCGTAACCGAGTCGGTGATGATGGTACTGCCCGGATAGTCCGGTGCCAGAATAGCCGCCATCATGCCAATCAGCGCATTACGGCTGACTTCTTTACCATTCTTGAGCACAGCACTCATACGATCGACATCGGTATCAAAAATCAGACCCAGATCTGCATGGCTGTCCAGGACGGCCTTGCGAATAGCTTCCATGGCCTGCTTGTTCTCCGGGTTCGGGATGTGGTTGGGGAAATGTCCATCCGGCTCAAGAAATATGCTGCCAGTGGTATCAGCTCCCAGGCGGCCAAGTACCTGCGTTGCAAAGAAACCACCTGCGCCATTGCCGGCATCAACCACAACATGCATGCCCTTTAACGGCTCATTTTCACCGCCCAGCGCCGTGCGGATTTTCTTGCGCAGATGATGACAGTAGCGCTCCATAAGATTATATTTCTGGACTTTGCCCAAATCGCCCTCAATCACCGGGCAGCGCGATGCATTCTGCAGAATCGTGATAACATCGTCATGCTCCACGCCACCATCTTTGGTGAAGAATTTCAGGCCATTACGATTGTACGGCAGATGACTGGCCGTAATCATAATCGAGCCATCCATCTTCGTCTCGGGGAACACAATGGACATAAACATCGATGGCGTTGAAGCCATACTGCAATCTACCGTAACAACCCCAGCTGCCGTCAACGCCTGCAGCACTGATTTTTTCAGCGCATGTCCCGACAAACGGGAGTCGCGGCCTACTGCAATACGCAGGTCTTTCTTCGCTTTACCGGTACGCTCAGCCAAAAACTGGATAAATCCCGACGCAATCACATTTGCAGCCTCAATGCTCAGGTTCACAGGTTCATCAGCCACGCCTTCCATAGCGACACCGCGAACATCACTGCCATTAGCCAGCTTCATCAGGTTCTTCTCCGGAATAATCATTATTATGCCCCCTCAGCAAATTTTTCGTGAATTTAACTCTTTATTAGATTCCCTACGAAAAAGGCTTTTTCCTTCCTTTGAAGAAAAAAGCCTTCCAATACTTGTCAATCAATCGCTAAAGAACTCATTCTCAGCAGCGATGCAAAGCATATGATAAACTGGCAAATGCAGTTCCTGGATACGGTATGTCTCGTCATCCGGCACACAGATACAGGTATCTGCCAAGGCCCGTGACTTGATCCTGCCGCCAGTTTTGCCCGTGAGGGCAATCGTCTTCACACCCTTGACTTTAGCCATCTGCAGCGCATAAATGACATTGGTGGAATTCCCAGAAGTCGATATAGCCAGCAGTACATCGCCCTCATCCCCCATGCCAAGCAGCTGCTGCGCGAAAGACAGATCTGGAGCCTGATCGTTGGCAAACGCTGTATTGAGAGCGACCTGATTGACCAGCGACAGCGCCGGCAGCGTCCCCTGCAGATTTTCCATGAAATAGTCCGCTTCATCTGGGCAGACCTGTCTCATCTTGGCCTCTATGGCTGCGTCAAGCTTGCGTGGCAGCAGAAACCCTTTCATCAGTTCCCCGACTATGTGCTCTGCATCTGAAGCACTGCCACCATTGCCACAGGCAATAAGTTTATGCCCGCTCCGATAACTCTCACAAATGGCCTCTACAGCCGCCCGTAAGTCATCCTTACAGGCGGAAAGCACCGGATACCGGTCAAGCAAATCATCAATTTTTTTCCATGTCGTCTGTTTCATCAGTATCTACTTCTTCCTCTTGCTCTTCTTTTATCAGCGGTTCCTGTATTTATCAGCCTCAGACTTGGCCTCATAGCCATCCGCCGGGGCCTTGATATCGTGTATCTCCATCCGCTGCGTTTCCTGACGCGGCGTGACATCAACAGGTGACTGACGTGAGCTCAGATCCTGTGCCTGCGAACGATAAACGTTCTGTTCCCGGCTGCCACGATTGCGGAATTTATTCCACAGCCAGCGGACTACCATAAAGGCTACACCAAGCATCAGAACATTCATGATAAGACCCATAATATCGGCCATCATACCTCCGCCCATGCCGCCAAACAAACCAGACAACATTGAGCCCAGGAACATACCACCGGCAAAGAGACCAATATTACGCAAAGCAGACCCCCACCGGCTGCCGCTCTGCGTATTGGCTGCATTACTGGCCGTACCGGCCTTGCTGCTTGCAGCCGGTGCATCTTTCTCTAGACTCTTGGCATCCTTCGATGGCTTGTACCCGTCGCCATTCCCGGATACCGATTTGCTATTGCTGCTGGTACTAGGAGCCGCCGCCTTCGGTGCTGCTGCTGGAGCTTTCATGCTCCCCCCAAGCTTAGCCCCGCCTTTAGCGGCATAAGCCGTACTCATTGCAGTCACTGAGACCACCGGTACAGCGGTCATGACCATGGCACCGACCATCATTGCCGATAATAATTTCTTCATTTTCATAGATTTCAATGCTCCTTTTCGCACGGAATCAATTATTCTTCTTTATAGGATTTGATATCTTCTGGGAATGCATAGATTTCACCAACCGTGTCCAGTTCTCCGGACAGATACCGGTCAATATCATCTACATCGATATAGAGTTTGCAGTCGATATCAAGATATCCCTGCTCTTTCCCATTGGAAAGATCGCGGATTGCCATGAGTTTCTCCCGGAGCTTCAATAGCTCGCTGCGGGTCGCATGAATATCCAGTTTCACCTGAGGTACACCATACTGTTTAAGAACCTCATCCATTGTCATTCGCTGAGACATATATGTCATCCTTTCCTTCGCGTCAAATCATTTGACCTTTTGATGTTTATATTGTAGCAAGCCTAGATGAAAATACACTGAGAATATGCAACGTCTACTTCTGACGGCTCTTCATGCGGTCCAGGATCTGCTGCAGCTGCCGCTTCTGTCTGAGATGTGTCTCATAGTCCAGATCATTAGAATCAATCGGCAGCCGCTGATTGATCCGGTCAATACTGGCCTGCAGCCGGACCATCGCTTCTTCTTTCTTGTCCATTCCCTACCTCCAATGCTTTTATTATAACAAACTTAAAGCCAATCGCAAAACATTCTCGCAATAATCCTCCAACAAATGGGAAAACCGTCTCCTAGCTGCATCGAGCCCCACGGCGGTCTTATTCCTGCAAATTCCTGTTTGTTGCTGCATATCCAGTCTCGATTCACCTTGTCATGTTATAATAGAAGCACATTCAACAACTATGAGGAAAACGCTTATGAATCAACAATCATATGAAGAACTCCGTGCGGCTGACATTGCCCGCGGCAACGAACTACGACAACAGAGTAACCGCTATACTGCCCTGCGCACAACTTCTTTTCTGGGCCTGATCTTTGCCTTCGCAGCCGGCTACGACGGGCATCCCGTTGCGAACCTGCTCGGAATTGGCCTGCTGCTGCTGTTTATCAGCATTGTGCACCGCCATCGCCAGCTGCGAGAGACGCAGCGCCTGCTGCACAGCCACCTGGCCGTCATTACGTCCTATCTCGACCGCTTCAGTGGTCAATGGCATGATTCTCCGGAGAACGGTACCCGTTATCTGCAGAAAGACCGCCCACAGCAAATTGACCTGCACATCTTCGGGCCCGCTTCACTCTACCAGTATCTCTGCGCTGCGCGCACCAGCCGCGGCCGGAAAAGGCTGGCACAGGCACTCTCGCCAGTTCCTCCCGCCAAAACAAAAATAGAGGCCCGACAGCTTGGCGTCAAAGACTTGCTCGCACAGCCCCGGCTCTGTATGGATCTCGAGGCTCAGGCCCGACTGCTGCCAGATCATCACGACACAACAGCACTCATCACCAATCTGGAACAACACGACGTCTATCAGCATCTAAGCCACGGCCTGCAGCATTCTGCCGGACTACTATCCATCCTGCTGCTCGTCAGCCTGTTGCTCGCCAGTATCGATCAATTAAACTGGTCCATCCCCGGACTGCTGGCCAGCCTGCAATTTGCCCTCACAATGATTTTTTTCCGCCGCACCCAGTCTATTCTCGCGCCACTTGACGCACTAAGCCATGAGCTGTACCACTATGAGGCTTTATTTTCCATACTCGAACAAGCAGATTTCACCGAGACCACTATGATAGGCCTGCAGCAACGCCTTCGGGCGGGTCAGGCTGCCCAAAGCCTGCACCAGCTGGCTCGCCTCACAGAACGCGTGAGCCAGCGCCACAATATCTTCTTCTTCGTCACGGCCAACACCCTTGCACTTTGGGACGTTCACTGCGTTGTTCCCTTCATTCACTGGCAGGAGCGCGCCGCTGAAAACCTCCGGGAATGGATTGACATCTGGTCCGAGGTAGAAGTCCTGCTATCGCTGACGGTCATCGGCCATACCCGCCAGATCTGCTGCTTCCCTCAAATTCTTGATGGTCCGCCGAAACTAAACGCACAAAAGCTGACCTCTCTGCTTATTCCTGAAGCCAGTGCCATTGCTAACGACACAACTCTTTCAGCCGAGTCACGGATTATCACCGGCTCCAACATGTCGGGCAAAACCACCTACATTCGCACCCTTGCCAGCTCTGCGATCCTGGCCTATGCTGGTGCTCCCGTCTGTGCCAGACAGTTTGCGCTGACACCACTCCACATCTTCACCTCCATTCAGGTCAATGATGACATGGCACACGGCATCTCCACCTTCTATGCCGAACTACTGCGCATCAAACAGATGGTAGAATTCAGCCGCAAAAAAATTCCCATGCTCATCTGTATCGACGAGATTTTCAAGGGTACTAACTCTGCTGACCGCATCGTCGGAGCACAGGAAGCCATTCGACATCTCACCCTGCCCTGGGCTGTCACGATTGTCACAACACACGACTTTGAACTCTGTGATCTACAATCCCCCAACGGTATCCCCGTCACCAACTTCCACTTTGAAGAATTCTATGAGAACAGCGAGATCCGGTTTGACTATACACTGAAACCCGGCCGCTGCCATACAACAAATGCGCGTTACCTGTTGCAGATGGCAGGTATTATGACAGACAACAATACCATAGACGAATAACTACGGTCAAAACACGAAAACTTCCAGATATTACCAATAAATATGGGAATATCTGGAAGTTTTTTGCGTAAAAGCAAGACAAATGTCCACAAGTATGTTATTATATTATTTATTCATTTAGCATACTATTGTCCTTTATCAATGGACTTATATTGTTTTATTCGTTTTAAGGAGGACACTTATCCATGGATTTATTTATTTCTTCACTAAACGCCATTGACTCCTTCATGTGGGGACCGCCGCTCATCACGCTGCTGGTCGGAACTGGCATCTTCCTGACCATCCGGCTGCGTATGCTGCAGGTTTTCCGTCTTCCCAAAGCGCTCAAGCTGATTTTCTGCGCCAAGAATAAGGGCGAAGGCGATGTCTCAAGCTTCAAGGCTCTCTGTGTCGCTCTTGCTGCTACGGTCGGCACCGGCAATATTGTTGGTGTCGCAACGGCTGTTAAAGTCGGCGGCCCTGGGGCAATATTCTGGATGTGGATGGCAGCTTTCTTTGGCATGGCGACGAAATATGCCGAAGGTCTGTTGGCTGTCAAATATCGTTCAGTCGACGAAAAGGGCGAAATTGCCGGTGGTCCGATGTTCTACATCCGCAATGGCATGGGCGAAAAATATAAGCCGCTCGCAACGTTCTTTGCCGTTGCCACGGTACTCGTCGCCTATCTCGGTATCGGAACTTTCCCGCAGGTCAATGCCATCGTCGACAGCGTCGAGATCTCCTTTGGCGTATCAAAAATCGCCACTGATATCGTTCTGACTATCCTCATTGCCGCTATCACGCTCGGCGGCCTGCAAAGCATAGCAAAGGTATCCTCCAAGGTCATCCCGTTCATGGCTGTCCTTTACATCGTCATCAGCCTGGGCCTGATCCTTATGAATCTTGAGGCAATCCCAGCAGCAGTCGGCCTGATCCTTGAAAGTGCCTTTACTGGCACAGCCGCCGCCGGCGGTTTTGCGGGCTCTACCATCATGATGGCAATGCAGAACGGTATTGCCCGTGGCGTCTTCTCCAATGAATCCGGACTCGGATCAGCACCGATTGCCGCCGCTGCTGCCAAGACAAAATATCCGGCCGAACAGGGCCTCATCTCGATGACCGGCACGTTCATCGACACCATCATCATCTGCACGATGACCGGTCTGGCACTTGTTCTGACAGGTGCCTGGCAGAGCGATGTTGCTGGTGCTGCTATGACGAATGCAGCCTTCGTAACTGCCTATGGCTCCATCGGCAGCCAGCTGCTGACAATTGCTCTTGTGCTTTTCGCCTTTACCACCATTCTCGGCTGGAACTACTATGGTGAGCGCGCCTGCATTTATCTGACAGGCAGCAAAGGCGTCATGCCCTACCGCATCATCTTCATCGTCCTGATTGCCTCCGGTGCCTTCCTGAAACTCGAAGCGATCTGGATTCTCGCGGATATCGTAAACGGTCTCATGGCAATCCCGAACCTTATTGCACTCATTGCCCTCTCCGGCGTTGTCGTAGCTGAGACAAAACTCTATCTCAGCCACCAAACCGAGATGGATGACGAGGCCGACGATCATTCTGCCGTAACTGAATAACAAGACCTCTGGCAGGCCGGCTTCTCTGAAACCGGCCTGCTTTTTATTTACACCTTTACAAAAAACCTGTTCCAACATAAAATAGTAGTCACATACCATTCTAGAAAGAAGGCCTTGTTTTGACCACTATCCAGCCGGCTCTCGTGAAGTCCCGCCGGGACGTATTCTTCGAAGGCATCCATGACGGCATCCCGATTGCTTTGGGCTATTTCGTCGTTTCCTTCACACTCGGTATCGCAGCCCGCAATGCAGGGCTCGATCCGGTACAGGGATTTCTCGCCAGTTTCTTCAACAATGCCTCTGCAGGCGAATACGCGGCTTTTACCGTTATTGCTGGTGACGCCCCCTATCTCGAGCTCGCCCTCATCACGCTTGTTGCCAATGCCCGCTATATGCTCATGAGCTGTGTAGTCAGCCAGAAATTCTCTGCTGACACCCCCTTGCTGCACCGCATCCTGGTCGGTTTCGACGTGACGCCGGAAATGGCCGAATTCAACCGTTCGGGCAGCCGCTTCCGCGTCAACGCCGGCGCGGCCCCCGCCGCTCCCGCCCCGACCAGCACGCCGATGTTGAATCCGCCGAGCGCGGCGGCGGTGCCGGCCAGCGCCCGCAGCCCGTCGGCCAGCCGCCGGCTGTCGATCTTGACGTCGACGATCTCGCCG
>ERZ650307.1641-NODE-1641-length-12510-cov-16.815897_pt1 | contig 12510 bp, 13 predicted proteins | sample MGYA00376243_ERZ650307 | MGnify/ENA primary metagenome ERZ650307 (study PRJEB26733, sample SAMN07839242) | wastewater metagenome | biome: urban; feature: artificial channel; material: waste water | place: USA: North Carolina | collected 2016-03-31 ... | reverse complement strand
TTTATCTTGAAGAGTTTGCGCTAGATAATAAATTTACAAGATTTATTGAAATAAACATAAATAATCTTGCAGCAATTCCTTCAATTTTATTTGGACTTTTAGGACTTGCAATATTTATTAATCTATTTGGAATGCCAAGAAGTTCACCTTTAGTTGGGGGATTAACTCTAGCACTCATGACTCTACCTATTATAATAGTTAGCTCAAGAGCAGCTTTAAGAGCAGTTCCAGATAGTATAAGACAAGCAGGATATGGTTTAGGATTAAATAAAATTCAAGTAACTAAAGATCATGTCTTACCACTTGCATTTCCTGGGATAATGACAGGTTCAATTATTGGTTTAGCACAAGCTATGGGAGAGACAGCACCATTGATTATTATAGGAATGATTGCATTTATTCCAGATGCTCCTTCAATGGTTACACAAGCGGCAACAGTTATGCCTGCACAACTATTTACTTGGGCTGGAATGCCTGAAGGTATGTATATAGAAAAAACAGCAGCAGGAATTTTAGTTTTATTAACAATATTAATTTCACTAAATGCAATAGCTATAATCTTGCGAAAAAAACTTGAAGTAAAATGGTAAAAGGAAAATATTAAATGAATAAAGATATAAAAACAAAAATAGATGTTAAAAATCTAAATCTTTTTTATGGCTCAAATCAAGCTTTGTTTGATATAGATGTTAATTTATATCAAAATAAAATTACAGCATTAATTGGACCATCAGGTTGTGGAAAATCTACATTTTTAAGATGTATAAATAGAATGAATGATTTAATTCCTATTGTTAAAATTGATGGAAAAATTATAATTGATAAGAAAAATATCTATGATAAAGATGTAGATGAAGTAAGTGTTAGGAAAAGAGTTGGAATGGTATTTCAACAACCAAATCCTTTCCCAAAATCAATTTATGATAATGTTGCTTATGCACCTTTAAAACATGGTATGGTAAAAAAAGGAAAAGATTGTGATGAGTTGGTTGAAACATCTTTAATAAAAGCTGGACTTTGGAATGAAGTAAAAGATAAATTAACAACTCCTGGAACATCACTTTCAGGTGGTCAGCAACAAAGACTTTGTATAGCTAGAACAATTGCTATAAAACCAGAAATTATTTTAATGGATGAGCCAACTTCAGCACTAGATCCAATTTCTACAGAAAAAATTGAAGCACTTATGCTTGAGTTAAAACAAGATTACACAATAATTACGGTAACTCATAATATGCAACAAGCAGCACGAGTTGCAGATTATACAGCATTTTTCCACTTAGGAAAACTAATAGAGTATGATGTAACAGAGACTATCTTTGTTAATCCAACAAATAAAAAAACAGAAGATTATATTACAGGGAGATTTGGATAATGTTAAAACCATATGAAGAGAAATTAAAACTTATAAAAAGTGAAGTAGAAAAACTAGGATTAGATATTGTTGAGGCTTTAGAGGTTTGTTTAAAAGCTTTAAATGAGAGAAAAATAGAGAATCTAAAAAATGTTGAAGTTAGTGAAAAAAAATTTCTAGTAAAATCAAATGAGATTGATAATCTTATAATTACAACTTTAGCTTTATATACTCCAGAAGCAAGAGATTTAAGAAGAATGGTTGCATTTTTAAAAATCACAAATGAGATAGTAAGAACAGCTGCAAATACAAAAGATTTTGCAAAAATGTTTAGAAGATCTTATAGTGAAGAGTTGAATACAAATACTATTTTGGAGTACACAATACCACTTCTAAAATCAGCTTTATTATCTACAAAAACTGCAATTTCAATAATAGATGAACAAGAACACTCTAAAGTTGAAGAGAAATATCAAAGAGTTATTGTTGAAGAGAGTAAAACAGATGATTTATACTTGATGATAGAGAAAAATATTTTAAAACTAATAACTCAAAAACTTGACCTTTCAAAAGAGTATTTTGACCTTTTAAGTAGTCTAAGAAGATTAGAAAAAATTGCAGATAGATCAGTTTCAATAGCTAGTTTACTACAATTTGCAAAATTAGGAGGAGATATAGTTCAATCATAAAACTCTTTATGATATACTTTTTACATGAAAAAAGCTATAAATAAAATATCGAACTACTTTAGTTCAAACTTCGAAGTTTTGGTTGCTACTGTTATATTTTTAACTGTTGTTATAGCTGGAAATGACTTCTATAGTGCAATTATCCTAATGCTTGAATTCATTGTGATTATGGAAGTTGTAAAAATGATTTCTGATTTTATTAGAAAAGAGACATTAAGACTTAGATATGTTCTTGATATTTTTATAATCTTTTTAATCAGAGAGGTTATTATTCTTTCAGCCAATAAGAATAAAGATTATTTTGATATTGTATTTTTATTGTTTGTTATTTTTATATTTTTTATTTTTAGAATATTGTCTATTAAATTCTCTCCATTTGGAAAAGATGAAAATAAAAAAATAGATGAAATTAAAGATGATGAAATAAAGTGAAATAATGATTGAAGGTAAAAATAGATTAATTTTAATAATAGAAGATGAAGAAGATATTCTAGAACTTCTTGAGTATACTTTACAAAAAGAGGGATATGAAACTATTGGATTTTTAAATGCAAATGAAAATGTAAAAAAAGTTTTAGATGAAGAGAAGATTGATTTAATTCTAATGGATAGAAATCTACCAAATATAGAAGGTACCTCTTTTATAAAAGATTTAAGATCAAATGGTTATCAAAATCCTGTTATTTATGTTACTGCAAAAGATAAATCTGAAGATATTTTAGATGGATTTGAAGCACATGCAGATGACTATATTACAAAACCATTTAATATTCAAGAGCTACTAGCAAGAGTTAAATCTGTAATAAAAAGATCTTCAAATGATATTGAAGTTTTAAAAGTAAGAGATATAGTTTATAACTTTTCAAGTAAAACATTCTCTATCGAAGAGAAAGATATTGAGCTAACTTCTCTTGAAACTACTCTTCTTTTAGAGTTTATAAAAAATAAAAATATTCTTCTTTCTAGAGAGTATTTATTAGAAAAAGTATGGCAAGACTCTTTTGATAAACAAGAAAAAACAGTAAATGTTGCTATAAAAAGATTGAAAGATAAGATAGATCCCAATTCAAAGAAAAATTATATAAAGTCAGTTAGAGGAGAGGGTTATATTTTTTGTTAAAAATTCATCAACTTTTTTTACGAACTTATCTTGCAATATTTGTTGCAATTTTAATAACTGTTACTCTATCAACTTATTTTTGGGCAAAAAATCTCTACTTAAATCAAGTTGAAAAAAACTTAATCCAAAATATAGATATATTATCCGTAATTTTAGAAGATACAAAAGATATAAATAGTATTAAAGATATTATTAAAGATTTAAGTAAAAAACTAAACCTAAGGATTTCAATTATAAATGAAAATGGTGAAGTAGTAGCAGAGAGTCACAAAAATATTGAAGATATAAAAAATCACTCAAATAGAGTTGAGATTATTGAAGCAAAAAATATAGGTCTTGGAAAAGATACAAGAGTATCTGAAACTCTAAATAAAGATTTGATATATATTGCAAAAAAAGTATCTTTTAATGAAGAGATTTATTACTTAAGAATGGCTGATTATACAAATAAAATTACTGATAATTTCAAAAAACTAACTTTTGAAATTTTTATTTATATCTCTTTTTTCTTAATAATTGCATTTATTTCAACTTACTTTATAAGTATCAAAATACAAAGGGAAACTGACTCAATATTATACTTTTTAAAAGAGATAACAAATAAGAAGAAACCAATATTTTTACAATCAAATTATACTTTTGAATTTTATAAAATAGCAAAACTTCTAAACAAAGTTGCAAAAAAATTATCAAAAAAAGATGAGATAAAAGCAAAACATACTGCAAAATTAACTTTAGCAAATAGACAAAAAGATGATATTATCTCTGCTATTTCTCATGAATTTAAAAATCCTATAGCAATAATTTCAGGATATAGTCAAACTTTAATAGAAGATGAAAATTTATCGCAAACTTTAAAAATAAAGTTTTTAAATAAAATATTATCTAACTCAAATAAAATGTCACAAATAGTTGATAAACTAAGACTTACTTTGAAGCTTCAAGATAACAATCATAAACTAATCTTAAACAAAGTTTCTATTAAAAAAATAGTAGAAAACTCTATTAGTGATTTAAAAATAAAGTATAAAAATAGAGAAATCAAAGTTTTAGGAGTCGATAAAGAGATAAATGCTGATGAGATTTTAATAGGAATTGCTATTTCAAATCTTATAGAAAATGCCTTAAAATATTCACAAGAAGATGTAATTATAGAGATAAATGAAAATTCGATATCAATTACAGATAAAGGAATCGGTATTTCTCAAGAAAATTTGGAAAATATTTTTAAAAAATATTATAGAGCAACTAGTAATAACTGGAACAACTCTTTAGGTTTAGGACTTTTTATAGTTAAATCTATTTTAAATGTTCACAATTTTAAATTAGAAATTAACTCAAAAATTGGAAATGGATCAACTTTTAAAATATATTATTAATTTATACTTAATTTAAGCAAAAATTTAGGATAACTTAAATATTATTCGACCCTAATATTGAAAGGGAGTTAATAAATGAAATTTACTCAAATGGCTAAAGCCAACGAAATCGAAAGATCTTGGGTTGTAGTAGATGCTGAAGGTAAAGTATTCGGAAGAATAATAACTGAAGTTGCTACAATTTTAAGAGGTAAAAATAAACCTTGTTTTACACCAAACGTTGATTGTGGTGACTATGTAGTTATAATCAATGCAAGTAAAGCTAAATTTACTGGTGCTAAATTAGAAGTTAAAAATTACTATACACACTCAGGTTATTTTGGAAGTACAAAAACTCACAAAATGTCAGATATGATTGAAAAAAACCCTGAAAAACTGTTTAAATTAGCAACTAGAGGTATGCTTCCAAAAACTACTCTTGGTAAAGCTATGTTAAAAAAATTAAAAGTATATGCAGGAAGTGAACACCCTCATACTGCTCAAATTAAAGGATAATAGTAATGGCAAAAGTATATGCAACTGGAAGAAGAAAAACAGCAATAGCTAAAGTTTGGTTAGAAAATGGAAATGGACAACTAACTATAAATGGACAATCTTTAGATCAATGGCTTGGTGGTCATGATTCAATCAAAAAAAGAGTAATGCAACCATTACATGTTTCTAAACAAGAATCAAGTGTAAATATCATTGTAAAAACTCTAGGTGGTGGATATTCAGCTCAAGCTGATGCTGCTAGACATGGAATTTCAAGAGCTTTAGTAGCTTATGATGAGCAATTTAGAACTATTTTAAAACCTCATGGATTACTTACAAGAGATGCTAGATCTGTTGAGAGAAAAAAATACGGAAAGAAAAAAGCAAGAAAATCTTCTCAATTCTCAAAACGTTAATTTTTTTAATTTCGATAGAAACCTTAAACGTTTCTCCGAAAAAGATAATTGGAAGTTTCAAAAGATTTTTCTTTTGTATCTTTTCAAAGGAAGCGATTTTATCGCTTCCTTTTTTTATGCCAAATATTTTAGCTTTTTACATAACTCATCTGCTTATTATAAGCCATATCCCAAAACATATACTCAAACTCAACACTTGAAATAAAAATATCTTCAACAACTTTTTTCTCAGCTTCACTTTTATTTGCTACAAGCTCATCAAGTGCATCATAAAACCACTCAAACGACTCTTCAAACTCTGCTCCTGAGTAAGTCTCTATCCAAGATTTATAGAAGTTATTTTCAAGAGTATCTTTATATTGCTCTTTTAATCTTTTACCATAATCACAATATGTCCAAGCGCAAGGAAATACAGTTGCTAAAGTTTGCGCTAAATCACCTTTTAGAGCAGTTGCAAGCATATTTGCAGTATAAGTTCTATTAAACAAACTAGCTCTTACATTTTGAACCTCTTCATCACTAATACCAAACTCTTTCATGTATAAATGGTGAAGTTTCATCTCATCAACTAAAGTTGCCTTTGTAATAGCACTTAGGTTACTCAACATCTTCTCATCATCTGCTTTTGTCAAAGCCATTGCGAAAACTTTTGCATACTCTAATAAATATAGATAATCTTGTAGTAAATAAAATTTAAACTTATCTTTTGATAAAGTACCAGCTCCTAACTCTTGTACAAATGGATGATTATAACCATCTTCCCAAACTTTTATTGCTTTTTGTTTTAAACTTCTAGAAAATGACATTTTTATTCCTTTATAATTATTTTATCTCTTGAAAATTTGCTTTTTTTATTAATATATCTTCATTAAAATTACTTATTGCATTAAATAACTCTTTATGAAAAGTTCCAAGTCCTTTATTATTACTATTTTCATAAGCTATTTCACCTGAAATTCCCATTGTAATTACTCCTAAAACTGTAGCTTCAAATATTTTATCATTTGAAGCTCCACAATAACTAGCAACCAAAGAGCTACACATACAACCTGTTCCTGTAATATATGGTAAAAGATAGTTACCATTTTTAATAGTAACAACTCTTTTACCATCAGATATAACATCAGTTTCTCCAGTAATTGCCACAACTAAACTTAACTTATTTGCTAACTCTTTTGCTATCTTTAATGTATTATCAATTGATTCCAAATCCTCTTTAGAAGCATCAGCACCTTTTGTATTTGAGCTTAAATTTAATATAGACTTTATTTCAGAAATATTTCCTCTAATAGAAGATATTTTGTATGTTTCTAGTAACTCATTTATAAAATCTTTTCTAAACTTAGAAGCACCTACACCAACTGGATCTAAAATAACTGGAACATTTAATTCATTTGCTTTTTTTACAGCTTTTAGTATAGAATTTTTTACATTTTTATTTAATGTTCCAATATTTATTAAAAGAGCTGAAGCAATATTCACAAACTCTTCAACTTCTGCTTCATCATCTGCCATAGCAGGACTTGCACCAACTGCTAAAGTTACATTTGCACAATCATTTACTGTAACATAGTTTGTAATGTGATGAATTAATGGGTTATGTTTTTTTGTATTATTTACAATATCGATTAAATTATCTATCAAAGTAATGCCTTAAAATATATTAATAAAGTAGCAATTCTATCACAAAGAAAAATGAAAAGCTAATTTATAATACTTTTTATAAAAAAACTATACAATACGCAATGAAATTTTTAATAACTTCTTTAATATTTTGTACTCTTTTTGTTAATATGCAAGCAAGTACACTAAACTTATCTATGAGTTCAAGTCCAAGTAGATTAAATCCTATTTTAGCAAATGATAGTGCAAGTGGTGAAATATCTGATTGGCTTTTTAATGGTCTTTTCAAATATGATAAAGATGGAAATATAACAACTGAAATAGCATCTTCATACACTTTTGAAACACCAACAAAACTTATAGTTAAACTAAAAGATAATGTTTTATGGCATGACAAAGAAAAACTATCTTCAAAAGATGTAGTTTTTACTTATGAACAAATAATAAGCCCAACTGTTTTTAACTCCATAAAATCAAATTTTAGTGAAGTTGCTAGTGTAAAAGCTCTTGATGATTTAACTCTTGAAATAATCTATAAAAAACCATATTTTAAAGCCTTAGAGATTTGGATGGTTGGTCTTTTACCATACCATATTTTAAAAGATGAAAAAAATCTTATGACAAGTAGCTTTAATAAAAATCCAATAGGTACAGGCTCTTATAAATTAAAAGAGTTTAAAACTGGACAAGATATAGAACTTATTGCAAATGATGATTTTTTTGAAGGTCGTCCTAAAATTGATAGGATTTTATATAAATTTTTACCAGACCCAAATACATCTTTTTTGTATCTTAAACAGAGCAAACTTGATATTGGAAGCCTTACTCCTATGCAAGTATCAAGACAGTTAGATAGTAGCTTTAAAAATAATTTTGAAATTTTAAATAGACCTAGTTTTGGATTTACATATTTAGGATTTAATTTAGAAAATCCCAAATTTAAAGATATTAAAGTAAGACAGGCTTTATCACTTGCTATAAATCGACAAGAACTAGTTGATATTTTGTTTTTTGGATATGGAGAGGTTTGCAATGGACCATTTATGCCAAACTCTTTTGCCTACAATGATGATGTAAAACCAATAACACAAGATTTATTAAAAGCAAAAGCTTTGTTAAAAGAGGCTGGATATGATGAAAAAAATCCTTTAGTTTTTGAAGTGGTTACTAATACAGGAAATGATATAAGAGTAAACACTGCACAAATCCTGCAGTATCAACTCTCAAAAATTGGTGTCCAGATGAAAATAAGAGTTATGGAGTGGCAAGCATTTTTAAATACAGTTGTTCATCCACGAAAATTTGAAACTGTACTTTTAGGATGGTCTTTAGCTTTGATGCCAGATGCTTATCCTTTGTGGCATAGCAAAAGTGCAAAACTAGGTGGATTTAACCTAGTAAATTACAAAAATGAAAAGGTTGATGAATTAATAGAAAAAGGAAGTGGAACTATAAATAAAGATGAACTTGGTGCAATTTATAAAGAGATTTTTAAAATTGTTGCCAATGATTTACCATATCTATTTTTGTATATTCCAGATGGAATAACTGCTATAAATAAAAAAATAGAAAATATTGATCCAGCATTTATAGGTATTATGCACAATCAAAAAGATTGGGAAATAAAAGAGTAAGGAAGATTTTTATGAACAAAAAAGATAAGATTATTTTATTTGATTTAGATGGTACTTTAATAGATTCAACAGATGCAATAACTGATACATTTTTACATGCTTTTTCAAAACATAATTTTGATTTTAAAGGAACTATTGAAGATATAAAGGTTCAAATTGGATATCCACTTGATATTATGTTTGAAAATTTGGGTGTAGATAGAAAAATAGTTTGGGATTTTGTAGATAGTTATAAAATGCGATATAAAGATATTTCAGTTGCTCAAACACTACTTTTGGAAAATGCTTTTGAAGCAGTTACTCTAGCTTCAAAATTTGCAAGGCTTGGAGTGGTTACTACAAAAACAAGAATCTACTCAACTCCAATATTAGAAAACTTTGATATTTTAAAACATTTTGAAGTAATAATTGGAAGAGAAGATGTAGAAAACCCAAAACCTCACAAAGAGCCAATTTTAAAGGCTTTAGATGCTTTTAAATATGATGATAAAAAACATCAAGCATTTATGGTAGGAGATACAAAACTTGATTTAATCTCTGCTTCAAATGCCTCTATAAACTCTGTTGGAGTATTATGTGGTTACTCAAATGAAGAAGAACTTTTAAAATATACTAATATTGTAAAAAAAGACTCTTTAGAAGCTGTAAAACATATTTCACTACTTTAAATGATAAAAAATATTTTTCAAATGCTACTAGCTTTGCTGGTAGCTTTTTGTGGTTCACTTATTTTTATATATTTGCATCTTCCACTTCCTTGGCTTTTAGGAAGTATTTTTGCTACAAGCATATTAATAAGATTTCAAAAAATTCCAATACAAAGCCCAAAACTATTTTCAGCACCTGCTAGAATATTAATTGGTCTAGCAATTGGAAGTGCCTTTACTCCAGCAATTTTAAACTATATTCCACAATACACTATTAGTTTACTTTTGGTTGTTCCATTTACCATTTTGGTTATATTTTTTGGAACATACTATTACTATAAAGTTTTAAAATATGATTTAAAAACCTCTTATTTAGGCTCAATGCCAGGTGGTGTTATTGAGATGGTTATAATTGGACAAGAGTTAAAAGCAAATACAGCAAAGATAACTTTAATGCAAAGTTCAAGACTATTTTTTGTAGTTGTATCTTTGCCTTTTATTATTCAATATATTTTTCAAATTGATATAAGAGGTAACCAGCTTTTAACAACACCAATAAAAGATATAGATATGTTTGAGTTTTTATATATCTATGTTTTAGGAGTTTTTGCAGCACTGTTTGCAAAAAAGATAAAACTAACAGCTGCATATTTGATTGGTCCTATGATTATAAGTATTATTTTATATTCAGGCGGATTTGTAACTACACATATACCAGATGAGTTACTTAAATTTATTCAAGTTGTTTTTGGCTCAATTATTGGATTTACATTTAAAAATGTTGATTTAAAAACTATTTTTAATACTTTAGTTGCTACTTTGGGACATTTTGTTATTTTAATAATCTTGTGTGGAATTTTTATTTTTATTATTCACCACTTTTTTGGTTTTGCTACTTTAGATATATTACTTGCTTTTGGACCTGGTGGTCAAACTGAGATAAATTTAATAGCTCTTTTAGTTGGTGCAAATTTACCTTATATAACTTTGCACCATATTGTAAGACTATTTTTGGTTATGAATATCGCACCAATTATTGCTAAAAGGTTAAAATGATTTTGATTTTAATAAATTTATTTTTTTTCTAGGATATATAAATATTCAAAAGTAGAATTTGCTTTATGATTTCTATTTTCTGTTTTATCTGCTTTAAATCTTGAATACTCTTTTTTTTGTAAGTCATAGATTCCGTATTTTTTCATAATATTTTTTACTTCATCTTCGCTCATAAGCCCTTCATTGTTGTAACTTAGAAAAATATATTTAACTATTTAATGGAAATGAACTATAAAATTTGCATAGAAATTTCTTCAGAAACTTTTTGCCAATTGAATATTTCATCCTCCTGACTTCCGCGTTATCTCATAAAATAAATATTTTAAAATCTAGAATCCCTTAACTAAGGGCTTTATTTATATTGTTAAGTTTTCTTTTGTGTGTCCCAAGTCATAATTTGTTAAAATTTAAGATGGGTTTAAGAGTTAGAAAAAAGAAAAATCAAAGTGGTAGTATCAGTGTTCAAATAGTTGACAGAACTAATCGTGGATATAAAGTAGTTGAAACACTAGGATGCAGTGATGATGAAACTGAAATTGACAAATTACATCAAAAAGCAATTTTAAGAATCAATGATTTATCTCAAAATCTTTTTTCAAAATCATTAGATGAAACTAGTGAAAAATTATTATTAAAAAAGTTGTTATCTAAACTTACAACACAAGATTTTATTCCTATTGGTGATGAACTTATTTTTGGAAAGATTTTTAATAATATTGGATGTAATAATTTATTTAATAATGTAAAAAGTATTAGAAAACAAGAAGATAAGAATTTTTTATTTAAAAGTTTAGTTATCTCAAGATTACTATATCCTGGGAGTAAACTAGAACTTATAAATTATTTAAGTTATTTTAAAAATATTGATATAACAAGTGATAAAATCTATAGATTCTTAGATACCTTGTATCAAGATGAAATAAAATCAAGAATTGAAACATGTGTGTTTGAGCATACAAAGAAAGTTATGAATGGTGAAATAATAGTTACATTTTATGATGTAACAACATTGTACTTTGAAAGTGAAAGTGAAGATGACTTAAGAAGAGTAGGTTTTTCAAAAGAGGGGAAAATTGCAAGACCACAAATTCAATTAGGATTGTTTACAACATTAGAAGGTTATCCATTAAGCTTTGAAGTTTATGAGGGTAATAAATATGAAGGACATACCTTAATAGATGTTCTTAAAAAGTTTCAAGATAGATTTCAATTAGATAAAAAACCAATTGTTGTAGCTGATAGAGGAATGCTAAATAATGATAATATTGCTTATCTTGAAAATAATAATTATAAATATATTCTAGCTTATAAAATCAAAAATATATCAAATGATTTAAAAGAAGAGATTAAAAATTTAACATTCATAGATGATAATGTTACTCATAATATAGAATTTAAAAAAGTTATACCATTTGCTGATGAAAATGATAAAAAACAAACTATTCATGTCAATCAAAGATTAGTTCTTTCATATTCAACACAAAGAGCAAAAAAAGATAAATATAATCGAAATAAAGCAATCCAAAGATTAGAAAATAAAATTAAATCTTCAAAAACAATTACAAAAAAAGATCTTAAACTTTCTTATTATGCAAAATATATAGACCTTGATGATAATAATTCTAAAATTACTTTTAATATCAATAATCAAAAGATTATTGAAGATGAAAAATTAGATGGAATAAAAGGATTTGTAACTAATGATTTTACATTAACAGCTAATGAAATAATTGAACATTATAATAATCAATATGAAGTTGAAAGAGCTTTTAGGATTTCTAAAACTGATTTAAAAATAAGACCAATTTATCATAGATTAGAAACAAGAATAAAAGCACATATACTAATAAGCTTTGTATCATATGCAATATATAAAGAGTTTGAAAGAAAATTAAAAATAAATGATGTTAAATTTAATTTCTCACAAAAACTTTTAAGAAAAATCATTGAACATTTAATAGCACTAAAAATTGATGATGAAATAATTCCTATAAATCCATCTGAAATTCAAAAACAAATTTTAGACATCTTATAATATTTGTGTGTCTTATCGCGGAAGTCAGGAACTATGTGGGAAAGTGCAGGAATTGTAAGAACAAAAAAAGAGTTAAAAGATGC
>ERZ650307.1638-NODE-1638-length-12515-cov-3.536276_pt1 | contig 12515 bp, 10 predicted proteins | sample MGYA00376243_ERZ650307 | MGnify/ENA primary metagenome ERZ650307 (study PRJEB26733, sample SAMN07839242) | wastewater metagenome | biome: urban; feature: artificial channel; material: waste water | place: USA: North Carolina | collected 2016-03-31 ... | reverse complement strand
GCAGATAAAGGATAATCCGTCTGCCCGAAGTGCCTGTTCGAATACTGGGATTTGATCTTTAATTCCTTTTTCTTCCGCCTGTCTTCGGACCTCTTCTAATGGAACTATTTTCTTTTCTTCTTCGATCCGCTCTTTCGTGCGCTCGGTAATTTTCTCGAGTATATTCATACTATTTGTTCCTCTTTTTCTTTCAAGTTGCTTCTTCCATTCTCCCCTGCATAGCCGGGGATCAGACTTTTTATTTATTACTTTCTTCTTTAAACTGCTCCAGCTTCTTCAGTGCAAGTCCTTCGTCAATGATCTGTTCCGCTTTTCTTACACCTGCTTCGATTGAATCTGCTTTTCCTGCAAGATAGATTGCTGCTCCTGCATTCAGGCAAACTGCATTTCTCTTTGCTCCCAGCTCTTTTCCAGAAATGATATCCAATGTGATCTGTGCGTTTTCCTGAGGTGTTCCTCCTGTCAGTGCACCTTTTTCGCATCTCTCATAACCAAACTGCTCCGGTGTGATCTCATAGCTTGTAAATGTTCCGTCTTTAATCTCACAGACTGTAGTCGGTGCACACATGGAAATCTCATCTAACTTATCCTGTCCGTAAACGACCATTCCGCGGACAACTCCGAGATTCGCCATGACTCTTGCAAGTGGCTCTACAAGGCTTTCATCATAAACTCCCATCAGTTCCATGTTCGCTCCTGCCGGATTAGACAGTGGCCCAAGAATATTGAATACGGTACGGATACCAAGTTCTTTACGGATCGGTCCGACATATTTCATCGCAATATGATAATTCTGTGCAAATAAGAAACAGATCTGAATGTCTTTGAGAAGCTGTGTGCTGCGCTCCGGTGCGACATCGATCTTCACTCCAAGTGCTTCAAGTACATCTGCCGCACCGGACTTAGAAGATGCTGCACGGTTACCATGCTTTGCGACCGGAATTCCTGCTGCCGCAATCACAAGGGAGGATGTTGTTGAAATGTTAAATGAATTTGCTCCGTCTCCCCCTGTTCCTACGATTTCCAGCACATCCATGTCATGCAAAAGCTTGATGCAGTGTGCACGCATTCCCGCTGCTGATGCTGTGATCTCATCGATTGTCTCACCTTTCATGGAAAGTGCTGTCAGATATGCTGACTTCTGAACATCCGATGCCTTTCCTTCCATAATCTCATTCATTACTTCTTCTGCTTCTGTATAGGTGAGATTTTCTTTCTTTGATAATTTTATAATTGCTTCTTTGATCATTTCTTAATTCTCCTTCAATGCTTTTGCATAGTTAATAAAGTTCTCTATCATCTGAAGTCCCTGCGGTGTCATCACGGATTCCGGATGAAACTGTAACCCAAAGATCGGATATTCTCTGTGTTCCATCGCCATGATCTCGTTGTCCTCGCTTCGCGCTGTCACAATCAGTTCTTCCGGTAGTGTCTCTTCCTTAACTGCGAGTGAATGATATCTTGCCACCTGGATTGGAAGTGTCAGATTCTGAAAGAGGACACTGTCTGTCTTTACGTCTTTCAGCTGTGATGTCTTCCCATGCATCAGCTGTCCGGCGTGACCTACGGTTGCTCCGAATGCTTCCGCCATTGCCTGATGTCCGAGACATACCCCGAGCATTGGAATCTTTCCTTTCAGCTTCTGAATTGCTTCGATACAGATTCCGGCATCAGAAGGTTTTCCCGGCCCCGGTGAGATTACCAGCGCCTCGGGCGCAAGTTCCAGAATCTCTTCCGGTGTGATTTGATCATTTCGAATGACCTTTACTTTTGAATCAATCTGATCTTTTTGTATGCCGCTTATTTCTGATTCTACTCCTGCGATAAACTGATACAGGTTATATGTAAAGCTGTCATAATTATCAAGTAATAGTATCATTCCAATCCTCCTTTCGCAGTTTCCACAGCCTGAAGTACTGCCCCTGCCTTATTTAAACACTCCTGGAATTCATTTTCCGGGATACTGTCTGCTACGATTCCGGCTCCTGACTGTACACGAATGTATCCATTTTTCTTATAAGCAAGACGGATGGAAATGCATGTATCTACATTTCCTGCAAAATCGAGATAGCCGACTGCCCCTCCGTAGATGCCTCTTTTCTCCTGTTCAAGTTCTGCGATAATCTCACATGCGCGGATCTTCGGTGCTCCGGAAAGCGTTCCTGCCGGGAGAATCGCATCGACTACGTCCAGCGCATCTTTGTCTTCCCGAATTTTCCCTGTCACGGTGGAACCAATATGCATTACATGGGAATATCTCTGGATTTCCATATATTTATCAACTTTAACTGTTCCCGGCTGGCTGATCTTGCCGACATCATTTCGCCCAAGATCTACAAGCATGTTGTGCTCTGCAAGCTCTTTCTCGTCTGCAAGTAGCTCTTTCTCCAATTCCTGATCTTCCTCTTCGGTCACTCCTCGCTTCCTTGTACCGGCAAGAGGAAAAGTGCACACCTGTCCGTTTTCTAACTTCGCCAGCGTTTCCGGTGAAGCCCCTGCCACTTCAATATCATCACTTGAAAAGTAGAACATATACGGAGATGGATTCGAGGTTCGAAGCACCCGGTAGGTATCAAAAAGACTTCCTTTTGCCTTCGCTGTCAGCGGATTGGATAACACGACCTGGAAAATATCACCTTCATAAATATATTCCTTAGCTTTCTCAACCATCTTGCAATAATCTTCTTTATCCACTCCCGGATGGAACGCTTCTTCTAAAACCAGTGGTCGGAAATCTGCCTGCGCCCCGCTTCGGATCAATCGTTCCATCTCTTCTAATTCCTGCTTCGCGTTCGCATAATTTTCTTCCAGATCACCTTCCAGCTTCACGCCTGTAATCAGGATCAGCTTCTGTCTGTAATTGTCAAATACGATGACACGGTCAAATAACATCAAGTCCGCATCCCGGAAATCTCTTACTGCCGTTTTTGCTGCTGTCTTTCCTGTAGTCTCATTCTTCTCTTCCAGAACCGGCTTCAATGTCGGTTCTGCATATTTGATGTAGTCATAAGAAAAATATCCGACAAGCCCTCCGGTAAATGGAGGAAGTCCCGGAACAACCGGACTTTTATATGCTTCGAGAATTTCTCTTAGAACCTTTCCCGGATGGTCGGTTAAAACTTCCCGTCTGGTCTTATCCTCATCTTCATGCCCTTCGCTGATGATCACACGCCCATCGGTACAGGTGATCTCCATCGTTGGTGCATATCCAAGGAAGGAATATCTTCCCCACTGCTGTCTGTCCTCCGCACTTTCCAGCAGATAGCAATGCTTGCTTGCCGCCCGCAGCGTCCGCATCACACTAATCGGCGTAAATGCATCTGCATACAGCTCTTTGCTGATCGGAACTCGCTTGTATCTGCCTTGTTCAGCGTAGGATCTGATTTGTTCTAATGTCTTGTCCATGTGTATTCCTCCTTGAAGTTATGCTGCAAAATGAATTTCTCTTTTATCCCGATAGGAAATATATGTTTATGGTAGAAAAAAAGTCCCTGACAGAATATTCCTATTCTGTCAAGGACGGTAAATCTAAATCTTTTCCGCGGTGCCACCTTGATTCACGGGTACACTCCCATGCGCTCTGTAAGATACTAACATATCTCCGGCAACTGACGTATGCCCACACGTCACAGAGTACTCGGATTCTCAAATCCTTTGACTGTGCCCTCAGCGGTCCATTTGGCAACCTGCATCTCGATCCGGCTCTCAGCTTCCCGGACTCTCTGTGCGCGCATAATTACTTTGATCTCCGCTTCATCGGTTTAAAGCGTTATTCCATTTGCTAGGAGTTTATCACTTTAAAGCGATAGTGTCAATGCACTATTTTAATCTTTTTCGCGAAATTGTTGAAAAATTTTCTCAATTTTCTTGTCTTTATTTTCTTTTTCTCTTCCATGCAAATCCGCCAACTCCTGCTCCGAGTGAGGAGAATGCAAGTCCTAATAAGCCAAGAACATTTGCCGGATCACCTGTCTTTGCGGCTTTTGATCCACTTGTTCCTTTGGAAGCTGATCCATCCGTAGTTGTTCCTGCCTTCTTTGTAACAGTCGGAGTTGCACTTCCATTCTGACTTCCCGCCTGGTTTCCATTCTTTACAAGTGCTTTGATTGCTGTATTTAACTCATCTGTTGCTTTATCAACTTTTTCCTGGCTTTCTTTTGCATTTAATGCGCTCTTAGCGTCTGTCAGTGCACTCTGCAATGCCTTCCAGCTGTCAACTGTGTAATCAGCTTCTTTCAGAGCTGCCGCATCACTGATTACTTTCTCAAGGGAAGAAGTATCAACTGCTGCCGGCTCTTCTATCTTAACAAGTGCTTCAACAGCTGCGTTGAGGTGGCTTACTGCCTCGTCTACAGTTGCCTGAGTTTTTGGATTTTTCAATTCATCTTTTGCTTCCTGAAGTTCCATCTGCATAGATGCCCAGCTTTCCGCTGTGTAATCAGCTTCTTTCAGGGCTTCTGCTTTTGCAATAGCTGCCTCAAGCTCTGTTGTTGTGATTGTTTTATCCTCAGATGCTTTTACAATGTTCTCCTCTGTTGCCTGGAATTTGTATGTCACGTCATTATATCCAAGTGCTGTCAGTGTAATGGTCCAATATCCTGTTCCATCCGTTCCTTCCGGAAGTTTACAACGAAGAGAATCTGTCAGTCCAAGCTGGATTCCCATTGCTTTGTGCATCCAGTTATCTGCTGCAAATTTTGTTCCATAAGTAGCTTTTGCATTTGTATATGTGCTGTCATCTCCATAGTAAGTCCATGTAACAGTCTGGAGATTTGATCCAAGATCACCATAATTTCCTGTCAGATCAACTCTTAAGAATTCTCCATAAGATCCGCTTGCTTCTTTTACTGTCAGCCCTGCTTCCTCTGCTGTTGGTGCTGTCTTGAGTGCCTGATCTTTGATTCCGGACTCTGATCCATTATTCACTCTTGCAGAGAAACTGAAAGATCCATCCTCATTCTTTGTTGCTGTTTTCAGACCGTTTGTATTCTCTGTTACATTGGCAACCAGTCCTGTATAGCTTACCAGATTCTTTTCTGAATATCCTCCTGCAAGTTCACTTCCGTTTTCGATCACACGATAGCTTGCTTTCAGTGCATCCAGATCAGATGTTTTTACTTTCACCGGCACATATTTCAGTCCGAGTACATCATACTCTGTCATCTTTGTTGTTGCACCGGATTCTTCTGTGATCTCTCCTCTGTTAAATGTAATCTTGCTTCCGTCTGTCAGAACTGCAGTAGTTCCATCTGTCCAGTACTCTACTGCATACTCTTTTCCATTTTCCGCCTTGATTACTGCGTTGCACTGGAAAGAACCTCTGTGAAGTCCATGATTTACTGTAGCTCTTGTTACAGTATCGAATGCACCCTTGTCAGACTCTCCTTTTGAATCCTTTGCATCTGAAGAAGATGTATCTCCTGCTGCCTGCACATTTTCAGCAGCCCAGTACTCTGCCCAGCTAAGTCCTACATATGCGTAAGTATACTCACTCTCCTGTGATAAAGTATAAGTGAATTCGTAATCCTTTGCATAGCCTGTTGCCTTTACTGAGATCTTAAATCCATGTCCATTTTCTGCATCCTTAAATGGAGCCGCAGTCGTATCAATTGTTCCATCTTCTTTGATGATCTTCACTGCACGTTTTCCTGTTGCCGCATACTCTGTTCCGTCAACTGTTACGGATTTGATCTTCTTTACATAAGAAGTTACATCCTCTGCTGCATATCCTTCTGCCGCTACAAGTGCTGCACTTTCACTGTTAAATACAACCGGTACAGCTTCTGTTGTCAATTCAAAATCTGTCGTAAGATCCGCATATTTTCCGGATTTATCAGATACTTTCAGAGTATATTTGCCTATCTCAGCGCCTTTTGTCTTATAGGTAAGTACCCCGTCTTTTACCTGAACATCCTCAAGACCTTCAACTGTATATTCTGCCTGATAATCACCAGGAAGTCCTTCTACAGTTACATTTACTTTTCCACTTTCAACATCTGCATTCTCTGCTGCGATAGTTCCATTGAATTTAACCGGCACATATTGATCTGCGTCAATCTCATAGATTCCATTATCTGTGTAATATGTGATTTTATTGATTGTCTGACCCATCATCTTTTCATAATCTTTTGAGTTCAGTGTGTTTCCATGAGATGTTGTCACAAATCCTGTACTCCATGCCAGTTTTGTCTTTTTCCAGATATTTTCAAGATGACGAAGTCCGTAGTTGTCTCCTTCTTTTGTGCTGATCACAACTCCATATACTGTATTAACTGTTTCTGGGAGTCCATTTACATCTAATTCATAATCTCCATACTTTGTATCTGTTGTGAAATCAATTGATGCATCACTCAACTTCTGTGCAGTTGCACCTTTCACTTCACTAAAGCTGAGTGAACCATCTGCATTTACTGTTGCTTCCTTATAATAGGAAGGAGTCTCACTTAAAATATAGTAAGAATAGCTTGCGCTCTCGAATAACGCAGCTTTTCCATTATATTCTGTTGTTGTCTCTTTTCCTTTCATATTCACTGTAATAGAAAGCTTGCTGTCATCTGTGATCTGTGTATAGTTTTTCAGTACAGATGCATCACTAATCTTAACCGGATATGTAATACCTGTAATATCTGTTCCATCACTGTTTACATGATAAGATCCAGCTACAAGTGTTGATCTTGTTTTCGCTTTTGTAGCGGAGGATACACTGTCTGCTCCTGCTACCTGATCAGCTGCATAAAATTCAGAATATGGAATATTCATCAACACATACGTTTCTTTCGCAACTTCTGCCTTTTTCAATGCCTTCACTGCTGTATTTAACTCATCTGCCGCTGTGTCCACTGCACTCTGGGATTCCTTTGCTTTCAGAGCCGCCTTCGCTGCATTTAATTTTGTCTGCATTGCACTCCAGCTGTCTGCTGTATAATCAGATTCTGTCAATTTCTCAGCCGCTGCAATTGCTGACTCAAGCTTTGCTGTATCAATAGTTACTGTCTCCCCAGCTGCCGGAGCCGACTGGATTGCTTCCAGTGCAGCTTTTTTAATCGCATCAGAAGTACGTGTTGCACCGGAAACTGTATCCCAGCTGTTAATTGTATCTTCTGTAGCGGCCTGGCCTTCAAGCTTTGTTTTAAATCCTTTTGTTTTGGAATATGCTTTATTAAAGTAGGATGCATTTTCTTCATCATATCCTTCTTTCGGTGTAACTGTGATCTCAGAGAATTTTCCATCCTCTACTTTCAAGCTTACTTCTACATCATATTCTTCCCACTCATCGTCACTGTCATCTTCTGTTCTGGTTACATGAGCCGTCTTTGTATAAGTTCCATCCTTTGCAGTCTGACTTCCTGTTGCCGCAAAGATCGTTGACGGGCAAAGTCCTACTACCATAGACATTGCCACTGCCATGGACATTGCCTTTACTTTCATTTCTTTGTTTTTCATAGAAACCTCCTTTTTAACTAAAATAGTTACATACAGATCCTGCCTGTCGCAGTTCTGCTTTCCTGCTTCCGCATGGAATATATTATCAAGTTAGCTTTCGTTAACCTGTAATCAAAAAGTATATATCTATACTGTCCTTACAGCTTCTTTCTTCACAACCGGTAAAATCTTTCCTGCGACAATTCCAATCACGAACCCTGTCACTGTTCCTGCCACAAGAAGAACTGGCAGATAATAAATCAGTTTCAGATTCTCCACCACTGCCATCGCAACAAGAATCTGTCCTATATTATGAAAGACGCCGCCAGTGATACTTACTCCTACAATAGAAATTCCATCCATCTTCTTTACAAGTACCATGGCAAGAAGGCTGACAACCGCCCCTGCCAGACTGTAAATGATCGACATTCCATTTCCAAAAAGAAATCCTGTCAGAAGCACACGCAGTACCGATACCGCCAGTACTTCTGGAATTTCCAGAAAATAAAGACCTGTTACAGTGACCAGATTAGCCACTCCAAGCTTCATCCCCGGCACTCCAAAATTAATTGGGATCAGGCTTTCCACATAACTAAAAATCATTGCCAGCGCAACAAGCATTGCCATGTTCGCAAGTTTTTTATTTCTATTCATACATTCTCCTTTACAGTCGAACAATTGATTTATTTAGAAATTGTATCCGGTAGATCTTCCTTTTCACTTTGAGAATCATCAGAATTCTCAACCTCTTCTATTTCCACAACCAGCTTATGAGGCAGGCAGACAATGGTCTGTGTCCGATTATTGATCTTTCCCTGCTCTTCGCAATATCCATCCGGACAGTCAGCCTCTTCCATATAAGCTTTTCCATCCTCAATCCGGACACGGTTGTAAAAATCTCCTTCCTGCACTTCGATCACCTGATCTTCATCCAAAGCATATCTTCCGTAAACTTCTCCGTCCACCTTGATCACAACCTGTTTTTCCTGATTTTCTTTTTGTCCGTTTTCCTTTGCCTGTACATACTGCATCAGATTCATCACAAGAAACAGTACACATGCCGCAAAGAGGATTCCGCCTCCTAAAAACAGATCTTTTTTCTTCATCTATTACACTCCTGCCCAGATCATAATTACAAGTAACAGAATTGCCCGAAGAATCGTAAACCAGAATTCATTTCCCTTCAGACCTTTGATTCCTGTATGGATATGCTTCTTTGGACAGGTATCAATACATTTTTGACATTGGAAACAATCTCCCTCGACTTTGATCGAGCCGTCTTCTAGAAGTCCGATCCCGGATGGGCATTTCTTCGTACATCCACTGCAACCTTTGATGCAATTTTCTCTGTCGCGGTGCAATGCAAAGAACGGAAGCACCGGAAGCAATGAGAATACAGCTCCCATCGGACACAGATTCCGACAGAAAAATCTTTCTTCCAGACACATTCCTACAATGATAAGAAGTAGTAATGTCACTCCCGGCAAATATCCCTGCAAATGGAAATTTCCTGCATGCAGCATAGAAAAAACATCCCACGGGCTTGTCCCTTTTGCCTTTCCGTATACTCCCGCAAAACAAAGTACTGCGATTACGGTCAACACCAGATATTTCAAATAGCTTAACTTCTCTGTGATCTTTTCTGAAAGTAGCACCGGCTTTTTCTTTCTCTTCTTAAAGCACCAGAGATAAAATGCATGAATTCCATCTCCAAGACTTCCGAATGCACATGCGAATCCACAGAAGAATCTTCCGAAAAGAATCGTATACGCGCAGAGAACTATAAGCACCGTTACAAAAGAGGTCAGCCCGATTGCCTCGCCTGCTCCTATCTGTATGAAAATGTATTTCACGCCGGCAAATGCCGCTGTATACACAGATGGCAGAAACAGAAAATAAAGGATCTGAATCAAGGCACGAAGCCAAGTATGCAATTTTTTAATTTCTTTTGCTTTCAAATTATGTATATTCAACTTCTTCAAACTACTTTACCGCCTGTTCTAATGCCTGTTCTGCTGCATTTTTAATTCCTGTCGAACTGAACGTTGCTCCGCTGATCGTATCAACTTCTGCACTCTGCGCCTCTATGATCTTCGGAATGATATCTTCCGCCATTGCAAGATATGCACTGTCTTCCTTCTCGGCGGAAGTCACTTCTACCGCTTCGATCTTTCCATCTTTTACAGTAACTTCTACCGCAACCGTTCCGCCAAATCCATCCGCTTCTCCGGTATAGGTTCCATCCTTGTATCCTGCTCCATCTCCTGAATCACTCCCTGACTCAGAATCACTGCCGGCACCAGATGACTGTACCTCCAACTGTGCATTCAGTTTTGCGATTTCCTCATCCTTCGCACGGACATCCAACACTTCGTTATATCCGAAAAGGACACCGACGATTGCCAGCAGACTAAACAGTCTTACGATAAACTCTTTCATCCTACTGCGCCTCCGTCTCTTCTGGTCTTAAAGCCATTTCCAGTGCCTTTTTGCATCCGTCAATAATCGCATTCGAAGAACAGGTTGCTCTGGATACCGTATCAATTTCTTCCGGCATTCCTTTGGTAATAATCTGGGAAACGACACCTTTTTTGCTTGAAGTTCCATTTGCCGCCTTCTTGATATAGCTGTCATTTGCTGCATCCCCATCTCCTGACACGTCAGTAATGGATACAATTTTGTCATTTCGTATTGTCACCTTCATAGAAAGCTGATACTCTGTAAAATCTTCATCCTCATCCGGTTTACACGATACACTCACCTCATAAGTTCCATCGATGTATTTTGTCTTCACTTCTTCCTCTTGATCTGACTTCTTTTTCTCAAGCTGTGCAACTGCAAGGTTCAGGTTCTCCACCGCTTTGTCAACAGCCTGCTGTTCCACTGTTTCATTCGCAGCTGTTTCCAACAGCTCTTTTGCATCATTCAGTCGGAGACTCAGAACCGCCCAGCTACTCTGCGTATACTCCTCCATCACAAGTGCTTCTGCTGACTTGACTGCATTTTCCAGTTCCGTTGTATCTGCTTTCTCTTCAATGGATTCTCCATTCGTTACTTTCTCCGCCTGTTTCAAAGCATTCTTTATTGCTCCGAGAAGTCCCTTAGAACTGTAAGTTGCACCAGATACAGTATCTACATCTGTATTCTGATTTTTAAGCACATTTTTCACTACATCCATTGCGCGGTTGAAAAATGCTTCATCATCTGATGTCTCTGTGACTAAAATTGCTTTGATCGTATGCTCCTGGATCACCACAGCTACCGATACATCTCCACTGTATCCTTCCGCTGTTCCATAATAGATTCCTTCTTTGTATGGAACTGTTCCGGTTGTGGATGTACTCTGATCCTGACTGGAAGAACTGTTCGAGCCATTCGTTTCAGATGAATCCGAAGTCGCTCCATTTCCACTCACTGCCGCCTGACTTAATGCATCTCTTACTGCCTGGATGATTCCAACCGAACTGTACGTTGCTCCAGACACGGTATCTACATTGGTGCTCTGACTACTGATGATCGCATTGATCAGTGCAGAGGCTTTGGAAATGTATTCGCTTCCATCTTGATTCTCCATAATCTGGATGTCTGTGATCTTTCCGCCACTGATCTCAACCTTTACTTTCAGTGTTCCGCCAAATCCAGTCCCTGTTCCGTAATAAGTTCCGTCCTTATATGCTGCCGGGTCTTCCACTGTTGCGACAGAAGTAGAACTTCCTGCTGCCGCGCCGCCACCAGACTGTGACTGTCCTGTTGTTCCGCTGTCTTTTTCTCCTGTCAGTGCATTCTTCACCGCACTGATGATTCCCCGGGAACTATAGGTTGCCCCTGAAACAGTATCGACTTCCAATGTCTGTCCTTCGATGATCTTATCGATCACCGCCTGTGCGCGTTTAAAAAATGCCGCATCATCCGAAGAACTCAGAATATCGATTGCAACGATCTGTTTGTCTTTGATTTGAACCGCAACCGTGATTTCTCCTGCATAACCTGTTCCAGTTCCCTTATAAACACCATCCGTCAGATCAAAAGAACCTTTTACCGCCTGCTCCTGCTCTTCTGACTTTGTAGTCTCTTCTTTTACAGAATTCGTTTGCTCCTGCGCTGCATAAACCGGTGGCTGATATCCACTCAGAGTGCCTGCTACACAGGATGCCACAACTGCTACCGAAAGTACCGGTGCAAATGGTTTCAGCTTCTTTCCTGTTTCTTTTAAATCCATTTTTCCTCCAAAATCTACTCTGTCTTACACTTTTCTATCGAATGATCTCAACTGTTCTCTCCGTTGAAAAATCATTTTCCAACCCTTCCGTTACATATAGCGTTCCGTCATCACTCATAAGAATTGCATCAAACTCATCCTTATGTTCTCTCCAGAAATCTGCCGCTTTCTCTTCTCCCATAATAAAAAGTGAAGTAGACAGTCCATCTGCCAGTGTTCCATCCGTACTTACAATTGTTACAGATACAAGTCCGCTTTCTGCCGGGTATCCGGTCTTTGGGTCAATGATGTGATGATACGTCACACCATCCTGTTCAAAATACCGTTCGTATCCCCCTGAAGTGATAACAGCCTTATCCTGAACACTCAGAATTCCCAGATAATCTTCTGTGTCATCGGGACTCTGCACTGCAATCTTCCATTTCGTTCCATCCGTCTTTGTTCCGAGTGCCTGCACATTTCCGCCAAGATTCACTAATCCACTTGTGATTCCATTGTCTTTGTAAATGTCCATAATTCTGGATGAGGTATATCCTTTTGCAATTCCTCCGAGATCGATTTTCATTCCTTCTACACCGAAAGATATCTTTCTCGTTTCTTTGTCATAAGAAATATTTCCCGCATCAGTGAGTGGAAGAAGTTGATCCAATGCCTCCTGTGACGGAATCTGGAAGTTCTGTGTTGGGAATCCCCATGCTTCCATCACCGGATAAATCGCAATATCAAACGCGCCATCTGTTTCCTGGTAGAGTTCCAATGCACGTTCCGTCAGATAACCTGCATCTTCGGAAAGCTCTGCACTTCCATCTGCGTTCAGTTTTGCGATCTCGCTGTCTGCATTTCCTGTCGATAAAAGTGCATCCAGACGCTCAAT
>ERZ650307.1631-NODE-1631-length-12547-cov-4.010167_pt1 | contig 12547 bp, 11 predicted proteins | sample MGYA00376243_ERZ650307 | MGnify/ENA primary metagenome ERZ650307 (study PRJEB26733, sample SAMN07839242) | wastewater metagenome | biome: urban; feature: artificial channel; material: waste water | place: USA: North Carolina | collected 2016-03-31 ... | reverse complement strand
CCAACATGAACGTGCTATGCATGAGCATTTACAACATCTTGATCAAGATTATCAAGTTTCCTATGAAGAAGATAATAACGATTTTCCTCGACATAATAACTTTAATCGTTAATACGCAGAATTCTTCTCCAATCATTAAAGCGACTCATATTAGTCGCTTTAATTATGTTTGGGATGCGTATTTTATACCTATTATAAACCCAGTGCTTTTTTTACGGGTGCATAACTACGGCGATGCTCTTGAATAACACCATATGCAGCAATTGCCTCAAAATGAGCCTTGGTTGGATAGCCTTTATGTTTGGCAAACCCAAAATCAGGGTAGATTAAATCCAGAGCCTGCATTTGTCGGTCACGTGTCACTTTCGCTAAAATACTGGCGGCACTGATTTCAGCATGACTAGCATCTCCCCCAACAATAGCCTCACATGCAATGCTAATACCCTTTGGAATCTGATTGCCATCCACAATAATTTTTTCTGGCTGGATATTCAGGCCTTCAACCGCACGGCGCATGGCAAGAAATGTTGCCTGCAAGATATTCAGCTCATCAATTTCAGCATGTGTTGCCTCTGCAATTGACCAAGCCAGTGCTTTTTCCTGAATCTCGATAAAGAGTTTTTCACGCTTCTTTTCAGTCAGTTTCTTGGAATCATTCAGGCCCACAATGGGATTGTCTGGATCTAAAATGACCGCGGCCGCCACAACAGAACCAACCAGTGGGCCTCTTCCAGCTTCATCTACACCTGCTATTCTCATCTTCATCTCACAAAAGGCTGATCTCTCAGCCTAGTCTCTTATTGCACTCGTTTCAGTGTTTCAGCAACACAGGCGTTCACGGTTTGTGAAACCACCTGATTGACAATTGTTGCGCGTGCAGATGGATCAATGGCAGCAGTTGCAAGCTCAACAGCAGTTACACTGTTCGGTGCCTTGTCACTGACACAGCCACAGACATTGGTTTGGATATTGTCACGCTGGTCCGCAGTCATATAACGTGTTGCGGTTTTCCATGCAGGCAATGTATTGATCTCATTCAGGCATTTTGCATTTACGGCGATTTTAAGCGCGGCCATGCCCAACTGCTGTGAAGTTGTGGTTACTGGACTGGTTCCATTTGGGGCAACACATCCAGATAGCACTAAAGCAAAAGGAGCAGCAATCAATAATAACTTTTTCACGATTCTTACCTGTATCTCAATTTTGTCAGGCGTATTGTGCCTAAATGGCTTATTTTATGAAATAACACATCGCCATCTTTACATCATATAACAATGACAGATTCGGGTTTGATTAAGACTGTTGCACACATAAAACGCTCCGTTACAGCGATGTTGTATCAGACAGAAAAAGCCCTATTTAAAATCAGTTCATTTCAAACAACCAGGATGTTGCAATGTCAAACTCAGCACAGTGTTACACCCGCACAGCACAAGTGTTGCAATTGCTGGACATATTCTGGCAGCCACTAAACATCATGTGATTGAAGGACAATGTCTTGCTGAGTATGTTGAGACAGCCGAAATAAAATAACAGCCATAAAAAAACCGCTTCACGCGGTTTTTTAAACTTAAATCTTTTTAATCTCTGCAATCCATTTCTGCTTTTCCTGATCAGAAATAAATGAAGCCTCAAAAGAGTTGATTGCAAGCTGCTTTAACTCTTCATTGCTTAAATCCAAAGCTTGCTGGATGGCAATAAAATTATCATTCATATAACCACCAAAATAAGATGGATCATCTGAATTGACCGTGACATGCACACCTTGTTGCAACAAACGGCGAATATTATGCTCTTTCATGTCATTCACTACACACAGCTTTAAGTTGCTGAGTGGGCAAACTGTCAAAGGCATTTTCTCTGCGATCAGGCGGGCCATGAGTTGCTTATCTTCCTCTGAACGCACACCATGATCAATACGGTTCACCTTCAATAAATCCAGCGCTTCCCAGATATATTCTGGTGGCCCCTCTTCACCTGCGTGGGCCACAATCAGGAACCCTGCCTCACGGGCTTTGGCAAAGACACGTTCAAACTTCGCAGGTGGATGACCCACCTCACTTGAGTCCAGACCAACCGCAATAATTTCATCTTTGAATGGCAATGCCTGCTCAAGAGTTTCAAACGCTTTTTCTTCACTTAAATGACGCAGGAAACACATGATCAGTTGAGAACTAATCCCCAGCTTTTGCTGTGCATCCTGACAGGCACGTTTTAAGCCCGCAATCACCGTGGCAAATTCCACCCCACGCTCAGTATGTGTTTGAGGATCGAAGAACATTTCAGTATGTACCACTTTATCTTCAGCACATTTCTCAAAGTACGCCCACGCAAGGTCATAAAAATCTTGCTCATGTACCAGTACATTGGCACCTGCGTAGTAGATATCCAAGAAAGACTGAAGATTATGGAAGTTATAGGCCTGCTTCACTTCTTCAACAGATTGATATGGAATCTGAATCTGGTTGCGTTGTGCGATGGCAAACATCAACTCTGGTTCAAATGTCCCTTCAATATGCACATGCAATTCAGCTTTTGGTAAAGCCTGTATCAGTTCAATTGCATTCATCATTTTTCTCCAAAGAAAAAAGGATGTCGCCAGCCATAACGACATCCTTTTATTGATTGCTATGTTAACCGCCAAAGGCAATAAACTTAAATACCCACAGTGCAGCAATAATCCAAACCATATAGGGAACGGTCTTTGCCTTGCCCGTGAATAATTTAACCAGCGCGTAGCTGATAAAGCCCATTGCGATACCATCTGCAATTGAGTAGGTAAATGGCATAAATACGATGGTTAAAAAGGCAGGAACCGCTTCGGTAATATCTTCCCAGTCAATATGGGTGATGCCCTGAATCATCAACACGCCAATGAACAGCAATGCGGGTGCCGTCGCAAAGCCAGGTACTGACTGCGCCAAAGGTGCCAAAAATAAACAACCAATGAACAACAAGGCAACCACAACTGCGGTTAAACCTGTACGCCCACCTGCCGCAACTCCAGAAGCAGATTCAATATAAGGTGTGGTGGATGATGTACCCAAGGCCGCACCCGCAACAATTGCGGTTGAGTCTGCGAACAAGGCCTTTTTCAAACGTGGTAATTTGCCATCCTGCAACAAACCAGCACGATGTGACACGCCAACCAATGTTCCCGTACTGTCAAACAGGTCAACAATAAAGAAGACAAAAATCACGCCCACCATACTTGCAGTGAACAGGCCCTCAAAATCCATTTGCATAAATGTCGGTGCAATGGATGGAACCTGTCCAACAACACCCTTGAACTCGTTTAGGCCCAAGGCTGTCGCAATTCCAGTAATCACCAGAATACTGATGATGATGGCACCACGCACCTTAAACTGATGCAAAACCACAATCATCAGGAAGCCAAACAGCGCAAGCAATACCGTTGTCTGCTTGATGTCACCCAAGCCAACCAGAGTCGCAGGGTTATCCACAATAATTCCTGCATTTTTAAGCGCAATCAAGGCAAGGAATAAACCGATACCGCCCCCGATGGCAAACTTTAGTGACATTGGAATGGCATTGACAATCGCTTCACGGATTTTAAAGAAGCTAATCGCTAAAAACACAATTCCCGAAACAAAGACCGCCGCAAGTGCGGTTTGCCACGGCACTCCCATTCCCAAGCAGACAGAATAGGTAAAATAGGCATTCAGGCCCATCCCAGGTGCAAGTGCAATTGGATAATTCGCAACAAGCCCCATAACCAAACAGCCGATTGCGGCAGCCAGACAGGTCGCAACAAACACGGCACCATGATCCATACCCGTTTCAGACAGGATAAGTGGGTTTACAATAATGATGTAACACATGGTCAAAAATGTGGTTACACCTGCTAGAACTTCGGTTCTAAAGCTGGTTTTATTTTCGCTCAGTTTAAATAAGCGTTCCAACAAACCAGCCGAAGCATGAGGCGTTGTCATAACATGGCACCTGTAAAATCCAAGATCGTAGAATTGAAATCTATACGCTTGTGTTCAAACATTTTTTCAATGGACAGAAAACGGCATATCATGCGATATAGCAATCTATATGCCAGTTTCATAGGTGTTACACGAACAATCCATATAAAATTCGATTCCGCTATCAGAACGTAAAAAGCCGCATAACAAGATGCAGCTTTTTATTTAATGGTAAATATTTTAGCAGATTTCATACAAAACTGGCGCATGGCCAGATAAAAAAGCACATGGATTCCTGAGTTCAAAAAACATCAGGCACCTCACCTGCCGCATCATCATAGAACTCTATCCTTAGTTATGGTGTTTTGAGGAGGAAATATGGGTGGAATTTACATAATTAGTGTTATGCTGGATTGTATTCAAGCTATGTTCAGCATCATTCACAATTTTAATAATTTCCTGACGTTTCTTGTTTTGGGAATCCATATAGGCAGCATACCCTAAAACAAGGACTGAACAGACCATAACCAGTGTAAGCAATATCTTCATTATTATTCTCTCTATCGTATGGTTTTCTTTAAAACGAACAAAAATGAGAAACAAATAACATTTAATAATCACAAACTAAAAACAAGTCACAATTACACAATCATTTAAATATTAATTTTGTACATTTTTCACCCATCTAAATACTAGCATATTCCAATTTTAAAAATCAATAACTTTTTATATTATTCAATAAGATAGATATTAATTATTTTATCAATTTTACCAAAATATAAATTCATCAACCTTTAATCAAGATTTTTTTGATAAGCAAAGGGTGCTGAACTTGATTAGCAAAATCTACAGTTTTTTGGAATTGATAGTTGAATCAAATCAGGAAACCATGTGCTGTGTCAGGCGGCTCACTCTATTGTGCTTCCTCATTAAATGAATAAAAAAATAATCTCAAATTCAAGCTATTACAGCACAGATATTCGATTTTTCTACACAATTTTACATTAGTCTATATTCAAAATAATTTGATCATCAATGTTTTGGGGTAATTTCAATGAAGCATCCATTCCGCTATGGAAAGCTGACCGTACTCAGCTCGGCTTTACTCAGCCTAAATTCTTCAGTTTTAGCAAATGATGTTGAATCCACCACAGCGCCAGCCTCATCTCCTGCTGAACAGACAGCACAGGTGCTCCCTACACTGTCATTCAAGGCATCGGCGGAACCACAAAAACCAAAAGATGATGATATCAGTGCAGTGCCTAAAACCATCATCACCCGTGATGAAATGCTCCAGTATGGCGACCAGACAGTTATGGATGCCTTACGTCGCGCCGCTGGTTTCCAGTTACCAAGTGGCCCAGGCCCACGTGGCGGAAATGGTGCTTCTGGCATGCGTTTCCGTGGTGGTGGCGCACCGACATTCCTGATCAATGGTGAAGCTGTGCAAGGTGGTCCACGTGGTGGCATGTCCATTGTTGACACCATTACCCCAGACATGATCGAACGGATTGAGGTGGTCAAGCAGCCAAGTGTCGCTCAGGCGTCTGTCGCATCTTCCGCAGTCATCAACATTATTTTAAAGGAACCGCTGGATACCCGTTTAAATGGTTCAGTAAAGCTCGGCTATGGTTTACGCGATAGTGGCAAGCAGGAAGCCGAACGCAAACAGGTCAGCGTACAAGCCGATGGTCGTGATAATCAGTGGATCTACAGTCTGTCTGCCAACCAGATGTGGAATGACACCACCTCCATTACCAAGACGGAAACAGCCACAGGCACACGTGAGCAGCTACGCACCACCAACCGTACCAGCCAAATGTTCTCCCCCCGTCTGCAATATGAACTGGATGACCAGCAAAAACTCATTGCTGAACTGTTTTATCGCAATAATAAAAGCACAGGGGTACGTGGCGACCAGATTCAGGATGATAAAAATGACAGTATTCGCCTGAATACTCGTTATGAACGTAAGGATAAAGACCTCAGTGACAAGGTTCGCTTAACAGTTGAACATCAGACTGAAACGCAATTGACCCGCTCTCCACTCAACAGCATTTATACTGATGAAACCGTGGACGAATATGGTTTGGCCTATGATGGTGTGCGTAAGTTTGACCAAACCCGCCAGATTAAGTTTGGGGTCAGTGCCAACAACAGTCAGTTGGACAGCAATGTCAGCCAAAGTCTGGATGAACAACGCTATGCCCTCTACAGTGAGGGAAGCTGGCGCTTTACTGACCGCCAGACTGTCACCTTGGGTGCGCGTCAGGAATGGCTGGACCGTTCAGGTCTGGTGGATTATCAGGACCATCATTTAAGTCCTGTACTTGCCTACCGTTTTGACCTCACCAACCAATGGTCGATTCAAACCAATTTAAGTCAGGCGTTCCGCAGTCCAAATACTGATCGACTGATTCCAAACGTAACGGTTTCAACAGACAGCGATGCGGGTTCACTCAATAATCCTGACCGTGGGGGTAATCCAAACCTAAAACCTGAAAAGATCAAGGCATTTGAGTCAACCCTGGCATTTGATTCTGCCAGTGGTGGCGTGAACTTAACCGCCTATCACCGTGAAATCAAGGACTATATTGAACGGGTGATTGCGCTTGAGGGTAGCCGTTATGTTGAACGCCCACAAAACCAGAATGAAGCCACCACCTACGGTGTGGAATTCTCTGGTCGTTATGCACTGAAACAGACTGAAGCTGGACATGCCTTTATGCTCAATGGGCAAGTCTCAACCGTACGTGCAACCATTGAAGATGCCCAGCACAATGACCGTCTGGTCAGTGATGTTGCACCTTATACCGCGAGTTCAGGCATTTCATACAGCTACAAACCTTGGCAGCTTTCCACCAGCATCAATGTCAATTACACGCCTGAATTTACCCGTGCTCTGGATGGCCAGCCTTATAACCGTACCACCAACCAGCGTTTCAATGTTGACATTGCAGCAACCAAACGCTTTCCCAAAAACTGGTCAGCAAGCCTAAACCTGAACAACATTTTAAGCACTGACTATAAAGAGCGTTTAACCAACCAGTCTGATGGCAGCCTTTATCAGGCCCGTAACAACGAAGCCATTCCAAATTTCCAGTTTACACTTGAAAAGAAATTTTAATCTGCCCTTATACACAAAGCCAGTAAGTTCACTTACTGGCTTTTTTTCTCGATCATTTTTTCTATTTAATAAACATCTCGTTGATAACGCAGCTCATGCTTCAACTGTTCCACCAGCTCATCACCTAGAATTTCTTTTAGGACTTGATCCACACCACTGGCCATACCATTCAAGCTACCACAGACATACACGGCCGCACCTTGTTCAATCCATTGTTTTAAACGTGCAGACTGCTGCTTTAGAATATCCTGAACATAGATTTTTTCAGCTTGATCTCGTGAGAATGCATAATCAACATGTTGTAAAAAGCCATGCTGTTGCCAATACTGAATTTCAGCATGATATAAATAGTCAAACTGTTGTTGCCTTTCTCCAAAAATCAGCCAGTTTTGCCTGTAGCCCCACTGCTCCCGTTGCTTTAAATGCGCAACCAGACCCGCAATCCCCGTCCCATTGCCAATCAGGATTAAAGGTTGTAGATGATGCTGTAAATGGAAACTTGGATTATTGCGTATATAAGCCTGAATAGGCTGGTTGTGCTGCAAACCTGCCGTCAACCAGCCAGAACCCAGTCCAAGACCTGTTTCCGTCTGTTGTTGTCTCACCACCAGCTCAATCAAGCCATTTTCAGGCAAGCTGGCAATTGAATACTCACGCTTGGGTAATCGATCAAAATGTTCTAGCCATGCGGCAAATGAATGATGTTCACGATTTGGCAATTGTCTTAAATTCAGTGTTTTTAATGCATCTATATCATTAAAATCATCCTGCTGATGCGCAACCAGAAACTGTTGAATCTCAGTGATATTGTTTTCACACTGAATTTCCAAAATATCGCCTGATGACCAAACCAGTTCCTGCTCAGCAACCAACTGAATCTTATAAATTGGTTCGCCAGCACTACCCACATTTAGACACTGACGATGGGCAAACTTGAGTTCAATAGTTTCCCATTCATTGTCCAGTGCTGTCAGACTCATTGCCGTCAACTGTTCCAGACCTGTTAGCCATTGTTCCAGATCACCGCTATTGAGCTGATCTACCAGAACTGTGGAAAATAAAGGCTGGGCTTTTTGCTGTAAAAGCCATTGTTCAATGCTTTGCCCAAACTGGCAGAAGTTTGTATAGCGTTTATCACCTAACGCAAGGATTGCGAAAGACAAATGTGATAAATCTACAGGCTGTGACAATATTTTATGCACAAAATGCTGGGCATCATCAGGTGCATCACCCTCACCATAGGTACTAACCACCCACAAAATCCGTTGATACTGGATCAAGTCAGTGGCTGTCAGTTTTTGAATGTTCTTGAGCGTGACCTGCTGATGAATAAGCTGTAATTGCTCAGTAGTATGCTTTGCCCAGGATTCAGCATGACCTGACTGGCTGGCATAAACCACTAAATAGGCATGATCATCCTGAACCTCTGACTTATTGCCATTACGTTGCTGCCATAACAGCCATACGATGATAAAAATATGCAGACTCAATAATATTGCGAGTATCACAATAATTATCATGACAGCTTGAGTCATTGTTTCACCTTAGATGGCAGACCAAATGAGCAGAATGATTGCGAATAAACTGCATGCGGTTAACAGTAAATGTGTGACCAAACGCGTTTTAATGGTCAGGAAAAGGATATAACCTGCCAACGATAACAGGATGATGATGATGGCACTGACATCAATCAACCAACTCCAGGCCGTACCCACATTTTTGCCACGGTGCAGGTCATTGAGTAGGGATACTGTGGTTGCAGGTTTTTGCGTGATCTCAACCTCACCTGTATCGAGCAACGCCCATACATCGGTTGAGCCTGCTGGACTTTCCAGACGAATCATTATCTCACCATCCAGTACCTCACTACTCTTATAGCGACCAACCAGCGAATGTTTTTCACGTACATAGTCAAGGATAGTTTGACTTGGGTTTTCCTGCTGTTGAACTGTCTCAACAAAACTTTCAGGCAAGCTAAGCTTAACTGTCTGTTCCTGATTAGAGGCACTAAACCACTCAGGATGGTTCAGTAACAGCCCTGTGGCAGAAAAGAAAAGCAGGACAATAAAGGCAAAGGCAGAAAGCCAGCCATGCACATAACGTGCATGGCGGTAAAAATCACGGCGTTGATACAAGAGACAAGCCTCTCATGGATTCAGGAAGAAATTAAATTAAGCACCACGTTGGAACTTTAATTTAACAATACCAATTTCTGCCTGTGCAGGAAGCGTTTGGGTGGCGGTTTTTGGTGCAACATCCAACTCAATGGTTTGATAAGAGTGGTCACCATGCTCACGTGAGGTTTCGATATGAATCAGGTATTTACCTGCATTCACTGCCTTGCCCTCTTCATCCTTGCCATCCCAGGCCAATTTATATTGACCAGGTTGACGTGATGGCTTCGCCACTGCATCCAAGTTTGGCATTTGACGGCCATAACGGCGCCACCAAACATAGTTGGAGTTGATCCATTTTTCATCCTTACCCCAAACCGCAATGGTACGGACCAGTTTCTTATTGGCATCTGTCACCCATACCGATACATACGGCGCACGATAGTTGTCTACCGCAATTTTTGGAATATTGACTTCGATCTGTGCCTGATAGCCTTTTGGCCATGCGGTTGCTGTACCACCTGCCGCAACATGGCGCATGATGGCTGGCTGATTGGCATCTAACAGTGTTGACCAGCCCGAACTTTGATACTGTGTACCATCAGTACTGACCAGTTGCGCCTCATATCCCACCAGTTGTTCAATTAACTGAATCCCCTCATGTGCAGGCATTGCAGTTAAAGCGGTTGCCAAGGCATCGGCATCAGCAGCGCATTGCCCCACAACCACACACTGTTCCACTGTTTGCACAGGCTGACCTGTCTGTGGGTTGAGTAAATGAGATTGTCCCGCAAGATCACGATAACCCTGACCACTAAATGCCACAGCCTGATCCTTAACATTGAGAACCTGTGCTGGTGCCGCATTATCAAAACGTTCATTTGGATTCTGGATACCAATTTTCCAGCCTGCCTGTTGTGGAGACTGTCCCCAAACACGCATATCACCACCAATATCAATCAGGATACCCTGCAAATGTGGAACAGCCTGCTGCGCCGCAACCAAGGCACGGTCAATCACATAGCCTTTTGCATAGGCATCTGGAGCAATCTTAATGGCTGGAGCCAGCGTAATTTGTTTGGTCTGTGGATTTAACTCAATACTTTGTGTTTTTAGCTGTTGTAGTAGTGCTTCCTGCGTCTGGTCATCTAGCTTTTGCACCTGATTGCTGTTTTCCCACAGGCTGATCAGTTGGCCTAAACGCGCGTCAAAGCCACCACAGGTTGCACTGCGCCATTGCTCACAGGCTGCAATCACATCATACAGCTCTGATGAAGCCGAAATCTTTTGTTCACGGTTCAGTTGGCTAATTTCACTGTCATCACGCCAAACCGATAAAATCTGGTCAAGTCGGGCAATTTCAGTCTGGATTGCCTCTAAGGCCTTTTCTGCATCTTTCTGGTTTGCTGTGGTCACCACAACATCTAAAGAGGTTCCTAAAACATGGTCCTGATGAAAACGATAGCTTGGTAACTGAACAGGTGCTTCCAGCTTATTTATAGTTGTGGTTGTTTCGTCTGCTTGAACTGCCGTGATTGGCGAGATAAATACAGCCAAGGCTGCCATCAACGGTGATAAACGGAAGATTATCTGAACTGGGCGAAAAAGTTGAGTTGATGACATACGCAGGGTTCCATTCTCTAGGATTTGCCTAAATCAACGTACTGGAAAGATTTATGGCAAATGACTAACTTTATCTGAATTCCTGTTCAGGTTCACTATTTAAGGCCATGCAAAGAAATAATGCTGATTTTTAAGTAAAATCAATAATTTCCTCACAGTTTTAAATAATCATAAACAGGCGAAATATTTTTAAGTCAGAATGCCTGAGCAGGCGGCGCAATGACTAAAAATTTATCGAAATAATATTGCAACTGATACTCGTTATCAAGTAAATTGTCGCAATTCTTCTGCATTTTGTTTAATTATTTAGGAATTCTTTCTATGCGCCATTTGCTTGGTCTTGCCTTACTTGCTGCCCTGCCGACCCTTGGCTTTGCCCATACCGCCAGCCCTTTTTTATTACCAGAAGTATTTGACAGCAAATCTGACAATGTAAGTTTCCAAAGCGGAATTACTGTAGAAAAATTTTTCGTGGCAAGCCGTAACTTTAAAACGACCTATCAAATCACAGCCCCTGATGGCAAAACTGAAACCGTCAAGCCAGCAGCAGAACTAAAAAAATTCAACGTTGGTGAGTTTAATCTGGCGAATGAAGGGACTTACCGTATTCGTACTCAGGATGCTGTAGGCATGCCAGGAAAATATGCCCTGATTGATGGCCGCTGGTTACGTGTTCGCGCACCCCGTCCTGCAAATATGAATGCAATGCCGCCACAGGCTGCCAACGCAGAGAAGCGGGACAATCCAGAACAAAAGGCACCTCAGCAGGCGCCAGCAAATCAGCCACCACGCTTCATTGCTGAAGACCAGATTCCAGCCAATGCGAAAACGGCACAAACCATCAATACCTATATTGCTGAAAGTTTTGTGACCAAGGGCAAGCCTAGTCCTGTTCCAGCAGTGACCAATAAAGGTTTTGAGTTCAAGTTTCTAACCCATCCAAATGAGCTATATGCTGGCGAATCATTGAAAGCACAGGTTTTGCTTGATGGCAAACCAGTTCCAAACCTTGAGGTTGATGTATTTAAAGGTGCGGACAGCTATCAGCCAAATGCCAAACGCGAGCAGCCGCATGTAAAAACCAATGCAAAAGGTGAAGTTGAGGTTAAATTCAATGAAGCAGGTATTTACTTAATCACGGCAACTTATCCAGAAGCTGGTAATGACAATACCAAGCCACCTGTTGCCCAAAGCTATACCTACAGCGTTACTGTTGAAGTGACTGAATAACTAATTCAGGCACTTACATCTTGCTAAGTGCCTTTAATTCTCCTGCCCCATTACAAGCAGTTCAGTTTTTCACTTTTATATGCATGTCAATGTTAATGGGAGCTAGTTTTCGACAACAAATTCAGGACAAGAACGCCGCTCATAATCAATGCAATGCCAATAATTCCCCACACATCCAGTTTCTGGTCAAATACAATCCACGCTATTATCGTCACCAGAACAATACCCACCCCTGACCAAATGGCATAGGCAATCCCAACAGGAATAGTTTTGAGTGTAAGTGACAGGCAATAAAACGCAATGATAAAGCCCAGTACCACAATGACGGAGGCAATCGGTTTGCTAAAACCCTCACTACTTTTTAAAGCTGAGGTTGCAATCACTTCCGCTATAATTGCAACACATAAAAATATCCAGTTTTTCATCTAAATACACCTAAGCCGCCTACTAAAGCTTTAAATAAGCCATTGACATCCTCCCCGACCTAAAGGACGGGGATTCCTACTGCTAGATGGCAATGT
>ERZ650307.1629-NODE-1629-length-12552-cov-5.201728_pt1 | contig 12552 bp, 10 predicted proteins | sample MGYA00376243_ERZ650307 | MGnify/ENA primary metagenome ERZ650307 (study PRJEB26733, sample SAMN07839242) | wastewater metagenome | biome: urban; feature: artificial channel; material: waste water | place: USA: North Carolina | collected 2016-03-31 ... | reverse complement strand
TTCAGATTCTTGTTTTTTACGTTATCAGAATTAATGATGAACTTGATTTTTTTGCAGAGTCGGGAAAACCTATAACATTATAAATATAGTTTACTCTGATAATGAAAAAGCACCATCATAAAATAAACTAGGACAGAAAAATAAATTGGAGGTAGTGAACGGATTGCTGCAAGGCAATTTGGAAGAGTAATATGAAATTTAAAGATTACACCTGGGAAAAAGAGTTTGAGATAAAAGGGTATTTTTCAGAACGTTACGATGATATCGTTAGTAAGAATAACTTGAGCGGTATTTTACATTATTCTCCGAGGGAAATTATACTAGAATTATTTGGTGAATTTGAAGAGGAGACAGGTATCTCATTTGGTTTTGGTAAGAATTTAGAAAAGATATATGGGTATTCTAGTAACGGTAATATCTTAATTTTAAATACTTACGGAGAACCAAGTGTGACCTCTACTTACCCCGGATTTCCAATTACCAAATATCATGTAAAAAATTTTAAGATATATAACGTATTTTATAATGCGATTGATGATTTTGATGGCAGTCCAGAATCTTTTAAATCTTTGATTAACAAACTAGACTCTCAAGAAATCAAAGATTATAAATTTAGTTTTGAACATATTGAAGAATGGATTGAAAAATCATTGGTAACCATTAAGCATGGTGATAATCAAACCATTTTTGAGAGTGCAGTAAATGAATATCAATCAACAAAAGTATTAATAAAATCACTTGGGATGAACTTTGAAGATATGGCGATACTACATTCTTCATTTACAAATACATCATTTACAAGTGCCTATTTTATCAAACTTACTTCAGTTGACTCAAACACAAGATGTTTCGATGAGTTCTATCAGGCTTCACGTAAATTTAAAGAATTCATTGAGATTTTATCAAATACTCCATTATCATTTACCAATATTGAGTTTCTAGTTGATTATAAAATGCTAGAAGATAAGCACTTGCCGATTATAAAGGGAAAATACTTCGTTCAGCATGCTAGAAAGTCTAAAAAATGGAAAAATTATCAGCAAGATATTTCTTTGAGGAAACTAGAAGATAACTTTGAACATATTTTAAATCATTGGTTTGATAAATCTGAGGAACTTGAATTTATAGTGAGACAATTTTCAAAAAATCTTCATGGTGATTTATATTTAGAAGACCAGTTAATTGATGCTATTAGGAATTTAGAAGTTTATTCTAGAAATTTTAAGAATTTTAAAATTCCACAGTGTCTATCTGATGATGAAGAAAAAGCTAGAAAATCTTTGGTTGATTTTATAAATACACATATTTTAGAAGAAATCAGAAGAAAATTTAGAAACAAATTGAAATTTAAGAAGAAAGAGCCTAGTCTTTCCGAACGCCTCAAAAATTTATTTGATTTAATAGATGAGCTTAATCAGACTAAAATTTTTTCGGACTGTGATAGAGAATTATTAATAACAAAATTAGCTCAAACACGAAATTACTATACTCATGGTGATTCGAAAGATAAATATCCAAAAATGATAACTGATGTCCATGAGATGTATGAGACTAAATTGCTTCTTCAAGAAGTTCTGAGATATTATATCTATCAAGAATTAGATATGAAATATAGATACAAAAATTTCTAAAGATGATACATTTGTTTGGAATTTGTTAGGTTTTATTTTGTTTACTAATTAAGAATTGCGCATATAAAATAGCTTCCTTCAAAAGAGGGAAGCTATTTTGGTACAATTAAGATACTGCCATTGTCTATTTTTTGTCTTATTGGTATACATTTAAGTGATTTTAGTTTAATTTAGAAAGGCTTTAAATCAATATTTCTGACGATTGCAAGACTTAAAAAATCGTGGAACAAGTCTTGCATATTCATCATAAGATTTTTAAGCTTCCTTTCGTATCAAGGGTTTAGACCCTTTTATTTTGAAAATTCAACCTATTTTGACCACTTTTTTAGAAGTAATCAATTGTAGAGGAGATTTCTTGTATGATTAATATTATATCATGATTAAATAATAACTCAAAATGAAGAATGGGTTAATCAGATTTATCAATCAAACATATATACAATCAAAATTTTTCAAAGTAGCTAATTATAATCATTTACTCTAGAAATTAGTGCAAAATTCCATGTAACTGTAAATTTTATATATTAACCTATTTTAAATTGACTTTACTGAGCGAACAGGTTATAAATAAAACATAAACTGATTATAACCAGAGGCAAGGAGAAGTTATGTTTCGTTTAGCAAAAAGAAGAACTTGAAAAATTGGGTGCAAGTATTACTGCAAAGGAAATTTTCCAACAACCTGGTCTATGGCAAGAGGCATATCAACTATATGTGTCTCAGCTAGAAGCGGTAGAAAGTTTTCTATCGGGGATAAAAGAAAAACATGATTTAATCCAAGTAATTTTTACCGGAGCAGGGACATCAGACTTTGTTGGTCAGAGAATTGCAAATTATCTAAACCAAGTCAATGACCTGAAACACATTCGTTTTTCTACAGTTGGTTCTGTTGAACTAGTTGGACGCCCCTATGATTATCTTCAAGCGGATATTCCAACTATTTTAGTTTCATTTGCCCGTTCAGGAAATTCACCTGAGAGTTTAGCTGCAGTTGAAATTGCCAAACAGTTAGTGGATGAACTTTACCAAGTGACAATCACGTGTGCACCAGAAGGAAAACTAGCTGTTGCGGCTGAGGGGGATACCGATAACCTCTTGCTCTTGCAACCAGCAGGTTCAAACGATAAAGGTTTTGCAATGACTGGAAGCTTTAGTTGCATGTCTTTGACAGCCCTTCTAGTATTTTCACCAGCTAGCCAAGAAGAAAATGCTCATTGGGTTGAAACGATTATTCGCTTAGGTCAAGATGTCCTTGATCGGGAGGACTATGTACAAGATCTGGTCAATCTAGATTTTGAGCGTGTAATTTATCTGGGCGCTGGTGGTTTCTATGGCTTAGCTCACGAAGCTCAATTGAAAATCCTTGAGCTCACAGCTGGTAAGATTACTACAATGTATGAATCTCCACTCGGATTTCGTCATGGTCCAAAGTCATTTATTAATGATAAGACACTGGTTATTCTTTTCGCATCAAATGATGCTTATACTCGCCAGTATGATGTTGACTTTACTTAATGAGGATGGTATTGCCAAAAGTGTTGTTGCACTTTCAGCTGATCAATTGGGGGGAACTGAGGCACCGAACTTTACCCTCTCTGAAGGGGAACTATTCTTACCGGCTGTTTTCTTAATGTTGCCTTACATTCTTTTTCCTCAGACAGTGTCTATCTTAACTGCAATTAAATGCAAAAATTTACCAGATACACCGTCACCAACTGGGACAGTAAACCGTGTTGTGCAAGGTGTTATTATTCATCCATTAGAAAAGTAGAACATTCATTCGAGTTGTATAGTAGTGCGACTCGTTTTGACTCGTCTATTTGAATTGGTAGAAGCAATTTACATTGAAAAAACGCATAGAATCATAATGAACATGATTTTATGCGTTTTGTTTTGGGTATTCCATTTTAAATAAAACGGAATGGAAATATTTTATTAATGCGGTAAGATTAATTGAGATTGGCTTAAATCAAGGCTGATTTGCCATTCGGAATTATCTCTTACAGTGCACTCAAAATCAGTCGTATAAAGGACTAAGCGGAGTTTATCACCTTTTTTAAGTTTATAAATAGTTGGTTGCAGTTCCCATCGAAGCGTCATCCAATGATTTGGAGTAACGGCTTCTACAGTCAATAAATCGGTACGATTTTGAAGATTGATGAATCCTTTGGTAATCAGGCGATAAGGCGTTTCTGTAAATGGAAGCTCAGTTAGGTTTTCTTGGGCGTAATACCGACCGTTATCCAAGCTGGTTCGAGACACCATTCCTGGAATTGGGCTGAGACGTTTGGCAGTGCCAAAATCCAAGAGTTGGGCTGAAAGCAATCCTTTGCTGACACTTGATTTGACCTGTAGTTGAAGGATGGCTCTCCCATTTAGATGGATATCTTGATCCAATTCGAAGTCGAGGGTTACTTGGTTGGCTTTGTCTCCAATGAGATCTTGGTGGAATGTAGGATAAGATTTGCAATACTTTTCAAAGGTTTCTTCGTCGTAATGATTTTGGATTTGCGCTTGATCTTGTCCCAATGGGAATTGAGATTCTGTCTGTCCTCCAAACGTTTCTAAGTCAGTCCATGTTTGAGCTGCGCTGTTATCTTGCCAAATGACAGTAGGAAGTTGGTAGTCATTGTCATATCCGAGTAATTTTTGGCTAAGTAGAGCATTCATGGATTCACGGAAATCGATTGACTGCCAATTATTCATATAGACATGGGCGCCGTTATGGAAGAAGAGATGTTTCTTGATATGGCCAGGTAGAGCATGGAACATGTTCCACACATGAATTGGTTTCACATTCCAATCTTGTGATCCATGGGTAAAGACAACTTCACAGTTAACCTTGTCCGCGTGGAGAAGATAGTTACGATCGTGCCAGTATTGGTTGTAGTCGCCATTTGAACGCTCAAGTCCGACGCGCTCAGCTGCCAGTCCTCTTTCGTAGGCTTCTTTGTTACGAAGGAAGTCACCTGCTTGTAGGCTCTTAGAATAGGTTAAAGCAGTTAAGCTATCTAAATCTTCTCCAGGATAGCCTCCTGGACTGGTAACGAGCCCGTTTTCCCGGTAGTAGTCATACCAAGAGGAAATTCCTGCTTCTGCGATGACGACTTCCAAACCCTCTACACCAGTTGTTGCTAGGGCGTTAGACATTGTACCCAAGTAAGAGAGACCACTTGTTGCTACCTTGCCATTTGCCCAATCAGCTGTGACTTGAAGTGAACGTGTATGGTCTGTATAGGCCTTATTACGGCCGTTTAGCCAGTCGATAACTGCCTTATACCCTTCTACCTGTTGGTAGTCTCCAGAGGTCATATAGCCCGTAGATCCTAGCGTACCGACACCGGAAACATGAATGCTGGCAAATCCGCGACTAAGGAAGTATTCGTTTAGGGAATAAGAGCCAATATGCCCTAGCTTTTCAGTTGCGGGGCTGCTTGGGAGATCCCGATTGTCCAATTTCAGTTTGTTGATTGTGCTTGATACGACCGAAATAGTGCCAGCTGGTTTCTCAGTTAACTCGCCCTCCATCTTATGCAGGGCTTTGTCGCTAGCTATCTCGTTGACACCTTGATGATAAGGACTGTTGGTAATGACCGCAGGAATTTGTCCATTAAAGCGTGGACGGAGAATGGACACCTTGACCAAATCCGTTTGCCCACTGTCAGCTGTATCTACAGGCACTTCAACATAAACCACCTCACGGATGAGCTGTTTGGTTGAAAAAGTTGCTAGGGATTTACCATTGAAGAAGTGGTACTGGTTATCTTCAGGAATCAGATCATCGCTGACAAGTTGATCTATCAAGGTATTACCAGACTTGGTACGAGTATTGAGCAGATGGTAGATATTTTCGATAATATCGCTGTATACAATTGGGAAATTGGTTTTCTTTACAAAGTCGTCAATATCTGTGTAATCAAAATTTGGAACAAATCCAAGCAATTGGAGAGCTACATGATAGAAAATTTGGTCTGTAAGCTCGCGCTCAGAGCGGAAAAAAGTTAGTAAATCCGTTTCCCAGTCCGCAATCATATTGGACAATGGGAGGTCAGTATTGCTAGTCAGAAAATGGCATTTTCTCACAAATGTTTCTAAATTTTCCTTGTTACTGGCATTTGGATTTAGGTGGAAACCGAGACTGGCAAGTTCTTGGAGGTAGATGGAATCCTCTTTTTTGATAAAAGAATATTGGTTAAAGCGCATAAATTCTCCTCTTTTTTTTGATAATAGTCTATAATAGACATTATATCCGATGCTCCTTGCTTTGTCTAAGGGGAAGGGAATTTAAGCAAATAAATTTACTGAGAAGGTGTAAGAATCGACATTAAATCAGTTGTAAAAATGGATAAAATTCTATAAAATAATAAGGTACAGTAGGAGGAGAAACGAGATAGAGTGTTAAATACAAAAGCAGCAATTGTTCCGGTTGTACGGATCAATAATAGAAAATTAAATCAAGAATTTTTAGAGAGAGACTTAGGGATGAAAACCATCCTTGAGGAGGGGGCATTTGCAGAGTTTAGCGGACATGCTGGTGTGGAGACAAAGCTTGTACTTGTTGAGTCGCCAAGCATGAGGACCCGTGCAGTAAATGGGACTAAAAAGTTAAATAAAATCATCATAAAAGTAGACAAGGCTGAAGAGATTGAAGCCCTATTAGCAGCGGGTACACAGTATAGCAAGCTTTACCAAGGAAAAAACGGATTTGGATTTGAAGCTGTTTCGCCTGAGGGTGATACATTTCTGTTGCATGCGGAAGCATCTGCTGAGGAGTTAAAAACGATTCTTTCACCAGTTCCATTTAAAGGACAGGATGATTTTTCTGGCTTGACGGCTTTTACAGTTGAGTCAGTTTGGATAAATACTCCGCAGGCAAGCGTCAGCCAAGATTTTTATGAAACCATCTTGCCAAATCAAACTTTTTTACGCTTTATTGGTGCAGAAGGCGAAGAGTTATTAGCCCCCGCAGAACAAGTATGGGATTTAGATAGTTTACGTTTCCCGGTTGAGAAAGATTTTGATTGGGCAAACTTGGAAAGCCAGTTAGAGGGTCCGTTCTTTAAGGACAAAAAAGAGACATTCATTCAAACTGTGGACCCAAGTGGCATTGAATTGTGGTTCGAAAAATGAGACAAGTTATCATAGACAAGATTTCAGAGCAGATTGAACAAGGGGTCTATCCTGGTGTCAGTCTGGCTCTTTTTTCTAAGGGTCAGTGGCAGGAGTACTTTCTGGGCACACAAGACGGTCAGGTGCCAGTTCAGCCGGGCTTGACCTATGATTTAGCCTCCGTTTCCAAAGTAGTGGGTGTAGGGACGCTCGTGATTTTTTTGGTCAATAGCGGAGCTCTGGAGTTGGATAGGACCTTACAGTCTTACTATCCAGCTTTTCAAAATAGCCAAGTAACCATCCGTCAATTGCTCACTCATACCAGTGGTATTGATCCTTTTATTCCCAATCGGGATAATTTAAATGCAGAGCAACTTAAAGAAGCGATTTTGAATATCAGGGTCACAGATAATAAGGATTTTCTCTATACAGACCTCAATTTTCTTCTATTGGGCTTTTTGTTGGAGGAATTAAGTGGAGACAGTCTGGACCAGCTTATCAGACGAGACGTTCTAGAGCCCTTTGGCATGTCCCAAACCTCCTTTGGCCCAGTGAGTCAGGCAGTGCCGACAGTGCGTGGTGTGCCGTCTGGTGTGGTGCATGATCCCAAGGCGCGTGTATTGGGTGTCCACGCGGGAAGTGCAGGTCTTTTTTCGACGATTAAGGATTTGGAAATCTTTTTGGAACATTACCTGACAGAGGATTTTGCGGCAGATTTGACCCAGGACTATGGTTTTGATGTCAAGCGCAAGCGGTCGCTGGCCTGGGATAAAAAGGGGGATTGGCTGTCGCATACAGGCTATACGGGAACCTTTATCATGTACAATCGACCCTTGCAAAAAGCGGCTATTTTTCTCTCGAATCGTACCTTTGAAAAGGATGAGCGTGCCCAATGGAAGTTGGATCGAAACCAAGTGATGGCTCTAATTCGGCAGGTTTTAGAGGGTGAAGTGAAATGAGATATGTTCTTCTACTGAGAGGAATCAATGTCGGTGGACGTAATAAAATAGTGATGGCAGATTTGCGTCAAGCAGTGGCTGATTTAGGTTATGACAATGTTGAGACCTACATTAATAGTGGCAATCTTTTCTTTGATTCAACCAAGAGTAGAGGGGACATTGTTGCTGATTTTCAAACTTTTTTTGCAACAACCTACCCTTTTGTGAAACAATTTGCTCTGTTAGATGGCCAAGATTATCAAGCAGAAATCGATCAACTTCCAGCTTGGTGGCAAGAAGAATTGGCGAGAAAGGATGTTCTCTTTTTCACCGAAGGTTTGGAAAAGCAGACTATGATTGACTATATTCAATCCTTAATGTTAGGCGACGAAATTGTGTTTATTTCTGCTTATGCAATCTATTGGGGCAAATACTCCGAAGATAGCTATTTACAAACGGCCTACCACAAGCAGTTGGCTAAGTCACCTTTTTACAAGCAGGTAACCATACGAAATTCAAAAACATTTTCAGCAATATCAAACTATTTGAATACTAAAAAAAAATACTAAAACGTCACTGATTTGTAACGCTCTTGACATCTTTCTATTTGCAATTATTGGTAAAATATAAGCAATGACGAGGAGGTGTCATATGAAAAAGTTTTGCTTCAAATCTATTTTGTCTTTAGGAGGAGTCCTTGTTGCGCTAACAGTTGCATCGAGTGTAGAGGCTGCTAGTCATGTAGTAGTGGAAGGGGATTCCATGTTCTCTATTGCGGAGCAATATGGGGTTGATCCATATCAGCTAGCAGAGGCAAACACTATGGATATTAATGGATTGATTTTGCCTGGTCAAACCTTAGAAGTTCCAGGAATATTTCAAGAAATGACTTCAGCAACAAGCCAAGTGAGTACAAGCAAATCTTCAGAGTATGTTGTTCAAGAAGGTGATTCCTTCTATGGAATAGTGGACACTTTTTCGTTGGATCTCAATGAATTTTTAACTCAAAATCAACTGTCAATTGGAGAAACAATCCATCCAGGACAGATTTTGACGTTAAGACAGACTCTATGGACTCAATCAGCTGATACAAGCGGAAGTAGCTATTATCTACCAGGCTATGAGTATGAGCCAGGTATTAATTACCCTGTTGGTCAATGTACATGGGGAGTACAGAAAGTTGCCCCTTGGGCAGGTGACTGGTGGGGCGATGCGGCTTCTTGGGGAGCTAACGCGGCGCGCGATGGTTTCCGAACTGGAACGACACCGGAAGTCGGTGCCATTATCTCTTGGAATGACGGTAATCTTGGGCACGTTGCCTACGTCAGCGCTGTTAATGAATTAGGACAAATCCAAGTCTTGGAGGCCAACTACCATGGTCAACAGTGGGTGGATAATTTCCGCGGATGGTTCTATCCAACGGATACAGCCGGAGAGATTACTTATATCTATAATAACTAGGATAAATGACAAAAATATTATTAGAATGAAAGTGACCCTGCATTTGAATGTGGGGTCCTATTTTTTGGTACAATAGTAGTAAATTTTTGATTATTCTAGGAGAAATTATGGTCGATATAAGAAGGAAACTCCCTCTGTTTCAAGCAAATGATGTCAACATCAGCAAGGATGTCAGTTTGGTCTGGTCAATTGCCAATACTTTACGAGGTGCTTACCGAGCGGATAAATACCGTGATGTCATTATTCCCATGTTTGTATTGGCTCGCTTGGAGGCGGCTTTATTGCCTACTAAAGAAAAAGTATTGGCTCAGTACCAATCAAATCCTTCAACGCCAGAGAAAATCTTTGAGTCTATCACGGGTTATAAATATTACAATACCAGCAAGCATACACTTAAGAACTTGTTGAACGAACCCGATGCCATCAAGGATAATTTTTTGGATTACCTAGATGGGTATTCCAAACGAGTTAAGGATATTATCGAGAATTTGAAATTTAAGGAGCAGGTGGATACCTTGGCAAGTACAGGGCGTCTCTTTACAGTAGTGAAGAAATTCTCGGAACTTGATTTGTCCCCTAGCACCGTTGACTCTATGCGGATGGGCTATATGTTTGAGGATATTATCCGCCGCTTTTCTGAAAACGAGGAGGCGGGTTCTCATTATACACCGAGGGAAGTCATCGCTCTTATGGTCAACCTGCTCTTGATGGAGGCAGATGAAGAGCTTTTTGTTGACAATAAAGAGATTAAGGTTTTAGATATGGCGGCAGGTACAGGCGGTATGCTGGCAACTGCCAAAAGCTATATTCAACAGCTCAATCCCAAGGTCAACGTTCGCTTGTTTGGTCAGGAGTACCTAGCTGAAACCTATGGTATTGGCAAGGCGGATATGCTGATCCGTCAGGAAGAATCGGACTACTTTGTCAAGGCGGATACGCTCAAGGATCCAGATCCGTTTTATGATAAGAAAATGAACTTTGTCATTGCCAACCCTCCTTTTGGTCAGTCTTGGGGAGGTAAGGATGCGGATGACGGAGTAGAGCAGGCGGTCAAGGCTGATCAGGCACTCTTTGAGTCGACAGACGGCAGGGAAGGTCGTTTCGTCAATACGCCCACGACAGGTGATGCTCAGTTGCTCTTCCATCTACATGCTTTGGCGAAGTTGGAGGAAAATGGCAGAGCTGCTATCATTTCAAACGGTTCGCCCCTATTCTCAGGTGGAACGACATCTGGGGAAAGCCAAATCCGACGGTATATCTTAGAAAATGATTTGTTGGAGGCCATTGTTGCCCTCCCAGGTCAATTTTTCTACAATACTGGAATCGGTATCTATATCTGGCTTTATAATAAGGATAAGAGTCCAGAAAGACAGGGGAAGGTACAGTTTATCAATGCGACCAATGAATTTGTTCCCTTGCGAAAGTCGCTGGGACAAAAACGCCGTGAGCTATCACAGGACAATATCAAGGATATTCTCCAGTGGTACCATGACTTTGCGGAAAACGACCGTGTGAAAATCTTTGACAGCAAGGAATTTCTTTATAAAGAATACCTGGTCATGCAGCCTTTACAACGCCGTGGAGAAATTACAGAGAAAAGTCTGGACAGTATCCAGTCGGTCCAGTTTTTTGCCAAGCTCTTTGATGAGTACAAGTACCAAGAATTGCTGGAAATGGAGCCACGCACAGCCAAGCAAGATAAGGAACTGCAAAAGTTAGAAGAAGGTAGAAAAAAGCAAGAGGAAATCCTCCAAGCCCTCCGTCAAGGTCTGTCGGAAGCTACCTATCCAAACTTTGAGACCTTTACAGCCGTACTGAAAGACCTCTTGTCAGAAGTCAAGCTGACCCCAGCCAATCTCAATGCCATAGCCCTTGCTATGAGTGAGATGGACAAGACTGCTGAGGTTATCACAACTAAGAAGAAAGACAAGCTGGGTGAGATTGCGGACGGTATCGTCTATGACAAGACTACTAAGGATTCTGAGATTGTCAAGCTCTCGGAAGACGTAGAAGCTTATTTTGAACGAGAAGTCTATCCCCATGTGCCAGATGCTCACTACTGGTGGGAGGAAAACAAGCTGGGGGCTGAGATTCCCTTTACCCGCTATTTCTACCAATACCAAGCACCAGAAAAGGCAGAAGACCTGCTCAAACAATTCTATGATCTAGAAGACCAACTACAAGCACTCTTGGAGGAACTCAAGCATGACTAGGATGAAAGATAGTGGTATCGAGTGGATTGGGGAAGTGCCAGAGGAGTGGGGGATAACGAAGTTAAAATATATTTGCAGAATGCAGAGCGGAAATAATTTAACTTCCCTAGAGATTTCTTCTGAAAATGATGGTGGAAAGATCTTTCCAGTTTATGGAGGCAATGGTCAACGGGGATACTACAGTGATTTTACGAATGAAGGAAATTATTGTTTGGTCGGTAGACAGGGAGCATTAGCTGGCAATGTTCATTTTGTTTCAGGAAAATTTTGGGCAACTGATCATGCGATAGTTGTTTATGAACATACACACACCTATTCCAAATATCTTTGCTATTTATTAAAAGCAATGAATCTAAATCAGTATGCTTTTGAAACAAGTGCTCAGCCAGGACTTTCTGTAGAGAAAATATTACAACTAGAAATGATTCATTGTCCAAAAGGCGAACAAACCCAAATCGCTGACTTCCTCGATAAAAAAGTCGCTCAACTGGATAAGATCAAAAGCCTTCTGGAAGAGCAAATTAAGACCTTGGAAGACTACCGCAAAAGCCTCATTTACGAAACCGTCACAAAAGGACTGGATAAAACCGTTCCCCTAAAAGACTCAGGTGTTGACTGGATAGGACAGATACCAGAGGGGTGGGGAGTGAAACCGATAAAGTATTGTTCAAGGTTCCAAAGAGGATTTGGATTTCCTGTAGAACTACAAGGGAATGATGATGGAGAAATTCCTTTCTATAAGGTCAGTGATTTAAGGGGAAATTCAGATGAGATTTCTATATCAAAAAACTATGTGGATTTACAAACAGCTAAACAAAATGCATGGGTTATAGTCCCGTCAGGAGCTATTATAGCTCCCGTAATTGGAGCAGCCCTTTTAAATAATAATCGAAAGATATCTACCGTACCATTTATCAGCGATAATAATACTTTAGCGATTATTCCTAATAATAAAAACAAGTATTTTTACTATTTGTTTAAAGTTATTGATATGAATTGGTTTAATAATTCAAGTACAATACCTGCTGTAAATATTAGTAAGTTGGCGAATCAAATAGTTCCCACGCCGAAAGAAGAAGAGCAAAAACAAATTGGAAAGTTGTTATTGTTTGCCGATTGCAATTCCCGTAAAGTTGAAAATAAAATCACTAAACTCCGCACAATGAAGCAATCTTTGCTTAAAAAAATGTTTGTATAACA
>ERZ650307.1627-NODE-1627-length-12565-cov-4.423341_pt1 | contig 12565 bp, 10 predicted proteins | sample MGYA00376243_ERZ650307 | MGnify/ENA primary metagenome ERZ650307 (study PRJEB26733, sample SAMN07839242) | wastewater metagenome | biome: urban; feature: artificial channel; material: waste water | place: USA: North Carolina | collected 2016-03-31 ... | reverse complement strand
ACGAGATAAACATCGGTGACTGGAGTTCAGACGTGTGCTCTTCCGATCTAGTTTGATTGAGGGGTTGGTTAAAAATAATAAAACAATGCTGCAATCTGAAGAACGATTGTTCTCGTTTGGAGAAAGTTCGTTGTTCTTGATTAACACGCGTGAGAATAATTTGGTTTCAGCTCAATTGGCTTCGATTGCTTTAGAGAATCGTTTTTTGATTTCGAATTCGGAGTTGTTTAAGATTATGGCAAATCCTGATTGATTTTTTGGGGGTTAAAAACATATAAGCCATAGAAGTTTTGGAGTAAAACTATGGTTGTTTTTTGAACCATATAAGGAATTGAAGGACATATAAGGTTGAGTAAAAATCCGTTCAATCTGTTTAATCCGTGGCTAATTTAACCGCAAAGGTCGCAATGGTTTACGCAAGGAACGCAAAGACTAAAGCAACTTACTTTTAAACATTTAAGCCATAGAATTTTTGGGATAAAGTTGTGTTTTTTTTTGAACCATATAAGAAATTGAAGGACATATAAGGTTGATTAAAAATCCGTTAAATCTGTGTAATCCGTGGCTAAATTTAACCGCAAAGTATTCACAAAGAAAAACTTCAATGACCTTATATGCCTTATATGGTTAAAAAAAGTAACGCAAAGACTAAACAATTAATTGATTAAATAGTTAAACGATTAAACATAAAAAACACTAATGCTGGCTCTTTAGCCCCGATTGCTTCGCCAGTTCGCTATCGCTCGGGTGTAGTGGAAATCCTTTTTTTCTAGCCTTTAGGTAGAAAAAAAGATTGTAGCGGAAAGCGGGAAACTTGCTCCCTGAAAATGCCTATTGTTTCGCTCCTAATTTTTCTGATGGAATTTGTTTTGCTTCTGTAAAAAAAGAAGCGATACAATTATTTTAAAAGTCGTACTTTTGCCCACTGAAAATTTAGCTGCTATGATTATTGTAAAATCAAGAGAAGAAATTGAATTGATGCGCGAAAGTGCTTTGATTGTTTCCAAAACTTTAGGAATGATTGCCTCCGAGATTAAAGAAGGAGTGACTACTTTATATTTAGACAAATTGGCCGAAGCATTTATTCGCGACCACGGTGCAGTACCGAGTTTCTTGGGATTGTACGGTTTTCCGAATTCGTTGTGTATGAGCCCAAATTCTCAGGTTGTACACGGTATCCCGAACAACAAACCGCTAGAAAGTGGGGATGTGATTTCGGTGGATTGTGGGGCTTTCAAAAATGGATTTCACGGTGACCACGCCTACTCTTTTGAGATTGGCGAAGTAGCACCTGAAACGAAAAAATTATTACAAGTTACCAAAGAATCGTTGTATGTTGGAATTCGTGAATTCCGATTAGGCAATCGCGTGGAAGATGTAGGAAATGCGATTCAGAAATATACCGAAGCCCACGGTTATGGCGTGGTTCGTGAATTGGTAGGTCACGGTTTAGGGCAGAAAATGCACGAAGACCCCGAAATGCCAAACTACGGCAAAAGAGGTCGCGGTAAACTTTTTGTAGAAGGTATGGTGGTGGCCATCGAACCGATGATTAATATGGGTACCAAAAACATCAAACAACACAAAGACGGCTGGACCATTACTACTGCCGATGGAAAACCAAGTGCTCACTTTGAACACGATGTGGCCATCATTGACGGAAAACCGGAAATTTTATCGACTTTCAAATACATTTACAAAGCACTTGGCATTGAAAGCGATGAAGAAGAGGAGTTTAGAAAAGTGCCTTTGGTGGTGTAACTCGTCACTTTTTTGACACAGATTGCACAGATTTTCACAGATTATTTTTTTTGAATATGGAGGAATTTTATTTAAAAGAAGAAACATATAAAATTATAGGACTGTGTATGGAAGTACATAAAATTCTCGGTAAAGGTTTTAATGAAATTGTTTACAAGGAAGCCTTACAATATGAATTTATAAAAAATAATATTCCTTTTGAAAGAGAAAAAGAATACAGAATTGAGTACAAGGATATTGTTTTGTCAAAACATTATTTTGCTGATTTTGTAGTTTTCGATGAAATAATATTAGAAATAAAAGCAATCTCACAATTAACTAGTAGCGATACGGGGCAAACTCTAAACTATTTAGCTTGTTCTAAAAATAAAATAGGACTTGTTATTAACTTTGGCGAGGATAGTTTAAAATATAAAAGAGTTATATTTTGATAAAAATCTATTTCACTCTTATTTTAATCTGTGAAAATCTGTGCAATCTGTGTCGTATAATTACACTAATCTGAAATTTGTGTTTTAACAATCAATTTTAAATGAAATCTGCTTTTAAACTTATACTCAATACCATTCCGCGTCCCTTATTAATTCGTTTGAGTTATGTGGCGCGACCCATTATTGCTTTTACCTTAAAAGGTGACAAATTTACGGACCCAATTGATGGCAAAAGCTTTAAATCGATGTTGCCTTACGGATACGAAACGCAACGCAACAACGTGCTTTCACCAAGTACGCTTTCGCTAGAAAGACACCGCTTGTTGTGGTTGTACCTCAACGAGCAAACGGACTTTTTTACAGCACCCAAAAAAGTTTTGCATTTTGCTCCTGAACAAGCTTTTTACAAATTGTTTCGCAAACAAAAAAACTTGGACTACACCACTACCGATTTGTTTTCGCCTTTGGCAGATGTAAAAGCAGACATTTGTAATTTGCCTTTTGAAGACAATCAATACGATGTGATTTTGTGCAACCACGTTTTGGAGCACATCCCAGACGATACCAAAGCGATGCAGGAATTGTACCGCGTGTTGAAACCTGGCGGAATGGCTATTTTACAAATTCCGCAGGACTTAAATCGTGAGGTGACGTTTGCCGATGACTCGATTACCGACCAAAAAGAGCGCGCCAAAATATTTGGACAATACGACCACGTGCGCATTTATGGGCGTGACTATTTTGACAAATTAAGAAGCATTGGTTTTACCGTAATCGAAGAGGATTATACCCGCAAAATTGCGCCTGAACTGGTAGAAAAATACTGTTTGGCCAAAGGCGAAATTATCCCAGTTTGTTTTAAATAAAAAATTTGACACAGATTACACAGATGTTCACAGATTTAAATAAGTGCTAGATAGCATAAAAAAAACTTTGTGTGCTTTGCGTAAAACTTTGTGCCCCTTGCGGTTAAATTTTTAGACACCGATTCAAAAATCTTTACCTATTAACAGATACTAATCTGTGATTTAATAAGGCGAAGCAAATTTGTATTTAAAATAATCAAAAACAATCTTATAAATAATTGTATTTGGAACCCGAAAATCATTTCCAGTTTTGCTTTGATATCAGTTTCGAAGCGAGACTCAATTACTATATTCCTACTGCCTATGTAGTTGGGCATACGGATACCATTACCTATTTAGAAAAAAAAGCCAGTCCAGAAGTCCTAAAAAGCATGGGTATAATTCTGGGAAACTTGGATGCTGCAACACAAAAAATAGTATCGCTTTGTGAAGTACTCCAACCTGAAGCCCTATTTAAGAAATACCGAACCAAAAGCAAATCAGCAAAAAATATTGAAGATTTACTGAAAGATGAAAAGTTAAAATTCGGCATTGAGCAGTTTATAAAAATAAGCTTAGCGCAATTTTATACGTTAGTACAAGAGAACGATTTCCCTCTTTCGCTGAACTTGGGGAAAGAAAAAGATTTTCGTATCAGCCGTATCACCACTCAAAATCCAGCTTTGGGAACCGAACTGCATTTTGACAAACACGACAACGGGATTTCGTACACCTTACAACTGAAAGATGCTGATACTACATTTTACCCCTCGAATACTAAAATTACACTTTTATTAGACGAGCCAGCTTGGATTGTGGCACATCATAAACTGTATCAACTACAAGACATCAATTCGAAAAAAATCACGCCTTTTTTGACCAAAAAAGTCGTGGAAATCCCCTCAAAATTAGTGCCCGATTATTTTGAAAAGTTCATCAAAGACATTGCTAAAAAAGTAGACATTACGGCTACAGGATTTGAAGTCATTACTCGAGAAATCGTACAAAATTGCACACTACAGCTAGTTTATGATTTCTTCAAAAACAACTATTTTATTGGGCTTTTATTTGATTATGACGGCTATGTTTTTGATGCTACCAAATCCAAAAACACTCATTCAGAAATTGACCTGAAGGATTTGAACAACATCCAGTTGGTACAATACAAACGAAGCGAAGCTGAAAATAATTACACCCAAGCCTTATTGGATTTGGGTTTAAGCAAAAACGAAAACAATGTATTTGAACTTACTCAAAACACAACAAATCAAGACGCTTACACCAGCATTCAGTGGGCAATCGAAAATAAAGAAAAGCTAGAGTCCTTAGGTTTTTCATTAGAAAATTTAAAAATAGACGGGAAGAAAATCGATAGCAATACCGTAACGATTGCATTCTCCAACACCATTCAAAACGACTGGTTTGACATCAAAATGACGGTGGTTTGTGATGATTTTGAATTTAATTTCAGCGAGTTAATTCCGAATATAAAAAATAGAAATCGCTTGTTTGCCTTGCCAAACGGAAATTACTTTTTGATTCCGTCAGAATGGATGACGCGCTACAGTGCGATGGCAAAATTGGCCAAAATCAAAAATGGAAATCTTGCGGTGCTCAAAAGTAATTTTGCGGTTTTTGAAGACATTCCACAGTTGAAACAGTCCTTGCACGTGAAGGAATCTATTGAATACCACCCTTCGCCTTTGGTTAAAGCCACCTTACGACCGTATCAAATAGAAGGGGTACAATGGCTTTTGGAACACTACAACAACGGTCTAGGCGCTTGCTTGGCCGATGATATGGGATTGGGTAAAACATTGCAAACCTTATCCACACTGGTCGCGGTACAAGAAAAACTAGAGGTTGAAAAAGCCGAAAACATTCAGCTCGATTTGTTTGGCAACGAAATTCCTGTAGCCAAAGAATACTTAAAAGCATTGATTGTGCTTCCCTCCTCTTTGGTGTTCAATTGGTACAATGAAGCTAGAAAATTTACGCCGCATTTTCGAAGAATTCAGTATGTAGGTCAAGACCGAAAACTATTGTCTAAAAAACTAGCAAAGTACGACTTGATTTTCACCAGTTATGCGGTGGTAGCGAGAGATTTTTCGATTTTAGAAAAATACCAATTTCGCTATTTGATTTTGGATGAAAGCCAATACATCAAAAACAAAAATTCGAAAATCTTCAAAGCCATTAATCAACTGCAAACCACTCATAAAATCTCATTGAGCGGCACGCCTATTGAAAATTCATTAGACGATTTGTGGTCGCAAATGCAATTTATCAATCCGAATATTTTGGGGAGTTATGCTTTTTTTGCCGAGCATTACAAATTTCCGATTGAGAAAAAACAAGACGAAAACAGTCTCGCTGAACTCAAAACCTTAGTGAGTCCTTTTATTTTGAGACGTACCAAAGAGCAAGTTTTAAAAGACTTACCCGAACTCTCTGAACAAGTTTTCTATTGCGAGATGGAACCCGAACAAGAGAAATTATACGAAGAAGAAAAGTCGAAAGCGAGAAACGCCCTTCTAAAAACCGATGGTTCTGGCATTGACAAAATCAATATTATCAATACATTGATGCGTTTGAGACAATTGAGCAATCACCCAAAAATGGTCGATGCCACCTCCGAAATGGATTCTGGAAAATATATGGCGGTGACGCGTTATTTGGAAACCTTGGTACAGTCCAATCAAAAAACGATAGTATTCAGTTCGTTTGTGTCGAATTTGGAATTTTATAAAAAATGGAGCATCGAGAACAACATTGATTTTTGTGAACTCACGGGCGCTACGCCTCAAAAAGAACGCGCCTATCAAGTACAGAAATTCCAAGAACAAGAGCGCGCAAAATTGTTTTTTATTTCCTTAAAAGCGGGTGGCGTGGGACTCAATATTACCAAAGCTTCTTATGTTTTGTTTTTGGACCCTTGGTGGAATCCCTTTGCCGAAAAGCAAGGTATAGGGCGTGCCCATCGCATTGGGCAATTGAACAAAGTAAATGTGGTCCGATTCATCACTAAAAATACGGTGGAGGAAAAAATCATTCGTTTGCAGGAAAACAAAAAACTGCTTTCGGATGCGTTGCTTGATGAACAGCACATCAGCCCAGAACTTGAAGAAAATTTAGATTTTATTTTAACCTAAAAAACCATTTCAATAAATACTTATCTTTACTTGAAAATTATTAGTAAAATTGAAATGAGAAAAATTTCTATTGCCTTACTTTTATTGATTTATTCGTTTGTTGAAGCTCAAGCTCTTCAAGAAATAATCCCTCCTTACAACATTAAGACAGTTTCCTTTATGGACAATGGTCAAAATGTAATTCCGGTTTTTAAATTAGGGGAATCTTTTGAGTTGAATTTTGATGATTTATTTGGGAATGAAGCCAATTATTACTACGAAATTATTCATTGTGACTACAACTGGGTGCCTTCAGATATTCCCAAGCAAGAATACCTAAAAGGTCTTGATAATCAAAGAATTATTGATTATTCGAATTCTTTCAACTGTCTTCAATTGTATTCACATTACCAGCTTAACATTCCCAACCAGTTTACGCAATTGGCTTTGAGCGGTAACTATATAATCAAAATTTTAAATGAAGACAGAGACGTTGTTTTTTCAAGAAAGTTCATCATTTATGAAGACATTGCTAACGTACGATTACAAGTTAAAAGAGGAAGAAATATAAGCACTATTGAAAGCAAACAAAACCTAGATTTTTCTATAACGTCAAAGAGCCTTACATTTCAAAATCCATTGCAAAATGTCAAAGTTTTGCTATTACAAAATCGTCAATTTACTACTGGAATTAAAAATATCGCACCGCAATACACCATCGGTAATGAACTCGTTTACAAGTATGATTCAGAAACACAATTTTGGGGAGGTAATGAATTTCGGTTTTTTGATAATAAAGAAATTAGAAACGCCGCGAATAATGTCGCAAAAATAAGTTCTAATGGTGCCATTTATAACAGTTTTCTTTTTACCGACGAAGCGAGAGCGAACCAGCCTTATAGCTTTACACTAGATGCTAACGGAAATTTTGTTGTTCGGAATTTAAACGCTGCCAATAATAAAATTGAAGCCGATTATGCTTGGGTCTATTTCAGTTTATCTGCTCCTAGCTTTCGATTGGACAAAGACATCTACATTAATGGAATGTTCAACAATTATGCACTGACTCCAGAAAATAAAATGGAGTACAACGAGAAAAAAAACCTTTATGAAAAAGCATTGCTAATCAAACAAGGTTTTACAAATTATCAATATGTAGTTGCGGACACTAAAGGTAAAATTGACCAAGAAAACAGTATTGATGGAAACTTTTTTCAAACAGAAAATGAATATGAAATAATTGTTTATTACAGAGAAAACACCCAACGATACGATCGCGTGATTGGCTTTGTAGCAATAAATTCTGTTAGCATAACCAACTAAATAAAAAAATATTTTTCAATAGATTTTTTTGTAATTTTGTCATTATTAAGCAGCTACTTTCCACAATATGGTTTCACAAATAACAAGAGGCATAAAAATATCGGTTTTGACTAGTTTTGAAGGGACTTACTTCAAAAACTACAAAATACATTTTGCCTTTAGTTACCAAATAACAATTGAGAATCACAGCAAAGATTCTGTTCAACTAACCTCTCGTCACTGGGAAATCTATGATTCACTCAACTACAATGAAGTAGTAGATGGTGAAGGAGTAATAGGAAAAAAACCGGTTTTGAAACCAGGAGAACAACATACCTACAGTTCTGGTTGCTTATTATCCTCGCCTTATGGAGCTATGAAAGGATATTTCAACATGATTAATTTTACTACTACTAAAAATTTCAAAGTATTTGTGCCTAATTTTAGATTATGCGCTTCATTTGCTTTGAATTAATTTGACTTTTATTCTGTGATTTAGAATAAAAATTTCATTTTAACTTTGTACTTTTGCATCAAATTATTGGCATTAGCCAAATCATAATTATTTTCTGTTCAATTATTTAATATAAAAAATATGCTAAAAGGATTTTTTAACGTACCCAAAGCGGTTAACGAACCTGTAAAAGGTTACGCCCCTAACTCCCCAGAAAAAGCAGCAGTTCTTGCAGCATACAAAGCCATGTGGAATTCAAAAATTGATGTTCCTTTATACATTGGTAGCGAAGAAATCAAAACGGGTAATACTAGAAATATGACCGCGCCACACGATCATCAACATGTGGTAGGAACGTATCATTTAGCCGAAAAAGTACATGTTGAGAAAGCCATTGCTAGTGCTCTTGAAGCCAGAACAGCATGGGCAAACATGGCATGGGAACAACGTGCAGCTATCTTCTTAAAAGCTGCCGAGTTGATTGCTGGACCATACAGAGCCAAAATCAATGCTGCAACGATGATTGCACAATCTAAAAATATTCACCAAGCCGAAATTGATGCAGCTTGCGAGTTGATCGACTTTTTACGTTTCAACGTAGAATTTATGACTCAAATCTACGCAGATCAACCTAAATCGACTTCTGATATGTGGAACCGATTGGAATACCGTCCGCTAGAAGGATTCGTATACGCAATCACTCCATTCAACTTTACTGCTATCGCTGCCAATCTTCCAGCAAGTGCTGCTATGATGGGTAACGTAGTAATTTGGAAGCCAAGTGACAGCCAAGTATTCTCTGCAAAAATCATCATCGATGTATTCAAAGAAGCAGGAGTTCCTGATGGCGTAATCAATGTGGTTTTTGGAGATGCTTTAATGGTTACCGATACGGTTCTAGCAAGTCGCGATTTCGCAGGAGTTCACTTTACAGGTTCAACACATGTATTTAAAGATATTTGGGCAAAAATTGGAACGAACATTCACCATTACAAAACCTACCCAAGAATTGTAGGAGAAACTGGTGGTAAAGATTTCGTGGTAGCGCATCCAAGTGCTAACGTAAAACAAGTAGCGACAGGAATTGTTCGTGGCGCTTTCGAGTTTCAAGGACAAAAATGTTCTGCCGCTTCAAGAGCCTATGTACCTCAAAGTATGTGGCCAGCTTTAAAAGAACAATTGATTACAGATACTAAATCAATGAAAATGGGTTCTCCAGAAGATTTTGGAAACTTCATTACTGCAGTAATTCACGAAGGATCATTTGACAAATTAGCTAGCTATATTGATCAAGCGAAAAAAGATGCTGATGCAGAAATTATTGTTGGTGGAAATTATGATAAATCCGTTGGGTATTTTATCGAACCTACCATTATCGTAACCAGCAATCCAAAGTACACGACTATGGAAACCGAATTATTCGGTCCTGTAATCACCATCTATGTTTACGAAGATGCAAATTGGGCAGAAACATTGAAACTAGTTGACACCACTTCTGAGTATGCTTTAACAGGAGCTATCTTCAGTCAAGACCGTTACGCCATCGAAGAAGCAACTGTAGCTTTACAAAATGCCGCAGGTAATTTCTATATCAATGACAAACCAACAGGAGCTGTGGTAGGTATGCAACCGTTTGGTGGCGCAAGAGCTTCAGGAACCAACGACAAAGCGGGTTCTGCCTTGAACTTATTGCGTTGGGTTTCTCCAAGAACTATCAAAGAAACTTTTGTAACGCCAGAAGATTACAGATATCCATTTTTAGGAGAATAAGCCCCCTTACCCCCGAGGAGGGAATATAAGAGGAATAAAAACTATAAACCCACAAGAATTACTACTGATTCTTGTGGGTTTTATATTTTAAGATTAAAGTTTCAACAACTTAAAACTATTGTAAAAACCATCTTATGAAATAATAGTAAAAGACTCATCTGGATTCACAAAAAACATTTGAATACTAGGGAATGCTCCAAATAGAACCGTTATTTTTTCTTCTTTTTTACAACAGGCTTTGCTTCTACTTTTTTCACATAAGGTTTATACAAACCGTCTTTTTCGGCACGGAGCCTAGCATTTTGCGCTCTTTCTTTGGCATCTGGATGTGAACTGGTGATTCTGGTTAAAAAAGAAGCATCAGCACCTTCACTTAATTTTGCCAAAATTGAAAATGCAGATTCTACCGCATTTACATTGTAACCATTTCTCTTCATAAAATCATAGGAATACAAATCTGCTTCAGATTCTTGCATTCTTGAATGTTTACTATCAATAATGACATTCCCTAATTTTCCTAAATCACTACTAGTTAAGGCCGCAATTTTATCAGATTGGGAAGCAATCGCATCCATAAAAGCTTCTTTCTTATAGGCGGCTTTCACGGCATCTTGAGAGTCATTATTAGCAACGTGGCCAATTTCGTGACCAATCACAGCCAACACCTCGTTGTCATCCATCGCGTCCATTAAACCTTGGTACACACGTACACTTCCATCTGCGCAAGCAAAAGCATTTACTTCTTTTACTTTGTAGACTTTGAAATTTAACTTAAGACCATTTTCTGTGGTATGCTTTCCGAAAATTTTTCTTAAACGAATGTCATATTTATCTTTAGCGTCAGCCACCGGATTTTCCTTATCCATCTGATCAACCGCAGCTTTCGCTAAAGCAATCGCTTCTTCATTACTGAAGCTAAATCCTTTTACCGCTTTACCTACAGAACCTAAAATTTTGTCATTGATTTTTTGAGCATTCGAACTCATAGAAAATACAAACAAAACTACAAAAGCAACAATTTTTCTCTTTGTCAACATACAAATTTTGATTTAAAATACACCTACTAAATTATTAGCAAAAGTATTCAAAAAGAAAACAAAACAAGACCAAATCTGAAATAGAATAAAAATATTCGTCATTAAAATTTCTAAAAAATAAAATTACAAATTAGTCCATCCTTTTCTTAAACTTGATCCCTTTACACCACAAACTTCAACGGCAAGTGCACCACTTTTTTGGTTTCGAAAAATTCATCTTCAAAAATATCGGCCAAATTATATTCTGTAGCCTTCGGAAAATCCTTCAACTCCTCGGTCAAATCGCCACCTTTTAAATACAAAATACCATTTTTCAATTCGTGTTTGTGTTGCTTTTTGATTTTGGTTTTCACCCAAGAAACAAAGTCTGGCATATTGGTCACCGCACGACTCACAATAAAATCAAAATCGCCTTTTACATTTTCGGCACGAATTTGTTCAGCTTTTACGTTTTTTAATTCCAAAGCCTCTGCCACGGCTTTGACCACCTTTATTTTTTTTGCGATAACATCAATCAAATAAAAACGCGTTTCGGGAAACAAAATCGCCAAAGGTATTCCTGGAAAACCACCTCCAGTGCCCACATCCAAAACATAAGTTCCTGGCTCAAACTTGTTTATTTTAGCAATTCCTAGCGAATGCAAAACGTGTTTGGTGTACAAAGCATCTATATCTTTTCTAGAAATCACATTTATTTTTTCATTCCAATCGTGGTACAAAAAATCCAACTTTGCAAACTGCTCTTTCTGCACATCCGTTAGATTAGGAAAATACTTTAGAATTTCATCCATGGCATTAAATTTTTAACAAAAGTACTTATTTTAGGGCGGAAATTTTTAACTCAATAATGTATATTTGAAAATTTATAATAGCGGAAAAGTAGTAGTTGTTTTTTGCCAAGAATTATACGAATAACTATGAATTGATTTGTTTTAAAATCAAATCACACCAATTTTAGTCTTGATAATTTAGTGAAATAAGGAAAGATTAGAATTTGTGTTAATTCGTGTAAGTTGTGGTTGATTTTTTAGTGAAATAATTTGTTTAGTTTAGAACTTACATACCTAATTAAGTTATGCATACGTTTTTTATGTATATTTATTTTCAAAATGAAAATGAAAAAGTAGAGACATTTGCAAAAGAGCATGGATTTGACATCGTGGGAGAGATTCCAAGAAGTGATGAAATTAACCGTTGTGAAGACCAGGGGAAGACGGTGATCGAGGGAAATCCGGAGTCGGACATCAGTAAATGCTTCTATGATCTGGCGGAAATATTATGGAAAGATGAGGAACAGGTATGAGAGGGACTGCCTATTATTGTACGGTAGAAGAATTACAGAAGCGGGGAAGGGATGATATTCCGGAGCAGTTCCGGTCGAATACGCATCTGATCTACAGTTCTCCGGCGACGCTTGCGTTCAACTCGCCGGGAGCGGAAGGATTTGGTGTGAAAAGGGCCGGGCTTGCAATTCCGGATTCGATCATGCTGATCGTGGCACCGGGATGCTGTGGGCGGAATACATCCATGATTAGTTCCATGCCACAGTATGAGGACCGTTTCTTCTATTTGACGATGGACGAGACAGACATCGTAACGGGAAGACATTTGAAAAAAGTACCGAAGGCCGTGCAGGAGATCTGTGACAGTCTTGCGAAGAAGCCGTCGGTTGTGATGATCTGCATTACCTGCGTGGATGCGCTTCTTGGAACAGATATGGAACGGATCTGCAGAAAATCCGAAGAAAAGACAGGACTTCCGGTCAGACCGTGTTATATGTATGCGCTGACAAGAGAAGGACGGAAGCCGCCGATGGTGCATGTGCGTCAGTCCT
>ERZ650307.1625-NODE-1625-length-12572-cov-3.893345_pt1 | contig 12572 bp, 13 predicted proteins | sample MGYA00376243_ERZ650307 | MGnify/ENA primary metagenome ERZ650307 (study PRJEB26733, sample SAMN07839242) | wastewater metagenome | biome: urban; feature: artificial channel; material: waste water | place: USA: North Carolina | collected 2016-03-31 ... | reverse complement strand
CAACTCCGCCAAAAGCCTCATTCTTATCACCTGGTAAATTCCAGCGATAACCACCGATAAGCTTAACCTCCGAACCGACGACATCATACTGCAGATAAGCATCCTTATGATCACCATACTCATCACGATCTGCATACTGATAGCCGACGGTCGCCTTGCTCGTTACCTTATGCTCAATATAGGACTCCCTCGTACCAACACCAATGGCTGTCTCATGTGTTGCCATCTGGTTGATCGGTGCTGCCATGACAGCCGATGTGCCCATAATCATCAATGCTGCTGTTAGTAATGCTGTTTTTTTCATAATCGAATCCCTCCAAGGAAAAACTAATGTCACGTATACTAATACTAGCCTACCTGATTTTTTAATGACTGTCAATTAAAGCAATCTTAAAATTACGCTAATACTCTCATTCCTGTGCAGCAAGCAGCTCGTAGAGGTCTACCATCACCCGTATTCGTTCGAGTTCCTCAGCCGAAAGAATCTGCTGTCTGGATTTTCCCCCATGCCTATAGTATACGACCTCCGCATAGGAGGATACGGCCAACTGGCGCAATACCGCCAGCGAAACAGCATCGGCATCCATCACATAATCCTCCATCAGCCATTCCGCATCCGGTGCCATCTGCTTATGCATCATCCCAGGATCAAAAACCAGTGTTGTCCGCTGCCCCCCGACAATGACATCCAGCCGGTCGCCATTGATCCACGCCGTCTTCTGCGGATCATCAATCGAATAGGAATAGCAAACATCATTTTTCAATATGCAACGCCCACTGCCAACGGCAATATACGGCCGCAGATAGACCCCGGTCGGCATCCGTTGCGGCCAGTCATACCGATAATAGGTAACCCCATGGATAGTCTCTACCTTCAGGCCCGCTTTCAAAGTCTCAATACGCTGTTCCTGCTGCTTTGCTTTTTGCTGCTCCGCCTCAGCCTGTTTGGCTGCAGCCTGATCCTCTGCGGAAGGCGTTTTCATCGCCACTGCGGCAGGAGTCTTTACCGGTGCCACAGGCGGGCGCTGGCGGTGCGCATAGTAAACGGCTCCACCTGCCACCAACATAGCCAGATAGATAAACAATGCCGCCAGGATAATATGAGATTTCTTCACAACGCCCTCCCCAAAACAGATTAACCGGCCATCACCGCCCCACAGCAATTCTGGCCGTATCATAGATCCGCTTTATTGACGGATTCGTATGACTCGTATACTTATTCCACTGGCCACGCCAATGATGGTACTCTGCCCGCCACATCAGATCCTCATACTGTTCCTTGAAAAAATATGTGATCGTTTCCTTGCCAAAGCTATAATCCCGCACACTAAGTACAATCACAGCCACCTCGCCATCCGCGCTGATGCAGGCCGAATGGCGGTCAACAAAAAGATAACTGGTGTCTGTATGGTCTACCAGGGGATAGTTTGGATCGCCATTCCAGCAATTGTTTGTTACTCGTATCATCGCTGCCTCAGCAGGGACTGATTCCAGCCCCATGCAGGAAAAAACTGCGGCAGCAATTAATGTACTAAGCATAAATAATCTCAAACTGCGCATATGCCGGCCTCCCTGTTATCCACAGAAGTTTCTACTCCCTCTATTTTAGCGAAAATTCAGCAATCCTGCAAGCGCTTCATAAGTCAGCAGGGCTCTCTTCACGCCCGGACAGTCACAAAAAACCGGCTGGCTGCCAAAACGGCAGCCAGCCGGTTCTTCCGTGTTCATTACACAGTTTTGATGAATTAGTATTTTACGCTGGATTTGAATGCCATGCTGTCGCTGGCAGCAATTTCCAAAGCTGCTCCCGTCTGCGGGTTGCGGCCCGTGCGGGCATTGCGATGAGCTTTCTTGAACGTACCAAAACCAATCAGACGAATCTCAGCATCTGCCTTGACGCTCTCTTTGACGGTCTCCAGCAGCGCATCAACAACAACTTTCGTATCTTTCTTGGATACACCAGCAGCCTCTGCAACTTTATCAACCAGTAAGGATTTGCTAATAACTTCTTTTGCCATAGTGGATTATCCCCTTTCTCTATATAACAAAGCGTATTATAGCGGATATTATTGCCCGCGTCAACTCTTTTCGCTATCCCCACGCACGGACACGACCAAATGCTGCCTGCGGTTCCTTACGCAGGGATACTTGCAAAAAGAGCACAAAAAAACTCCATGAAATATCATGGAGTCTGTTGCACCAAATGGTGCCGGCGGCCGGACTTGAACCGGCACGTTGTTGCCAACGTCAGATTTTGAGTCTGATGCGTCTGCCAATTCCGCCACGCCGGCGAATGACATCGTAATCGCGTCATTAACAGGTAGTATTATATCAAGCATTTCTGATCTTGTCAAACATTTTATTTAAAATATGTCAGATTCCAGCCAATAAGTTGCGCAAACGAATTTGCACTGCTCTGGCCTGCGTGATAGAATTGAGCTGCTAACTCATGCGCAAAGGAGGACATCCGTCTGATGAATAAAAAATATCTTTATATGTTGTCAACTGGTCATTTGAGTGTCGATATCAACAGCGGCTCATTGCCATCCATCCTGCCATTCTTTGTGAGCGAATACGGCATGGACTACACCTCAATTGCGGGGCTCATGTTTGCCTCGTCGTTCCTGTCATCCGTAATTCAGCCGCTATTCGGCTGGCTGGCCGACAAAGGCTCCCGGCAATGGTTCATGGGGCTTGGTGTGCTTATGACCGGTCTATCGCTGGCACTTACAGGTTTTGTCCAAGATTACTGGTCCATCTTTGCCGCAGTCACGATCATGGGAATCGGCAGCTCGATCTTCCATCCGGAAGGCGCTCGCAACGTCAACGCGATTGCCGGTGCCCAAAAAGGGCAGGGAATGAGTATATTCAGCGCTGGTGGCAATTCCGGTTTTGGTATTGGTCCACTGCTGGCCGTTTTCCTCATCACGACATTTGGCATGAAGGGAACTGCTGTTTACGGCCTTATTGCCATCCTCACCTCTTCCCTGCTGTTTCTGGCTGCTCCATCGATACGCCGGGCAGCCGAGGCCAGTCGAAAAGCCAGTCAGCAGGGAAGGACTGTCAACACCTCTGCCAACCAGACAAAACAAAATGACTGGCCAGCCTTCAGACGCCTCTTTCTGGTCATTATTTTCCGCTCGACTGCCGCCACAGCCATCAGCAGTTTTCTCCCTCTTTTTTGCATCCAGTCCCTCGGTGCCAGCCCCGCAATTGGCAGTGCTACGCTGTCCATTGCCTCCATTGCCGGCGTTCTGGCTACATTGGCCGGCGGCTGGCTGGCTGACCGGAAAGGTTATGTCCATACCTTACGCTATGGCTGCTGCCTGCTGGTGCCCTGCCTGGCTGTCATCGCCTTCTCCCACAATATCTGGGCCGTCTTTGCCATGCTGATTCCCATGAGTTTTGCTATGCAGGGTCCTTATGCAGCTTTCGTCGTACTAGGACAAAGCTATCTGGGCAGAAGCGTAGGTTTTGCCTCCGGTGTCACACTCGGCCTGTCAGTCAGTATGGGGGGCATTATGGTGCCGTCACTAGGCTGGTACGCCGACCATTTTGGCATTGACGCCGTCATGATGCTCATCCTGATTATTGCAGCCTGCGCGGCTGCCGCAACCTTTTTGCTGCCACAGCCGCAACGAAGATGAGTCATACAAAAACCCCGATGAGCTGTTTTTTTAAACAGTTCATCGGGGTTTTTCATATCGTATCCCGTTTACTTAACCGGGATTGCCAGAATCTTCTCAACGGCCCCCGGCTTTTCCTGAAACAACTCCAGCACCAGACCATCTGGCAGTTGAATCCACTTCTCCGGCTTCCCGTCCATTGCATGAACACCGGGCTCAGCCAGCATTTCCCGGCGTACCTGTCCAAAATCCTGAACTACGATGCCAAGATGATGTCCACGCCCAGCCGCGGGGTTATCAGGTGCTGCCACCAACTGAATACCACCATCCAGCCAGACCTGCATCAGTTGACCATCCACTTCCTTGCGCCGTGTTTCCATCATCCCCAGAATACGTTCAAAAAAGGATTGGCTCCACTTGATATCCTGCACGGTCACAGCTGCATGTTCCAAATAAGACTGTCTTGCCATGTTGTTTCCCCCTGCCTGTCACTCTTCATACTGCAGTGCATTTTCCTCACACCAGTCACGGGCTGCCTCAACCAAGTATGCCTTAAGGAAATTCTCCCAGGCCGGTTTCAGCAGCAGATGCCGCACCTCACGCTGAAACCGTGATGCAGCCCCAGACCCTGACAGGATTGCGAGCAGCCGTTCTTTGATATCATCACGCCGCTGCATCTGTGCAAACTTCTGCATAACCGCGTGTTCTTCTCCATCAATAAGATTCGGCAAGGGAATATAATGCTCCCAGTCTTCCTCGATATCAAAGACATGATTAAGTGCTTCTTCCTCGACCATATCTTCCTCTATGATGATCACTTTTCCCCGGACGATGTCGACATATCCCTGCCGGACATCAGACTTGGCCAAAGCGTCGGCCAGTTCGTTCAGTTTTACTTTCATTGATTTCCCTCCGTAATCGATTCCCCTCTATTTTCTCGCATCTTTACGCAAAAAGCAAGTCTGACTCATGCGAGACAGGCTTGCTTTTTGCTATGATCGTAACGATCGATCTTTAGTTCGGGTCAAATTCTTTCACCACATGCTCAAGAATGCTGTCGCGGCGTTCCCTGGAAACCGTAAAATAATGATAAACAGCCTCACGATCATGCTCCTCACAGGCTGTGATGACTTCACCCAGGATATCCTGCAGGGTCTTGAGGTTGCTGACAATGGCTTTTGAGTTCGTCATGCAGATATCGGCCCACATATCAGCATTTGATGAGGCAATACGCGTTGTGTCCTTGAACCCGCCGCCAATCAGCTTGATGCACGAATCCATATCATCACCAGAGCGGTTCAGCAGCGTCACCAGCGCGGCTGCCGTTACATGCGGTACATGACTGATGACTGCGGCACAACGGTCATGCCTCGCAATATCAAGTGTCGTAAAGTTCGCTCCGGTATGCTGCAGCAGGCCCATAAGTTTTTCATGGGCTGCCGGCGGCGCTCCAGTGTCTTCCACGATGACGTAAGCTTTACCAGCAAACAGATTTTTCGTTGCTGCTTCAACTCCACTTTTTTCGCGGCCAGTCATCGGGTGACCGGCAATATAGTAGATATCTGGTGGCAGAATCTGCTGCAGCTGCCGCCAGATATACTCTTTTGTGCTGCCGGCATCCGTGATGATCGTGCCTTTTTTCAAGTACGGCAGGATTTTTTTGACCATCGGTACAATCTGCAGGACTGGCGGGCTCAGAAAGACGATATCCGCCTCGCAGACCACCGCCTCAATATCCGAGGTTGCAAAATCAACAGCACCAACTTCCATTGCTTTATCCATTGATTGCCGGGTCCGGCAAAGCCCAGTAATATGGATGGCAGCCCCGAGCTTATCCTTGAGACAGAGTCCCAAAGATCCGCCAATAAGACCAACACCGATAATTGCCAGATTCAGCTGAGCCTTACTCATAGCGTCCGATCCATTACAGCAGCAATCCGTCCCAGCTCATCCATCAGCTGATTGAAGTTTTTCGGTGTCAGACTCTGATCACCATCGGAAAGCGCAACCTCCGGATGCGGATGGACTTCAATGATAAGACCATCACAGCCAGTGGCCACTGCCGCCCGGGCCATCGGCTGGACCATCTGCCAGCGGCCGGTTCCATGACTCGGATCGACGATGACAGGAAGATGTGAGAGCTCCTTGACAGCTGCCACTGCACTGAGATCCAGCGTATTGCGCGTAAACGTCTCATAAGTACGGATACCGCGCTCACAGAGAATAACACGCTCATTCCCGCCCGCCATAATGTACTCGGCAGCATTAAGCCATTCGCTGATTGTCGCCGACAGGCCGCGTTTCAGCATAACAGGCGTATCAGTTTTTCCCAGGGCCTTAAGCAGCTGGAAGTTCTGCATATTACGTGCGCCTACCTGATAGACATCTGCGTACTGACCAACAACAGGAATATCATCCTTATCGACAATCTCCGTAACAACCTTGAGGCCTTCCTCATCCGCTACCTGGCGCAGCATCCTGAGTCCATCCTCAGCCAGCCCCTGGAAATCGTACGGGCTGGTACGAGGCTTGAACGCACCACCGCGCAAGAACTGGGCTCCGCCAGCCTTGACAGCCCTGGCTGCTTCACGCAGCTGCTCAAGACTCTCCACAGAACACGGCCCCGCCATAACAACAATCTGCCTGCCGCCGATTTTGACACCGTCAACATCCACAACGGTATTTTCCGGATGAAAATTGCGACTGACCAGCTTATATTTTTCAGTAATACGGACGGTTTTTTCTACTCCATCCATCATATTCATTTCAAGATTGGCGATTTTTTTCTTATCGCCGATTACACCAACGATCGTAACTTCCTCTCCTTCCGAGGTATGAACCCTGAGGCCGGCAGCCTCAACTTTTGCGATGACTTTTTCGATATTTTCTTTGGTTGCACTGGGACTCATCACGATAATCATAGCATTTCCTCCACATAAAATCAAAAAAAAAGCCCGCCCCTCTACAGGGACGAGCTGATATACCCGTGGTACCACCCTGCTTGCCAAAGCAAGCCTCTCATTTCGGATACTGACATATCCTAGCCCATGGTAACGGTGGCATTCCGGCACGACCTACTACAATGTTCAGTCTGCTGCTCAGGAGTGTATTTCGATCTCATCCTCCACGATGTCGCACCATCCCATCGCTCTCTGCCGGATTCTGTGGATCTACTTCTCTCCGTCGTTGCATTTCGTCTTATTGACTGATACTATACCAGTTAATCTCCTGTCTGTCAACTAATTTTTGTAATTCAATATCCAAAAATTCCATCCAGAGCAGACGTTTATCCTGTATTTATACCTGTCCACTCATTTTTGCTTAGACTTTCACCATCGCAATTTCATCGCAATTCGGGAATTTAGGACAGTCGATGCATTCCTTCCAGACCTTATGTGGCAGTTCTTCCTTGGTAATGATCTGAAAACCAAGAGTTTCAAAGAATCCCGGCTTGTAGGTCAGCGTAAACACCTTCTCTATCCCCAGACCCTCGCCCTCCTCGATCAGACGGCGCACAATCTCCGCTCCAATGCCCCGACGAATCATCTTCGGCGAAACTGCCATCGTGCGAACTTCAGCCAGACGGTCCCAGATGATATGAAGACCACCGACACCAACGACCTCACCATCATCGGTTACCGCCACGATCATATCCCGCAATGTCTCATAGAGCGTATTCCGGGAGCGGGCCAGCATTACGCCATCCGCGGCATAGTCGGTCACTAATTGGAAAATTGCCTCGATATCTTCAAATGTCGCTTTCCGGTAAATCATTACTATCATCTCATTTCATTTATTTCAAACACGCCGTATTCCTCAAGCCAATGGTTCAGCCGCAGGACAAATATGTGCCAGCGGACACTGGCCGCATAGGGGCTTGCGGGCCTTGCAAAGCTGACGGCCATGCCAGATCAGCCAGTGATGAGCATCAGACCATTTCGCCCGCGGGATTACCCGCTGCAGCCCCTGCTCTACCTCAAGCGGCGTAGCGCCTACCGCCAGTTTCAGCCGGTTCGACACCCGGAATACATGCGTATCCACAGCAATCGCCGGATGATGGAAACCTACGCTTTCCACCACGTTGGCCGTTTTGCGGCCTACGCCCGGCAGCTTCTGCAGCTCATTGAAATCATCCGGCACCTCACCGCCATACTGCTCGCACAGCAGCTGGCAGGTTGCCAGAATATTTTTTGCCTTATTGCGGAACAATCCACAGTCGTGGATCTCAGCCTCAAGTTCCTGCAGTCCCAGCTTTAAAACAGCCTCAGGGGTTGCCGCCCGCTGAAAAAGGCGTGCAGTTGTCACATTAACCCGCTTGTCCGTACACTGAGCCGACAATATGACGGCAATGAGCAGTTCAAACGGATTACGAAAAATCAACGCTGGCTTCACGCCTCGATAGGTCTCAGCCAGAATAGCAATCTGTTCTTCTCTTATTTTTTTCGTTACACGCATCAGTGTTTCACCTCACTGGTTTCATCATAGCAGAGCGGCCTTCCTCAGCGCGAGGAAGGCCGCTCTGTAAACATGGGCAGAAATCTGCACCATGTCCAGTGTACATCAATTAGTCAGACTGCGAATTGGCGCCGGAATACGGCCGCCACGCGCAATAAATGCCTCCGAGCTGTACTGGTTGCGTACTGGCAGGATTGGACAGTAACCAAGCAGACCACCAAACTCAACCGTATCGCCCACCTTCTTGCCCGGTACAGGGATAACGCGGACAGCGGTAGTCTTGTTATTGATCATTCCAATGGCCGCTTCATCCGCGATAATGCCGGAAATTGTTGCCGCTGAAGTATCACCTTCTATAGCAATCATGTCCAGCCCGACTGAGCAGACGCAGGTCATAGCTTCAAGTTTCTCGATGGAGAGACTGCCCTTGGCCACAGCCTGGATCATCCCCTCATCCTCACTGACCGGAATGAATGCACCAGACAAACCACCAACATGCGAGGATGCCATGAGGCCGCCCTTCTTGACTGCATCATTCAGCAGTGCCAGAGCTGCCGTCGTCCCCGGTGCACCACAGCTCTCGATACCCATCTCTTCAATGATACGAGCCACACTGTCGCCTACCGCCGGTGTTGGCGCCAGCGACAGATCGATGATGCCGAACGGGACACCCAGACGCTTCGACGCTTCACGGGCAACCAGCTGTCCGACACGCGTAATCTTGAACGCCGTCTTCTTAATGGTCTCTGCTACCTCAGTGAAGTCAGCCCCCTTGAGATCCTCAAGCGCATGCTTGACCACGCCTGGGCCACTGACACCAACGCTGACAACCTTATCCGCCTCGCTGACGCCATGGAAGGCCCCGGCCATAAACGGATTATCTCCCGGCGCATTGCAGAACACAACCAGTTTCGCACAGCCTAAAGCTTCCTGATCACGGGTCAGCTCCGCCGTCCGCTTGATTACCTCGCCCATCTCACGAACACAGTCCATATTGATACCAGTCTTCGTAGTGCCCAGATTGACGGAGGAGCAGACAAGATCCGTCGATGCCAGCGCCTGCGGAATAGAATTAATGAGAACACGGTCCCCATTGGTGAATCCTTTTTCGACCAGTGCCGAAAAACCGCCAATAAAGTTGACACCAACTTCTTTAGCTGCCCGGTCCATTGCCTCAGCAACTGGCACATAAGAATCCGTCTTGCAGGCATCCGCCACAATGGCAATCGGTGTAACGGATACACGCTTATGGATAATAGGGATACCATACTCGGCTTCTATATCCTCACCGGTTTTCACCAGGAACTCCGCCGATTTGGTGACCTTGTCATACACATTCTGGCAGAACTGATTGATATTCGGATGCGCACAATCACGCAGCGAGATGCCCATCGTGATGGTACGCACATCAAGCTTGTTCTCCGTGATCATCTCATTGGTTTCTAATATATCATCTATAGTGATCAAAGAATCTTCCTCCTAAGAACGTCGAACATCAGATATTGTGCATAACATTGAAGATATCTTCATGCTGCGCCTTGATATCCACATTGATTTCCTCTCCACTCTCCCTGAGCTTCTTCTGCAAATCGGTCAGCTGGATTTTGCTCCCACCGATCTCCGCAATCAGAATCATGTTGAAATAACCATCCAGAATGTTCTGGCTGATAGAAAGGATGTTTACATTGTTCTCAGCCAAAATCTGGCTGACCATCGCAATGATGCCGACCCGGTCTTTACCTACTACGGTCACTACAAGTTTCATTTACACATTTCTCCTTTTGAATCCATTGTTGTCTGCTCATTGTGTAACATAGAATACAGTGTCTCGACACAAATCAGCTGATTTCATTATACCAAGGGAACGACAAAAAACCAATATGCAAACGGTAATTCTTTCGAAAAAACGTGTCATCTGTCCTTTTTTCCGCTATAATAGATGTGATATGGCAAATAAGATGATACTTTAAGGAGGTATTTTTATGGAATACGGCTTTTTCGACGGCGAATTCGTCGCACTGGACGAACCGAAAGTACAGCTTGAAGACCGTGGCTACCAGTTCGGCGATGGTATCTACGAAGTAACACGAATATATAATGGAAAACTTTTTGCACTGGAGCGCCATCTTGAGCGCTGCCGTCACTCGCTGCGTGAGCTGCGAATTCCAATTACCTATATGGATGAAGAACTCACTGCCATTCATTACGATCTCATCAAAAAGAGCGGCATCAAGGATGGTTGTATCTACTTTCAGATAACCCGTGGCGCGGCGCCACGGACTCATGCCTTCCCGGATCAGATTGTCCCCTTGCTGTCGATGACCATCCGCCCATCAAAGCCGGATGCGGACCAGCAGGAAAATGGTATCCATTGTACGCTGGCCGAGGATATCCGCTGGCTGCGCTGCGACATCAAATCATTGAATCTTTTAGGCAATGTACTGGCCAAGCAGCTCGCTCATGATAAAGGGGTACAGGGCACGATCCAGTTCCGCAAGGATCAGAACCTCATCACCGAAGGCTCCAGCAGTAATTTCTTTATCGTCAAAGATGGCCTGATCTGGACACATCCTACTAATAATTATATCCTCAAGGGCGTAACCCGCTCCATCCTGATGGAAGAGCTCATCCCCAAACTGGGTTATACGGTCGTCGAAAAAGCCTTCACCCCAGAGTTTGCCCTGACTGCCGACGAGGCATTTGCGACCAGCACATCGCTTGAGGTCACGCCAGTTGTCAACATTGATGGACAAACTATTGGCACAGGTGCTCCGGGAACGGTCACCCAATCTCTGCTCAAAGCGTATCATCAGCTTGTCGCCAAAGAATGCAAATAAATACCAAATCCGATCCGATTTTCATCTTTTTCAGCCTGCTTATGCAGGCTATTCTTTTGGGTTATATCAACGATAACATAAATGCAATAATAAATGCCGTCTATGATTCTAATTAGTTATAGATTGAGAAAAAAATCACTATTTCCATTGACAAAGACCTTTTTAGTACCTATACTATTCTTGTGATGTAAATTTCATCTAATTGTGAAAACGCTTGTAAATAAAGGGCTCTGCTAGCTTTTTACTCCCGTTTTTCACGAAATATCGCCGTTAGTATTCATAAGTTATGCTTATGCATCAATAACTCAGAGGAGAGTGTTAATTATGGCAAAGAAACCGGTACAGATTATGGAGACAGTCCTTCGTGATGGTCATCAGTCTTTGTGTGCAACTCGCATGCGTATTGAGGATATGCTCCCACAGCTCGAGGCTCTTGACGCTGTCGGCTACAAAGCATTAGAGGCATGGGGCGGTGCAACCTTCGATACCTGCCTGCGTTTCCTGGATGAGGATCCGTGGGAGCGTCTGGACACGCTGAAAGCAAACCTGAAGACCCCGATCCAGATGCTGCTCCGTGGTCAGAACCTCTTGGGCTATAACCACTACTCCAATGATGTCGTTGAGAAATTCGTCCGGAAAGCCTCTGCTCATGGCATTGGTGTATTCCGTATCTTCGATGCACTCAATGATGTCCGCAACCTCAAAGTTGCCATCAAAGCAGCGCTTGAATGCCCGGAGAAACCAGAAGTACAGGGCTGCCTCGTCTATACGCTGAGCCCAGTCCACACGAATGAGAAGTTCGTTGAGCTGGCAAAAGAGCTGCAGGCTATGGGCTGCCACTCTATCTGTATCAAAGATATGTCCGGCCTGTTGAAGCCTTTTGTTGCTGAGGACCTCGTCAAGAAGCTCAAAGCAGCTTTGGACATTCCGGTTCAGCTTCATACGCACTGCACGTCCGGTTTTGGCCATGCAACGTATCTCAAGGCTGTTGAAGCTGGTGTCGATATCATCGATACTGCTCTGGCTCCGTTCTCTTCAGACACGTCCCAGCCATGCACCGAGACGATGGTTCGCGCTCTTGAGGGCACGGAATATGACACGGGCATTGACGTCAAGAAACTCACGCCGATTTCCAAACATTTCCTCGGTGTCAAGAAACGTATCATCAACGAGTTCAACCTTAAAGGTTATTTCGATATCAACCCGAATGTTATCGACTTCCAGATCCCGGGCGGCATGCTCTCGAATCTGACCAACCAGCTGAAAGAAGCCGGCATGGAAGATAAATATCAGGATCTCCTCGACGAGATGCCGCGTGTCCGCAAAGACCTCGGTTATCCGCCGCTCGTTACGCCGTCTTCCCAGATTGTCGGCACGATGGCTACGTTCAATGTCATGTCTGGCGAGCGCTATAAGATGGTTCCGAAAGAGTTCAAAGATCTGGCCCGCGGCAAGTTCGGCCGTACGCCAGTTGAGATTGACCATGACTTCCTCACGAAGACGCTGGGCATTCCAGATGACGAGATCATCAAAGACTGCTCCATCGAAGATGCAAAGGCTGCAACCTTTGCTGATTTCGAAGCTGAACTCAAAGAGAAGGGCTTCCTGAACCCGACGGAAGAAGATGTTCTCTCCTACGCCCTGTTCCCACAGG
>ERZ650307.1621-NODE-1621-length-12598-cov-8.733078_pt1 | contig 12598 bp, 13 predicted proteins | sample MGYA00376243_ERZ650307 | MGnify/ENA primary metagenome ERZ650307 (study PRJEB26733, sample SAMN07839242) | wastewater metagenome | biome: urban; feature: artificial channel; material: waste water | place: USA: North Carolina | collected 2016-03-31 ... | reverse complement strand
AGATAGTACGGCAAGGCGAGACAACGAAGTTAGGTTATTTTTTTGGATTGGTATTGCACCCCATGCCGCCGGCCGCCGCACATGCAGCAAAGAGCCGGCCTCGCTCAGCGCATCAGTGCTTTTCTGCCTGCTGCCGGTTTGAAATTTTCCCGCCTGCCCCCATGTGCGTTAACATTGCTTTACCTATTCCTTGAAATGCTTATGCGAAAAACCCTGCCCGAAACCTTGCACGCCGCCCTCTCCCAAACGCTCGAAAGCGAAATTTTCGTGCTCACGCTGGAAAAAGTTGTGGCTTTTTTGCGCCAAGGCGGTGCGCGCCACGGCGCCGAGCGCTTCGATATTTTGCTGGATATGCTGGCAAACGATGCCGCGCTGCGCCAGGCGTTCGGCAACCGTTTTCACCATTGGCTCGCCAATGTGCATGTGTATCCCGCGCTGGTCACCTTGGGCATTTTTTCGCGCAGCGGCTTCAGCCGCGAGATGGGCATCCGCTTATACGAGCGCTTTTATCCTTCGTTTAAAGATTTCAAAAACCTGCGCGATATTTTCCTGCACCTGTTTCATTCGCGCGATGAAAAATGGCTGCAAACCATCAAGCTGCGCCAATGGCTCGCGCTGCACCAATTGCTGCTGCAAGATGCCGAGCCGGCGGTGGTGTAGTCGGCTGCGCGCCAGCTCACCCAAGCGCGTCTGCATGCGCTGGAAATGCTTTCCATCTGGATTGCCGCCGAAGAGTTGGAGCCCAATTTCGTGCGCCTCGAGCCCAAGTTGCTCGATGTGAACTCGGCCTTTATCGCGCTGCAACACGAAACCGCCGCCTTGGTGCAGCATTACCGCAGCGGCAGCGAAGAAGCTTACGACACGGCGCATATCGAAGTGATGCTGCAACAAAGCCGCGACACCGTAATCCGCCTGCGCCGGCGCGGCGCCGGTGCGGGCGCGGGCTCTTCGGTGAAAGTGGCGCATCTGCTCGAGCGGCTGGCGCAAAGCCTCGACAGGCTCGAGCTTTTGCTGGGCATCCAAACCGCCGCCGATACCTCGCAATCGCTGCGCCTCACCATCCGCCTGCTCAATGAAATGACCATGGCCGCGGTGGAGCAGCACAGCACCGGCCTGCTGCGCCGGCGCAGCATTCAGATGCTGGCCAAAAGCATCACCGAAAACACGAGCGACCACGGCGAACACTACATCACCCGCAGCCGCAGCGAATATTGGGGCATGCTGCGCTCGGCCGCGGGCGGCGGCGTGTTGATTGCGCTGATGGCGCTCAATAAAATCCACATCGGCGAAATGGGCTTTGGCGCCTTCACCACCGCCGTGTTGTCCAGCCTCAATTACGGCCTGGGCTTTGTGCTGATTCAGATGCTGCATTTCACCGTGGCCACCAAGCAGCCGGCCATGACGGCCACGAGCTTTGCCGAGCAGGTGGAGCGCAGCGAAAAAGGGCGCTCGATGGAAATGAAGCTCTCTTCACTGCTGATTGATGTGGGGCGCTCGCAAAGTGTGGCGGTGTTTGGCAATGTGAGCGTGGCCATTGCGCTGGCGGCGCTGATTGCGTTTGGCTTTGCCCACTATATGCACACGCCGCTGCTCGATGCCGATGCGGTGGCTTATCAAGTGAAATCGGTGCAGCCTTTCACCCAGCCCTCGCTTTGGTATGCCGCTATTGCGGGCGTGTGGCTTTTTTGCTCAGGCATCATCGCCGGCTTTTTCGACAACCGCGCCGATTATCTCGACCTGCGCCGCCGCCTCACCGTGCAGCCGCTGCTGCGCAAAATCCTGCCCTCAAAAACGCGCGCACGCTTTGCCGATTATGTGCACAACAACTACGGCTCGCTGGCCGGCAACTTTATTTTCGGCATTTTGCTCGGCATGACCGGCTATTTCGGCCACCTTTTCGGCCTGCCGCTCGATATCCGCCATGTGGCGTTTTCCTCCGCCAATATCGGCTATGCCGCCGTGAGCGGCCATTTGGGCCCGCTCGCCTTTACCTGGAACCTCTTCGGCGTGCTGCTCATCGGCTTGGTTAATCTGTGGGTGAGCTTTTCGCTCGCGCTCACCGTGGCGCTGCGCGCGCGCGGCACCCGCATCGACAGCCTGTCGCGCCTGCTCAAAGCGGTGTGGGCGCAGATCAAGGCCAACCCGCTGAATCTGATTTTTCCGGTGCCGGCTGCGGCGCAGGTGATTAAAAGCATGAAAAACGGCGACGGCAAATCTTAGGGTCTGTTCACAATTCATCCGCGAGTAAGATTTTGAGCACAAAAGCGTGGCTGCAAGGCGAAAAGCACAGCAAGGTTGAACACCTTGCGAGCATTTTCAACGCAGCAGGCGCGTTTTTGAGCCAAAATATTGCCGCGTGATGAAATGTGAACAGACCCTAGGTTCTATTCACAATTCACCTTGCATGATAAAGGCCGTCTGAAAGCGTTCAGACGGCCTTTATCATGCAAAAATGTTATAATTCAAAAGTTATCCACTCCTTTATATTTTATATGAATATTTTTGAAGCCGTTCTGATTTTGCTGCTGCTGGTTGCCGTGAGCGCGTTTGTGTCGTGCTCCGAGCTGGCGCTGGCCTCGTCGCGTAAAATCAAATTGCAGGTTTTAGGCAAAGAGGGCGACACGCGCGCGCTGGATGTGTTGAACATGCAGGAGCAGCCGGGCAGCTTTATCACAGTGGTGCAAATCGGCCTCAATGCCGTGGCGATTCTGGCCGGTATTGTGGGCGAAGCGGCGGTGCGGCCTTATTTGGGCGCGCTGTTGCAGCATTTGGGCGATGCGGCCTGGGCGGGCACGCTCGCTTCTTTATTGTCGTTTTTTCTGGTCACCGGCCTCTTTATTCTGTTTGCCGACCTGATGCCCAAGCGCTTCGCCATGACCCACCCCGAGCGCGTGGCCGTGCGCGTGGTGCGGCCGATGATGCTGATGATTTTCCTGCTCAAGCCCTTGGTGTGGTTTTTCGACGGCATCGCCAACCTGATTTTCAAAACCCTGCGCATTTCCACTGTGCGCCAAGACCAGCTCACCTCGGAAGACATTTATGCCGTGGTGGACGCCGGTGCCGAAGCCGGCGTGCTCAAGCAGCAAGAGCATTATTTGATTGAAAATATTTTCGACATGCAGTCGCGCACCGTTACCTCCACCATGACCACGCGCGAAAACATCGCCTATTTCGACAAAAGCGACAGCGCCGACACCGTGCTCGCGCTGATGGCCGAAAAGCCGCACGCCAAATTTTTAGTGTGCAACGGCGAATTGGAAAAAGTAATCGGCTATATCGAATCGCACACCTTGCTCACACTTTACCTGAAAGAGCAAAACCTCAAGCTCACCGACAAACGCGTGCTGCACAAAGCGCTGTTCATTCCCGACACGCTCTCGCTTTATGAAGTGCTCGAAGCCTTTAAAAACGCCGGCGAAGATTTTGCCGTGATTGTGAACGAATATGCGCTGGTGGTGGGCGTGGTCACGCTCAAAGACGTGATGAGCATCGTGATGGGCGAATTGGTGGCCACCGAAGAAGAGCCGCAAATCATCCAGCGCGATGACGTTTCCTGGCTGATCGAAGGCGCCGCGCCGCTCGAAGACGTAATGCGCGCGCTGGATATTGTGGATTTCCCCAATTCGGAAAACTACGAAACCATCGGCGGCTTTATGATGTATTCGCTGCGCAAAATCCCCAAGAAAACTGATTTTGTGCTGTTTGACCGCTACAAGTTTGAAATCATCGACACCGACAACCTCAAAATCGACCAGCTTTTGGTGTCGCTCAACCCCGAAGCGGTGAGAGCCGAATAAAGCCCTAAGGCCGTCTGAAAGCCTTTCAGACGGCCTTAGGGTCTGTTCACAATTCATCTCGTGGCAATCTTTTGGCTCAAAAACGTGCCTGCCGCGTTGAAAATGCTCGCAAGGTGTCCAACCTTGCTGCGCTTTTCGCCTTGCAAACGCGCTTTTGCGCTCAAAATCTTACGCACGGATGAAATGTGAACAGCCCTTAGGCACCACAACACTTATTTCCACATTTCAGCACCAATAGAAAGACACCCTCATGCAAACCCTGCCCTTCCAGCCCGAAATCGCCGAGCGCATGCTCGCCGGCACCACCGATGAACACATCCACCCCGAAGCCGTGTTTGTGCACACCGCCAACGGCTATTGGGTGGCCTGGCACCAAGGCCTGGCCGCCGTACTCGCCGACACCACCCCGCCCGACATTCCCTGCGATTGGGTGGAAGGCGCCGAATCACTGGCAGAATTGGTGGCCATGCTCGAGAGCGGCGAATACGCCGAAATAGCCGAATTCGACGGCGACGACGAAGCTTGGGCGCAGATGCTGGCCGGCTGCGACGAAGATCACGAGCACAACGAACATTGCGGGCACAACCACAAATGACACCCAGCCTGAAACACAACCAACAAAGCCGCAAGCCGCAAACAACACAGCAAAACCACACCACCGGCTTGTTTTCCAAAACCGGCATAAAAAGCCTGCGCCGCACCGCCCTGCCCCTGGCCGCCGGTCTGCTGCTCGGCGGTTGCGTGGTGGCCTCTGCCGTCGACCTTGCCGCCACCACCGTGTTTACCGTCGGCAAAATCGCCGTGAAAACCACCGGTGCCGTAGCGGATGCGGTGATTCCCGATGGCAACGACGATAAAGATAAAAAAGAAAGCAAGAGCAAAGCGCGCAAGAGCGAAAGCCCGCCACCGCCCTCGACAGCAGATTACCACCCCGCAACACCGGTTTACCAACCGGCTCCGGCTAACACCGCTGCCGTCGACACAGCGCAATAACAACAGGCCGTCTGAAACCTTTCAGACGGCCTGTTTATTATTACAACACATTGTTTATTTTAAAATTTTAAAAACCCATCATGCTGATGCCCGAATCTATCCATCGGCATTTCTGCGCCTTTTTAGTGGAATGCAAAAAAAGTGACACAACGGATAGGTTAGGCTGCAAACCCAACAAGCCCACAGGCCGTCTGAAACGTTGGGTTTATCAACCCAACCTACGCCGTTATAGAGCATAGTTTTGTATCACTTTTTCTTGCATTCCATTTTACCTTTAAGCAGTTTCCGAATTTTCCGCCAAAAAAGCCCGCAACAAGGCTTCATCTAAAAACCAATGGCAGATTTCCCTGTCGCCCCAAAGCAGCACCGGCACCAATTCGTTGTATTTTTCTTCCAGCGCCGCATCGGCATCCACATCCACCACCTCCAGCGCAAAACCGTATTGCTGCTGATAAGGCTGCAAAGCATCGCGCATTTTATGGCAGAGGCTGCAATAATCGCGAAACATCAAGGTTAAAACCAAATCTTTTTCCATCTCACCACACCTTATAAAGCACCTGTTGAGGCCGTCTGAACGCTTTCAGATGGCCAAAATTTGTCGGTCGGATACTGGTATCCGACATTTGCCACAAGCTCAAAATTTTATTCTGCAAACAAGCATCGGATTAGCGAATCCGGCTTACGCACACACAAGGCAGCCAGTACAAAAGAAAGCAAACAAACCTCACCTAAATAGCAGTACAATAATACGTTATACGTCTTATCTTTTAAAGAAATCACCATGAAAATCAGCACCCGTTTCGATGCCGGCGCCCTCACCGTAACCGACTTGAGCAACCCCGCCGATATCCGCTTGGCCTTGCGCCCCGACAACGCCTCCGATTTTGCACAATGGTTTTACTTCCGATTGCAAGGCGCGGCCTATCAAAATTGCGTGATGCATTTTGAAAATGCCGCCCAAGCCGCCTACCCCGATGGCTGGGAAGATTATCAGGCCTGCGCCTCTTACGACAGGCAAAACTGGTTTCGCGTACCCACCCGCTATGAAAACGGCGTGCTCACCATCGAACACACCCCGCTGGCCAACAGCATTTATTATGCCTATTTCGAGCCTTATTCCAGCGAGCAGCACTTAAATTTATTGGGCGATGCGCAAGGCAGCGGCTTGTGCCAGATTGACGATTTGGGCAGCACAGTAGAAGGGCGCGACATGAATCTGCTCACCATCGGCAACCAAGTGCAAAGCGATTTGAAAGTGTGGGTGATTGCCCGCCAGCACCCGGGCGAAACCATGGCCGAATGGTTTGTCGAAGGCCTGCTCGCGCGCCTGCTCGACCCGCAAGACGCCACCGCGCGCGCGCTGCTCGACCAAGCCACGTTTTACATCGTGCCCAATATGAATCCCGACGGCTCGGCGCTGGGCAATCTGCGCACCAATGCCGCCGGCGCCAACCTCAACCGCGAATGGCTCGCGCCCACCTTGGAAAAAAGCCCCGAAGTGTATTATGTGCGCGAAAAAATGCGCGCCACCGGCGTGGACTTATTCCTCGACATCCACGGCGACGAAGCCATTCCTTATGTGTTTGTGGCGGGCACCGAAGGCGTGCCGGCCTATAATGAACGCATCGCCGCGCTGGAAGCGCAATTCAAAGCCGCGTTTGCCGCCGCCAGCCCCGATTTCCAAGATGAGCACGGCTACGAAAAAGATTCGCCCGGCCAAGCCAATCTGAGCATGGCCACGGCTTGGGTAGGCGAAAATTTCGGCTGCTTGGCCTACACATTGGAAATGCCGTTTAAAGACAACCACAACCTGCCCGATGACGATTTCGGCTGGAACGGCCAGCGCTCATTGCGCTTGGGCGAAGCGGTGTTGTCGGCGGTGTTGAACGTGTTGCCCGATTTGCGTTAAATCTTATTTGCCGCAGCCCAAGAAGAGAGGCCGTCTGAAAACTTTTTTCAGACGGCCTTTGGATTGATGCAGCGCTCAACGGCGCATACGCGGCTGGCGCATGCCTTTTTGCATTTCGCGCGCCTGCGCCATCTGCTCTTGGCGGGTGGGGCGCTTTTTAAACAAAGCGTGCGCTTCTTCCACCGAGCATTCCTGCGACATGCAGATAATGGTGATGGCATCTTTTTGCGCCTGGCCGCCGCTGTGATACATGCGGCGCAGATTGGCTTCGTTGACACGGCCTTTTTCCGGATCGATATCGAATTTTTTCAAACGCTCGATAAACTGGCGCTGCTGGCGGCGCGAATACCAATAAAAGCCGGCAGAAGCCGAAGCCATCACCACCACGGCAATGGCAATGGCCAGTGGCCAAGAATCGGTAAACAGCACAAGAATCAGGCTGAGCACAGCCGTGGCCAGAATAATCAGGCCGGCCAGGCGGATTTTGGTTTTCTTTTCCATATTATTTGTTTTCCTTCGGTTTTGCGATTAAGGCCGTCTGAAACAACCGTATTTCAAATGGTCTGTAAAATAATATCAAGCTGCCAGCTCAAGGGTTAAATGCTTGAATTCAGCCCAAGCATTGCCCGATTCCGCGCCCTTGATCATGCAGTCGATTTTGGCACAATCCTGCAAGGCGGCTAGCAGGCGGGCGATGCTGATGCGCCGCACCGCCATCGGTGCCAGCGTTTGCTTGTCGCCCCACAGGCGCAGGCTGTTGCGCACGCTCTGCACGCTTTGCCCCTGCTTGAGCGCGGCGGTGAGGCGGATTAAAGTGCGGATGTCTTCGGCCAGCGCCCACAACAACATCACCGGCTCTTCGCCATCGGCCTCCAACCCTTCGAGCAGGCGGGCGGTGCGCGCCGCATCGCCGCTCATCCATGCGCCGGCAAGCTGAAACACATCAAAACGCGCCACATTGGCCACCGCCGCTTCGGCATCGGCCATATTCAGCAAATGGCCGCGCGGGTGCAGCAAGGCGAGTTTGTCGATTTCTTGTTTGGCCGCCAAAAGATTGCCTTCCACCCGCTCGGCAAACAAAGAAAGCGCATCGGCTTCAATTTCAAGCCCGGCCTGTTTCAGACGGCCTTGAATCCATTGCGGCAAGGCTGCGCCGCTCACGGCTTTGGCTTCCAGCACCACGCCGTGTTTGGCCAGCGCGGCAAACCATTTGGCCTGCATTTGCGCGCGCTCGAGCTTGGGCAGCATCAGCACCACGGCGGTGTCTTCCGGCAAACGCCCGGCCAGCTCTTGCAGCGCATCGCCGCCGGCTTTGCCGGGCTTGCCGCCCGGAATGTGGATTTCCAATAATTTCAAATCGGCAAACAAGCCCATGCTGCCGGCCGCGTGCAGCAATTCCTGCCAATCAAAGCTGGCCGAATCTGCGCTGTAAACTTCGCGGTTGAGATAGCCTTGCTGCCTTGCTGCCTGCCGCAACACATCCAGCGCTTCCACACGCAGCAAATCCTCTTCGCCGTGTATCACATACAAAGGCTTCAGCGGCAAATCGGGCGAGAGCTGCTCGATGTCCATTTGCGCCATTTAGCGCGCTTTCAAAAAGGCCAACCGGCGCACAATCTGCTCGGCGGCATCGGCGCGCATTTCCGCCCAAATGGTGGCTTCTTCTTCCTGCTTGCCGAGCACTTCGCTGTCGGCATATTCCATGGTGCGCTGCACCACCACCGTCATGGGTTCGCCCAAAGGCTCGCCGTTGCGGCTGGCTTGCGCATCGACACGCAGATTGAGCAGGTATTCATTGATTTCGGCGGCGCGGGTGATGGTGAACACATCTTTTTTGGTGTCCACCCGCAGCACGCTGATGGTGGCCTGCGCCTGCGGTGCGCTCACCGGCTTGCCGTCGGCGCGGCGCAAAGCCGCTTCCAGCGCCTGTTGCAGGCTTTCGCCGTCAACATGCCATGCCTGATAAGGCAGCGCATCGGGAATGCCGCTGTGCCCTTTCAAATGAAAGCCGCAAGCAGAAAGCGCCAACGCGGCGGCGAGCAAAAAGATTTTTTTCATGGTGTGCTTCCGTGTCCGGCATTGCAATTAGAGAAGAGCGGATTATAGCCCGCCGGCCATTATTTTGTCAGGCCGTCTGAAACGGCAGCCGTCCGAATCTTTCAGACGGCCTTTTAAGCATCAGCCCAGCTTCGCCTTCATCAATTCCTGCACCTGCATGGGGTTGGCCTTGCCTTTGCTGGCCTTCATCACCTGCCCCACCAAAGCATTGAGCGCTTTTTCGTTGCCGCTTTTGAATTGCTCGATTGCCTTGGCATTATTGGCCAACACTTCGTCTATCATCGCTTCAATCGCGCCGGTGTCGGTGATTTGCTGCAAGCCTTTTTCTTCGATAATCTGCTCAATCGTGGCCTCAGGGCTGGCCCACATCGCTTCGAAAGCCTGCTTGGCCAGCTTGCTGCTCAAGGTGCCGTCGGCAATTTTGCCGACCAAAGCCGCCAAGCGCGCCGCTGTAATCGGGCTTTGCGCCAAATCCAGCCCTTCTTTATTCAGCGTGGCCGCCAATTCGCCGTTCATCCAGTTGGCCACAAGCTTGCCCTGTTTGCTTGCCAAGGCCGCCTCTTCAAAGAAGGCTGCTTGGGCACGGCCGGCGGTGAGCAGGCGCGCATCGTAATCGCTCACGCCGAAATCGGCCACAAAGCGCTGCGCCATCTCACCCGGCAACTCCGGCATTTCGTCGCGCGTTTTTTGGATTTGGCCGTCTGAAATGATAACGGGCAACAAATCAGGGTCGGGGAAATAGCGGTAATCGTGCGCATCTTCTTTTAAGCGCATCACACGGGTTTCGCCGCTGGCCGGGTCAAACAACATGGTGGCCTGCTGCACCTTGCCGCCCTCTTCGATGATGTCGATTTGCGCTTGCACCTCATAATTGATCGCCTGCTCCAAAAAGCGGAACGAATTGAGGTTTTTAATCTCGCGGCGGGTGCCGAATTCGGCCTGCCCTTTGGGGCGCACCGACACATTCGCATCCATGCGGAACGAGCCCTCGGCCATATTGCCGTCGCAAATATCCAGCCACGTCACCAAGCCGTGCAGCGCTTTGGCATAAGCCACCGCCTCGGCCGCCGAGCGCATTTCCGGCTCGGAAACCACTTCCAGCAAAGGCGTGCCGGCGCGGTTCAAATCAATGCCGGTGGCGCCGTTTAAGCCTTCGTGCACCGATTTTCCTGCATCTTCTTCCATGTGCGCGCGGGTAACATTGATGGTTTTCACCTCATCACCCACCACAATTTCCAGCCTGCCCTCGGCTACAATCGGCAAATCGAGCTGGCTGATCTGATAGCCTTTGGGCAAATCGGGATAGAAATAGTTTTTGCGGTCAAACACGTTTTTCTGATTGATTTTCGCACCCAGCGCCAAACCGAGCTTGATGGCCTTGGCCACCACTTCACGGTTCATCACCGGCAACACGCCCGGCAGCGCACACTCCACCACGCTCGCATGCGCATTCGGCTCCGCGCCAAACGCCGTTGACGCGCCGCTGAAAATTTTGGATTGGGTGTTGAGCTGGACATGAATTTCCAGCCCGATTACGGTTTCCCAGGTCATTATCAAGTTCTTTCAAATAGAAAATATTTTAAACTATTGGCGTAAAACCCATTGCCAATAATTCATATTGTAAGGTTTTACACCACAACGGCAATTCCGTTTCCAGTGACATAATCTTTTGCTGGTGCAGCCAAAAAATAATTTTGGGCTGCTCCGATGAATTGTCGTAAATAAAAGCTTCATCACAGCATGCCAATGCCAATAATAGATGCTTTTGACTACTTTTATAGCGCTGGCGAATGGTTTGTTCATCAATAGAATGGTCGCCAGCCCGAACACGAGCAGCAACCCGCGCTAAATTGATTGCCACATCATCAACCGCCACATAATTTAGCCGAACATAACCCTTTTGCTCGCGCCGATTTCATCCGATTTAAAATAGAATAACCGGACAAAGTAGATTCCATTGAAAATGAAATATGATGCTTAATGGCAAACTGAAATAGCTCAATCGCTTTTCTGCCTGCCTCAAAATCTACCAAACGCGGTGATTTGGGGTTTAATTGCATGGCGATATGATCAGAGTCAATCACAATTTGCACGGTATCTTGATTAAAAGCCCTTAACGTTGATTTACCCGCGCCATTGGTACCACAATAAAAAATAGCCACATTATTCGGCATGACTACTCACTCTCTCCGTGCCGTTTGGATAATGCTCAACCAAATCACCGTTTTCACGCCGAAACGTCACGATTTCATGTTGCTTTTTCTCTGCCATCCATGCGCTAAACAACACTTTCAGCTGTCGCTGTTTTGCCAGAATTTCTTCACGCTTAGTCATCATTATATTCTCCCGCAAGCATGCCCTATTATAGATAGGCCGTCTGAAACTATCGCGGCAACAGCTTCATCAATTTGCCGTTGCTGCTGTCGCTCACAATATAAATAAAACCGTCGGGCGCTTGGCGCACGTCGCGCACGCGCTCACCGACATTGATTTTCTCTTCGCGCACCACCCGTTCGCCATCCAGCGTGAGGCGGGCAACGTAACCGAATTTGAGCGAGCCTGCCAGCAGATTACCGCGCCAGTCGCTGCCGTAAGGATTGCTGCCGACAAATGCCATGCCTGAAGGGGCCATCGATGGATCCCAGTAATACAAAGGCTGCTCCATGCCGGCTTGGGCGGTGATGCCCGCGCCGATTTGGCCGCCGCCGTAATCTTTGCCATAGGCGATCACCGGCCAGCCGTAGTTTTTGCCGGCGGCAATCAGGTTGATTTCATCGCCGCCTTGTGCGCCGTGCTCGCTCGCCCACAAGCGGCCTTGCGCATCCAGCGCCATGCCTTGGATATTGCGGTGGCCGTAGCTCCAGATTTCGCCGCGTGCGCTGCTTTGTTGCACAAACGGATTATCGGCGGGCACGCTGCCGTTACGGCTCAGGCGCACGATTTTGCCGATGTGGCTGCCCAAATTTTGCGCCTCTTCGCTGCGGCTGCCTCTGTCGCCCATGCCCAGATAAATATATCCGGGCGCCAGCGCAATGCGGCAACCGAAATGGCGGTTGCTGCGCACTTTCGGCGCTTGGCTGAACAAGGTTTTCACTTGCGAAAGGCGGCCGCCCTCGGGCGACAATATGCCCTCGGCCAAGGCGGTGCTGTTGCCGCCGCTACCCGGCTCGCTGAAGCAGAAATACACGCGGCCGTTATCGGCAAAGTTTTCATCCAATGCGACATCAAGCAAACCGCCCTGCCCGCCGACATCGATTTTCGGCAAGCCTGTCACCGGTGCGGAAATCCGACCTTGCGCATCCACCACGCGCAAATCGCCGCTGCGCTCGCTGATTAAAAAGCGGCCGTCGGGCAGAAAAGCCAAGCCCCAAGGGTGGTTTAGGCCGGTGGCCACGGTTTGCCAGCGCCATTGCTGCGCCGCTTCTTGCGGCTGGGCGCGGGTTGCGGTAGTCAAAACCGTTTGCACTACACCGGCAGATGCGGTTTGCGGGGCTGCCTCAGCGAGGCCGTCTGAAACATTTTCAGCACAGGCCGCCGCGCTTAAGGCCAGCAGCACGGGCAATGCCAAACGGGCGGGGGCAAACGGTTGCTTCAGTATACTCATGGCAGCGCTCCTTTTTGTTTGGTCAAACCGGTCACTCTTGTCTTGGCCGAGTTTGATACAAGCCTTGCGGCTTAGCTCTTCCCTAGGGTCTGTTCACATTTCATCCGTGCGTAAGATCATCCGTGCGTAAGATTTTGAGCGCAAAAGCACGCTTGCAAGGCGAAAAGCGCAGCAAGGTTGGGCACCTTGCGAGCATTTTCAACGCGGCAGGCGCGTTTTTGAGCCAAAAGATTGCCA
>ERZ650307.1619-NODE-1619-length-12613-cov-4.129559_pt1 | contig 12613 bp, 9 predicted proteins | sample MGYA00376243_ERZ650307 | MGnify/ENA primary metagenome ERZ650307 (study PRJEB26733, sample SAMN07839242) | wastewater metagenome | biome: urban; feature: artificial channel; material: waste water | place: USA: North Carolina | collected 2016-03-31 ... | reverse complement strand
AGTGAGGACAAAAAGAAATTCATCACCAGCTACGTAAAGAATCATCCCGATGAATCCGGCATTATCTATGCCGCCACGCGGAAGGAAGTCGACAAAGTCTATGAACTGCTGCAGAAAAAGAAACTCGCCGTTGGCCGTTACCATGCAGGAATGACTGAAAAACAGCGCACCAAAGCTCAGGACGACTTTCTCTACGATAATATTCAGGTCATTGTCGCTACCAACGCCTTCGGTATGGGCATCGACAAATCGAATGTGCGCTATGTCATCCACTACAACATGCCGAAAAATATTGAAGCCTACTATCAGGAAGCCGGACGCGCAGGCCGCGACGGCGAGCCAGGCAGCTGTATCCTGCTCTACTCGCCACAGGATACAATGACCCAGAAATATCTCATCGATGTCTCGATTGATGATCTGCAGCGCAAATCACACAATCTCGGACGTCTGCAAAAGATGGTTGACTACTGCCATACACCAGAGTGCCTTCGCCATTTCATCATCAATTACTTTGGCGATCACAGCGCACCGGAAACCTGCGACAACTGTGGCAATTGCAAAGCCGGACTCGAACGCGTCGATGTCACGGTTGATGCGCAGAAAGTTTTTTCCTGCATCTATCGGATGCAGGAACGGTTTGGCCTCACACTCGTCGCCCAGGTGCTCAAGGGTTCCAGCGACAAACGTGTCAAGCAGCTGCATTTCGATGACCTGTCAACCTACGGCATCATGAACGAACGGAGCCTCGCTGACATCAAGCTGCTCATCCAGCGATTCGTCGCCACCGACTATCTCGCCCTGACCGAAAGTCAATATCCGGTAGTGACGCTGCAGCCGTCAGCCTATCTGGTCCTAAAAGGGCAGGCACAGGTCTATCAGGCCATGCCAAAACCAGAAACGAAAAAAGAACCGGCCAGCCCCGAACTCTTCGACTATCTGCGTGCCCTGCGCAAGGAAATTGCTGCCCGCGACCACATCCCGCCGTATGTCATTTTCTCCGACGCCACACTTCGTGATATGTGCGTAGTCCTGCCGGACACACCAGACCAGCTGCTCGGAGTCAAGGGCGTCGGCGAGCTAAAACTCGAAAAATACGGCGATTCTTTTTTGCAGTGCATCCAGGAACATCGCTGATTTCACGCCAATTCCCTTAAGGTTTCAGTGAAAAAACCGATATAACAAGTAGGATGAGAAGGGATTCTCACAAATCTGCGTATTCCTATCGCTACAGGGAGGTTTTACAATGGCGATGATCAATAACTATGTTCAGTCGCTGATGGTCCTGAACACACTGAACCGGAACTATCTTTCGATGTCCCGGCACATGCGCCGTGTCACCACGGGACTTCGGATCAACAGCGCCGCGGATGACCCATCCGGCTGGGCGATCGGGACCCGCATGCAAATCGAGATTCGCGGACTCGATCAGTGCAGCCGCAACGCCCAGAGCAGCCAGAGCATGCTCAAGGTCGCCGAAGGTTCGGCCAGTTCGACGATTGATATTCTGCGGACACTCAAGGAAAAAGCACTTGAAGCTGCCAATGATACCTGCACCGATATTTCCGGTTTTACGATCAGTATTACCGATAAAAATGATCAGGTCCGCAAAGATGCCGGCCGTGTCCTTGATGCCTTCACTGAGACAATTCAGCCGCGGAACGCGGCATCGGATACGTCCTTCTCTACCCAGACCGGCACCAAAGCCAACCAGAATATGAAAACCACCTTGGGTGATCTGCGAGCCTCAGCACTAGGACTGCGAGGAAGCGATGGCAGTGTCATCAACGTAAGCAGCCGCGAGGGCGCCACTGCAGCCATCAGTGTACTGGATAATGCGATGTCCCGTGCCCTGGATCAGCAGACAACTATCGGTGCCCAATCCAGCCGGCTGGACTGCACGATCAGCAACCTGACCACCCAAAGCGAGAACCTTACCTCAGCCATGTCCACCATCATGGATGCCGATATGGCCAAGGAAATGACCGAATATGCCCGTGACAATATTCTGGTCCAGGCCGCTCAGGCCATGCTGGCCCAGTCAAACCAGAATATGGGCTGGTTCCTGAGCCTGCTGAAATCATAATCCCGTCCAGTACGCAAAAAAGCTGACGCATCTGCGCCAGCTTTTTTTGCTATCAGGATTCAGTTATTATCCACTTTTTCCTGCAATACTTCCTGTGCTTTCTCCAATTGGACATCGGTTGTATCGCTATCGTTACGCTGGACCTCGACATCCGGGTCAATGCCGATTCCATCGATGCAGCGTCCATTTGGTGTATAGTATTTGGCAATGGTCAGCTTTATTCCATCTTCGTGGAATAATGGTACGACCGTCTGTACAGAACCCTTGCCATAAGATTTCGTGCCGACCAGCGTAGCAGCACCAGTATCCTGCAGAGCCCCGGCAAGGATCTCCGATGCACTGGCGCTGTTGCCGTCAATCAGGACCACTATCGGATATTTCGACTCAGCCAGACTAGAATCATGCTCTTCTTTCGAACCGTCGCGCTGCACGACTGAAACGACCGGCCCTTTCGGGACAACCATATCCGCAATATCAACGCAGCTGTTGATAAGCCCGCCCGGATTCTGGCGCAGATCGATAATCAGCCCTTTCATCCCAGCCGCTTCCAGCTGATCGTATTCTTCTTTGAATTCCTTGCCGGTATTTTCGGCAAATGAGGCAATCCGGATATAACCTAACTGGGTGCCATCGATCATCCGCCCCTTGGCCGTACGGATGGTAATGGTATCGCGGGCCATCGTATAGTCCATGTCCTCGCTGCCTTCGCGGTGGATAGTCAGCGTTACATTTGTACCAATCTCCCCCCGGATATGCATCGATACTTCTTCCGGCTGATACTCCGTCACCGGCGTACCGTCAACGGCGAGAATCTCATCATTCGCCTTCAGCCCGGCCTTTTCGCCCGGTGTCCCCTCGAGCACGGACACGATCATGACCTTATTATCCTTGAAGCCCATCGTTACGCCAATGCCGCTGAAGGCCCCGGCCGTATGCTCTTTGAGCGCTTTGAACATATCCGGCTTCATATAAATGGAATGGGGATCGCCCAGCGACTGGACCATGCCGTTGATTGCACCATCTACCAGCTGCTCTGAATCGACTGCATTCACATAGCGGGTTTCGATCAGACGCTTGACGCCAATGAAACGCGCCATATCTACTGCCCGGGTCCCGTTCAGTCCCAGCAGTGCCGCCAGGCCGATAACCGTCAAAATACTGGATATTACCGCGGTAACGGCAATGCCCAGTACAATTTTCTTTTTACTCAAAACTTACACCTTCACTCTATCCGTCTCAAAGGAACCCATACGGGCTGACTGGTTCACCATTCTGACGAACCTCAAAATGACAATGAGGTCCTGTCGAATTTCCCGTCGACCCGCAATAGGCGATTGTCTCGCCCTGACTAACCTGCTGGCCGACGGATACCGCCAGCGACTGGTTATGTCCATAAAGGGTCGTAATGCCGCCACCATGATTGATGATGACCGCGTTGCCATAGCCGGAAATCCAGCCGGCATATTCTACGGTCCCGGCCTGAGCCGCTGCAATCGGACTGCCATAATCGGCACCGATATCGATGCCGCTATGAAACTTCTGCGTACCCGATATCGGATGCGTGCGCCAGCCGAACTCAGAAGTCACCGTCCCGCCCACCGGCCAGATCATCGAACCATTGCCAGCCACGGCTGGCATATTGGCCATACTGCTGCGCTGCAGCATCTGCGTAATCTGCTTCGAAGCCGCCATCATCTCATCGTACTCACGATCCACCGTTGCCTTATCCGATTTCATCTTATCGATGACCGCCTTGCGCTTGCGGACCTTCTCTTCCATGATTTCCTTCGACTGACGGGCCTTAAGTTCCTGCTCAGCCCGGATCTCCTTATCCTTGCCCAGATCCTGCTGCCTTGACTCAATCTCATTTTTTTCATCCAGCACTGTATGTACCAGATCATAGTCTTGTTTGATGATTTTCTTCAGCATATCCATGCGGGTCATGAAATCCGAGACATCCTTGGCGCCGAACAACACATCGAGATACGAAATCTGTCCATTGATATAGATATCCCGGACCCGTTTCCCCAGTTTGCCACTCTTTACCTCATAGTCTGCACCGACTTCCTTAAGACGGGCTTCATTCTGCTGCATCCGGTCCGTCGTTTCATCGAGTGCAGCCTTGAACTTATCGTGATCGGCAATCGCCGCATCTGCCTCCTCATCAATGACGCGTTTCTCTTCCGAAAGCGATTCAATCTTCTGTTGCAAAGCATTGCTCTGCTTGCGCATCTCGTCAGCCTTCGCATCATAGCTGGCCTTGTCATCTTCGAGGGAAGCCTGAACAAAACCGGCCGGAATCGTCGACAACACGCCGGCTGCCAGCAGAACTGCCGCAGTTTTCCGCATCTCCATTATCTGCTGCCTCCCATCAGACCTTCAGGAATCGTTTAAGCGAAATCGTCGAACCGATTGCGCCCACTACCATGCCTGACAGGATAATCGTCACGGTTACGTAGTTCATAAACGGATACTGCGGCATAAGTGGAAAAAAGGCCAACGTATTATAGATCTTGGCCGCCATCGCCGCGTAAAAGCTGCGCAAAGCAATAGCTGCAAGTATCCCGCCAACAAAGCCCAGCACAACCCCTTCCATAAGAAACGGCCAGCGGATAAACCAGTCCGTCGCTCCAACATACTTCATAATAGCAATCTCTTTCCGACGGGCAAAGACCGTCAGCCGGATCGTATTGGAAATAATGAAAATCGTTGCCCCCGCCAGCAGCACCATCAGCGCTACGCCAAAGATACGCATCAGACGCGTGATATCAAACAGATGCTCGACCACATCCTGTCCATATTTGGCTGACTCTACCCCATTCATGTGTTCAATGGCCTTCGCAGCCGTCTCGACCATATCGGGATGTACGACAGTCAGTTCGAAAGAATCCGGCAAGGGATTCTTGTCGCCCAGTGCGTCCAGCAGATACTTCTGGTCGCCCAGCCTATCGGCCAGGCGCGCCTTGGCCTCTTCGCGGCTCACATAGCGGATAGACTCGATGCCCTGCATATGCGCAATATCCTGCTGCAAATCTTCACGATCTGCCTGTTTGAGATCATCCTGCAGATACACGCTGATCTGCACCTGCGACTCCAGCGTTGCTGCCAGCCGATTCATATTGAGCACCAGGATCAGAAACACACCAAGCACAAAGAGCGATACCGCAACGGTCCCCACCGAAGCAAAGGACATCCAGTTATTGCGCTTGAGAGACCGGAATACCTCCTGCGTGAAATATTCTCCTGTCCTAAGCTTCATAACCATAGCCTCCCCGCAGTTCATCACGGACAATGCGTCCATCCTCGATGGCAATCACCCGCTTCTTCATCGCGTCAACGATATTGCGATCATGCGTCGCCATGACAATCGTCGTCCCTGCCTTGTTGATGCGCTGGAAGATATCCATAATGTCCCAGCTGGTCTCCGGGTCGAGATTTCCTGTCGGCTCATCAGCAATAACAATCGACGGATCATTGACAATAGCCCGCGCAATCGCTACCCGCTGCTGCTCTCCCCCGGATAACTGCGAGGGGAAGCTCCGGTACTTGTCACGCAGCCCGACGACATCAAGCACGGCATTCACACTGCGCTGCATAATGCGCCGCGGCGCCTCGATAACCTGCATGGCAAACGCCACATTCTCAAACACCGTCTTGTCCGGCAGCAGCCGGTAGTCCTGAAAGATCACCCCGAGACCACGCCGCAGATACGGAATTTCCTCCCGTGCCATCCCGACAATATCATGACCATCAACGAGCAGCTTGCCGCTCGTCGGCAGCACCTCACGCAGCAGCATCTTGATAAAGGTAGACTTGCCCGCGCCACTGGCCCCAACAATAAATACAAACTCACCTTTCTCGATATCTATATTGATATGATCCAGTGCTACGGCTCCCGTATCATAAGTCTTACAGACATTACGCATATGTATCATAAGATACCTCCATTGAACTCAACACTGCTTTCTATTGTATCATATTCAACTGAAAATTATCGAGCAGGGACTACATATTCAAAAATACGTTCTCAGCCTCAACCTCAGGCGGCAGGATATCCGTCATCGTCTGAATCTTGCGCGTGAATACATCCAGCAAATGTGCCCGGGTCCCCTGTCTGACATTCCAGCGGTCCATCAACGGCTGATACTGGGGATTTGTCGCCAGTATATCCCGATATTTGCGGGAGAACGTGCAATACCGGAATAAAATATCACGCGCCACCTTATTCAGCCGTGGCAGACCCTGTGACTCATTCTTAAGGAACAGTTCATAGTCCCCGACAAACACACTACGGTAGTTATTGCTGTTGCGACGCAATGCAATTTTTACCTTTTCCTTCACATCATCAGACAAATCGTGATTTTTCCGATAGAATTGCAGATAGTCCCCATAATCCGCCGTCAGCGACGGATCCGAGATATCGCTGTAATGAATGCCCTGTATCCGCTTGCACATCTCCCAGCGGAACTGCCCGCACATCTTCACGATCGTATCATCAAGTGTTTCCGAGTGGAATACAGATAGGACCATATGGGCCGGAGTCGTGCGCCGGCGGCCCTCGATTTCCTGCCACAGAGCCCCTCGGCTGCCATAGTTTGGCAGCAGGATAATATAGGGCAGAACCTCCACGTTGTAGTCAAAACGATTGATCTTGAGCTCCGGATAGGAAATAAACGTCTGCCGATAGAAGCAGCCGAAATCAATCTCCCTGACCTTGTCGAGCGATTCATGCACCATCTTCGGACTGGCGAAACAATCCTCCAGCGGCCGCGTGACCGCCTCCGCATAAAAAGCCGGGATGAACGAAAAGATGTTCCCGTAAGTCATCTTATTGGCCGTAGCAATCATATTCCGCAGCTCAAAGCTGACCATCGCCCGGGTATTCATCGTCAATGCATCGAACTGCTCCTTCGTAATCGCATTCGTACGTGCCTGCTCCCGCAGATAGTCCGACCAGTCATTATCAAATTCATTCTTCGACGGCTGAGCATCGCCCCGATAGATCCGGCAGAGCCATTCATAGGCGGACATGACGTTGCCTTGCGGATCATCTTCCCAAAGCAGCGCATATTTATACAGGGCTGCCGTATTCGCCGCCCCGGCCAGCTCTTCATCCACAAATCCGAACAGGAAGAACATCCGGATCTCAACCGGTATCTCTCCCAGCGTCTGGCTCTTAAAAAAGGCCGCTTCATAAATCTTATAGAAGCTCGCCGCGATATCCCGCCGAAGATGCCGCATGTCATCAGACTTTTCCGTCTTGTCATGAACCTTCATGAACTTGCGGATATCCCGCTGAAATGCATCCGCCACCTCGCTGTCTACTTCAGCAAATGCCAGAATCGTGCTCATCGCATTTTTGATTGCCGGCAATTGCCCACTGCCAGCCTCAAGCGTCTCCCGCCGCTTCGCATCATCAAGTTTTGCCCGCTGCGTATGGTATTCCCGGAGAAAATCTGACGCCTCCGTCCGTGTCTCGCGGATAAAAACAGCCGTCTGTTCAAGCTGCGGCTGGATGCTGCGCTCAATCTGCGCCGCCATCATGATACGCCCCATGCAGAAATAGATATCTACCGGATAATAGACTTTACGCAGCAGCTCATCCTTCTCATGACAGGACTGGCAGAAGTCGGCCTGCCAGCTTGAGAGGATTGACGGCCTGACTGGTGGCACCAGCTGCTCAATCTGATCATATCGTTCCGGCGAAATCATGAGTTCGGCACAGATGTCCCGGTAATCGGCATAATCAGACTGCAAAGCTGCGCACAACTCACTCCCCTTCTCATGAAGAGCCTCCACGACATCGATAGCCTTGCTCAGGAAAGTGACATTGGCAGATGCCATAATTGGCAGAATGGATGGTGTTGATTTCATAGCAGCAATTATATCAGCCTCACAGGTATAATCATAAACCATGATCGTACTGTCCTCAGCAGCCACGTAATCATGATAATACTGTTCGCCCGGCTGATAACAGGCCCCAAGCAGCGTTCCCTGAGCAGCCGGTATCACGATATCATCGGTTCCCTTGACAAGGATACCGCCTTTCAATATGAATTCCACTGTATTTACCCGATCGTAGCGCCGATGCAGCATCTGGCCCTTAGCAATCTCCACTTTCCCCATAATTCTTACATCCTCCCTGAACTTTCACACAATTCTCTTATAGATTCAGGCCGGTCTGCAGTGCAGACCAGCCTGAAATGATTTTTTTATTTATGCGCCAGATTAAGTGCCAGCTCCGCATTACGGGCAGCCATATCCCGCAGTTTTCCTAGAAGCTCTGCGTTCTGCTGGCGGAATGTCTGCTTGTCGTTCCATTTCCGGCGGATCTCATTCATGAGTTCCGCTGCCGTCACGTCACGAAGATCGCCGACCGGTTCCTCACCAATGGAGGCCAGGAAACGATCGATCTTCGGATCATAGGAGATGCCAAGCATCGGAACCCCCATAACCCCCGCAAAGATCAACGCATGCAAACGGATTCCCAGCATAAGGTCCATATTCCCGACCAGCGACAGGAACTCGCTGGTCGTATACTCATCCTTGAGTACCGTACAGGGCTCTTTAGTCATTGCGGCTATCGTCCGGGCAGCCCGGACATCATCGGGAAACTGCATGGGCAGGAAAACTACTCTGGCCCCCAGTTCGCGGACGATAAGGTCCGATACCTCTGCCAGCACTTCTTTATAGTGACGCCAGCCCTGCCACTCGCGCACCGAGATGCCCACCACCGGCCTGGCTCCATCAGCCTGATAGGCTTTGAAGATCGCCCGGCCGACTTCTTTGTCCACGGGATGGATAGCCAGCACCGGATCTGCCGTACATTCAATAACCGGCTGCCGGATACCGAGCCGCTCCAGTTCGGCCAGCGAGCCCTGATCGCGAACCGTGATCAGATCCACCCGATTGCCGATCCAGCGCATCGCACGCTCGGCAATGCCACCGATAATCGGACCAATGCCCTGCGCATATAACATGACCTTCGTGCCCAGCAGCCGGGCCAGTGTGATAATGGCCAGATAATAGTACAGACTGCGCCGGCTCGTCACATTCTGCAGCAGGCTGCCACCGCCGCTGATCAGGAGATCCGCCCGGCGCAATGCCCGGAAGATATCGGGCAGGCTTAACCAGGAAACGGCCGAGACGCCATGGCGCTGCCGCGTGTCTTCCGGATCAGCAGAAATCACCGTAATATGTAGTTTGGGATCGAGGTCACTAAGGACTTCCAGCATGGCTGCCAGCATTGCCTCATCACCGGCATTTTTGGAGCCATAGTAACCCGATACGACGATTCTGCTCATTAATCCGCCTTACGCTCCTTTGCTTTTGAAACAACAGTCTGCCACAACTCGATAAGAACCATCGCCACCGCACCGATGACTGCGCCCAGGGCAATACCACCGATGCCGCGCATGAAGGACATATAGGCCGGCGTACGCATATGAGCAAAAGTCTCCACCATGGAGCCCTGCCCGATAGTTGCGATCAGCACGAGCGCAAAGAAGACCATCGTCGGCCATTTGCGCCAGAACGCCATCGCGGCCAGCATGAACGCAGGATGACCAATCAGCAGCTCCTTCGTACGGGGACGGGCATAGAAAGCCTGCTCCAGAAAGGCCCGGAACCTAAGCTCCAGATTGGAAACCGGCATTCCTGAAGTATGACCGCTGCGAGCCACGAATACAACACCGGCAATCATGACGAGAAACAATGTGATAAGCGTCTTGACCTTGACCGGCATATCCATAATTTTTGCCAGCTGGTTCCAGACACCGTCGGTATCATCCATCTTCCCGTCAAAGATATCAAAGCGTTGAAGGAAGGCAATCCCGACAAGGATCAGCGGCAGAATAAAGGTCAGCTTGATGCCACGGAAAATCTGGAATTCGAGGAGATACTCGGTATCCGCCAGCGATCCGGACAGATAGGCTGCCCCCACATAAGACAACACTCCCGTAATAGCCAGCGCAATGGCGGCTGTAACCAGCAAACGCGGCAGAGCCATACGAGCCTTGTCCCGGAACGATCGTACCCGGTCAATCTGCCAGATCACTGCCAGCGCGGGGAATACATTGGCACTGGCAAATGCCGCTGCAGCACGGATTTTCGCTCCATTCCCCATCAATACAGGTGCAGCGGCCAGCAGCGCAAACAGCACAAACAACGCATACTGATATTTCGGACGTGCATTAAGCTGCGGAATAACCAGTGACAGATAAAGGATGCCCGCTGCTGCGACACCAGCCATGATCAGAGCCCGCAGTACCCTGGATGGATAGAACGAGGCAAACGTGCCAGCCGGTCCGATACTATAACCATGAGCCACCAGCTTATCGTGCGTATCCTGGAAATATTTCATATTCGTCTCAAGCAGGCTCATATTCGGGGACGGCTTATCGTAGATACGCAGCAGATCGATGCGGATATTGCGTTCTTCATCCGTATTGGACCAGCGTTCAACAGCTGCATCAATCTTAAGTTTGGGCTGCTCATCTTTCGGGATTGAATAGAGGCGGGCCACTTTATGATAGCCCACGCCCTTTGCCAGCTCCTCCATCCCATCCTGCTTGAAGAACTGCAGCTGCGTCGTCGCCTCGATGAGTCCTAACGTGATATCGCGGTCTTTCATCTCATCGATTGTCGTCTGCAATGCCTTGGGCGCTCCCAGACACTGCGAACCGGAGAAAACGATCTCCGATACCTTCACGCCATTCAGGCGCTGGAATACTGCCTGAACATCGTCTGGTGAGCAATCATCATAATCACTCGGACGGGCCAGCACATAGAAACCAGCCGCATTGACAGCCTTCATCTCATCGGTCGGCATACCGACATTCATCTTCATGAAGGACTCGTAATGGGCCTTGACTGCCATGACTTCCTCGGTTCCAACTTTGTAGAACTGAACCCGGCTGTCGCCCAGACGGCGCGGCAGATCTTCTTTGAGTTCCTGCCAGGTCTGAGAGTCGTGACCGACAATATAGACCTCATCTCCCTGAATCCGGCCATCAGCGACCAGCTGCCGCCACATCGGATCAGCCAGTGCACCACTGTGGTAGTTGGCCAGGATCTGGCTGCCGGCGATAGCCGTAGCTTTGCCATTGGCATTGAGCTTTTTGAACGTGGTCTCATAGACAGCCAGTGACGTAATACCGGCATCTTTAGCCTGCTGCAGTACCTCGGCTTCCGGAAGGCCCTCGCGTTCGGCCAGTTCCTGCAGCCCTTCGTAATCTATAGCCATATCAACCTGACGGTTCGCCTGCTCAACAGCATAACGCTGAAAACTGATTGCCAGCGCTGCGGCCAGCCCGATGGCGATAAATGCGATCAGCCAACGGTTATACTTGAATACCTTCATGCTCGTTTCTCCACCTTATCCTTCTCAATCCTTATCATCCCGTGCTGCGGTGATGATAATTGCCCCCTCGGTCTGCTCGACCTGACGGATTTTCATCCCCAGGGGCAGCCGGTTTGGCGCGGCCAGCTGGATATTACCGAAGAGGTCGCCCAACTTCGCCGTTCCCAGCCGTGTATTCTTCATGTCCAGACGGGTCATCAGGAAATACAGCGAACCGGAGTCCTCAACAACCTGTCCCTCCATCTCGATATCCGCCGTACGGCCGAATACCTTGGCATTGGCCGTAACCTGCACCTTATCCGGATGGATAGAAACCTGAACATTCTCTACTTTATCTACCTTACGTGAAAGTACCTCCCGCAGATTATCCGCATCCACGACACCTTTGAGCTCGAGCTTATCGGCCCGTGTGATCTTAAGCCCTTCGTCCTGCAGCAGTGCCGGCACATCCAGCCGGACATTGGTGCCCGTCAGAGTAAGCTCACGCAGATACACCTGCCCAACCTTAGCCTGATGCAGCACGGCATCAAGATGCTGGATATCGCCCAGAAGCAGCAATGCCGATGGCGAAGATCCAAGCGTTGCCTGCACATCATTTGTTGCCGCCTTCTGACTGAGTTTCGTTCGCACCGTCGCCTGTGCCAGCCAGGGAACAAGCGTCTCACTCGACACGATTAATATTATGAATAACAAGCCCAGAATAGTCAAGCCTTTTCGCAAATTCGTCACCTTCGCAATGGAACAAGGAGCCAGAAGCTTGCACCCCTGACTCCTCACCGTCATTTTTTCTTAAAATTCATGGTTCGCCTTGGCGCTCAGATAAGCCCGGATAAAGGCATCAATATCGCCATCCATGACCGCCTGAACATTGCCGGTCTCTTCGCTGGTACGATGATCCTTGACCATCGTATACGGTTGGAATACATAAGACCGGATCTGGCTTCCCCACTCGATATTCTGCTGATCGCCTTCAAGTTTGGCCAGCTCTGCTTCTTTCTTCTCAAGCTCCAGCTCAAAAAGCTTGGCACGCAGCATCTTGAGACACTGCTCACGATTCTGCAGCTGGGAACGCTCATTCTGGCACTGAACCACGACGCCCGTCGGCTCATGCGTCATACGAACGGCCGATGAGGTCTTATTGATATGCTGTCCACCGGCGCCACTGGCAC
>ERZ650307.1614-NODE-1614-length-12638-cov-11.673925_pt1 | contig 12638 bp, 9 predicted proteins | sample MGYA00376243_ERZ650307 | MGnify/ENA primary metagenome ERZ650307 (study PRJEB26733, sample SAMN07839242) | wastewater metagenome | biome: urban; feature: artificial channel; material: waste water | place: USA: North Carolina | collected 2016-03-31 ... | reverse complement strand
CATCAACAATAGATTGTATATTATCATTTAAAAGAATAATATCAGCAGATTTTACAGCTAAATCACTACCAATTCCACCCATAGCAATTCCAAGATCTGCGTTTGCTAAAGTTGGAGCATCATTTATTCCATCACCTACAAAAGCCGTAGGTTGATTCGTCTGTTTTTTTATCTTCTCAAAATAAGTCAATTTTTCTTGAGGTAAAAGTTCATATTTTACTTCATCTATGCCCAATACAGTAGCTACATTTAAAGCAACTTCCTTTTTATCTCCTGTTAACATATACGTTTTATTGATATTGAGTTTTTTGAGTTCACTAATGACGCTTTTTGCTTCAGTTTTGATAATATCATCTACTACAATATAACCTGCAAATACATTATCAATGGCGATTAAGATTGCACTTAAATTCTCTTTTACATCATCATATTGTATATTAAATTTTGTAAGAAGTTTTGTATTTCCTATTAAAACTTCTTTGTTATCTACAATTGCTTTTATTCCCATGCCACCAAACTCTTCATGAGTTATTATATGTTTTAAGTCAATTTCTTTACCATAAGCCTTTACAATAGACAGTGCAATAGGATGCGTTGAAAAACTCTCTGAATAGGCTGCAAGTTTTAAAAGTTCATCTTCTGGTAATAGTTTGCTCTTAATATCTGTGACTTCAAATACTCCATGGGTAAGTGTACCTGTTTTATCAAATACAATATTTCTTATTTCTGTTAGTTTTTCTACATAGTTTGCACCTTTTACCAATACACCTCTTTTAGATATAGCACCAATGGCACTAAAAAAAGATAATGGAACAGAAACCACTAAAGCACAAGGGCAAGAAATTACTAAAAAAATTAATCCTCTTTCTATCCAATCTGTAAACACTGCTCCTTGGATAAATAATGGGGGAAGTGTACTTAATAAAACAGCAAGAATAACTACAATGGGTGTATAAACAGCAGCGAACTTCGAGATAAATTTCTCAGCAGATGCTTTTTTTGAAGCTGCATTTTCAATGAGTTCTACAATTTTAGCAATAGTTGAGTCTTTATAAAGGGATTTTACTTTTATATATGAAGCATTTGATATATTGATATAACCACTGATAAGTTCTTCATTTTCATTGATGGTTTTAGGTTTAAATTCACCTGTAATTGTACTTGTATCAAAAGAACATTTTTTTGAAAGAAGTATCCCATCTACAGGTACTTTTTCTCCTACTTTAACTAAAATAGTATCGCCGATTTTTACATTTTCAGGTGTTTTTTGAATAATATTTTCACCCTCTTTAACATTTGCAAATTCAGGTTTAATATCTATAAGTGCATTAATATTATCTCTTGAATTATTAACAGCAACTGCTTGGAACATCTCTCCTATTTGATAAAATAGCATAACAGCAATCCCCTCAACATATTCACCCAATGCAAAGGCTCCAATAGTTGCAATGCTCATTAAAAAATGTTCATCAAATACTTTACCATTTTTTATATTTTTAATAGCTTGAAATATTACATCCCGACCAACTAACAAATAAGCAGTTACATATAAAATGAGTTGAAGGTTTTTATTGCTTACATAGTTGTAAGATATAAATGTTAAAATAATAGAAATAATTGTAATTAATAAAAGTTTTTTATTAAGAAGTTCCCAAAAAGTTCTCTGTTTTTTTGTTTCATCTTTTATAATTAGGACTTGTTTCTCGATTTTTTGAATCTCATTTTCAATTTTGTCTAATAAATTTTTTTCACTTTTTTGTTCAAAACTCAAAGTCGAAGTAGCAAAATTTAATTTTACATTACTAAGTTCATCGAGTTCATTTAATCTTTTTTCGATTTTTCCCGCACAATTTGCACAATCAAGATTTTGAAGTTTTACTGTTGTCATTGATATTTTTCCTTTAAAGTAAAAGATAAGAGATGTTAAATATCTCTTATCTTACTTATTTTTCGTTAATTAAATGCAAAAGAACCTTTTGAAGTTCGAGTAACTCCTCCTGTCATTATATTATATGTGATAACGTATCCATATTCACCCTTTTCTGAAAGCGTAACATTAAATGAATAGTTTTTTTTATCATTTACTTTATTACTATTATACTCAACTACTTCACCATTTGGTTTATATACTTTTAAATTTACATTTACTTTATCCAATGGTTTATTCTGATAAAGAATTTTTATATTAAATTCATTATCTCCTAATTTTAATTCATCGTACACTTTTACTAAAACTCTATAGTCTTTAGTAGTTTGATGTGATAAATATATCTCTTTTGCATTTAAAGAAGTAGTCCCACTTAATAAAATTCCTGATACAAGTAATATTCTGAGTAAATTTTTCCTTTTTTTCCTTTTGTTTGATTTAAATTATATTATTGAGCTTTTAAGCTAACTGTGACTTTTTCTTCTCCATGATGATCGTTTTTATAAAACAAATAATATGTTGAAGGTAAAATCAGAAGGGTTAATAGTGTTGAACTTATTATTCCTCCAATTACAACGACGGATAAGGGATATTGTATTTCACTTCCTACTCCTGTAGCAAACAACAAAGGTAAAATACCAAAAAGTGTTGTAAATGCTGTCATTAAAACAGGTCTGAGTCGCAATAGTGTTGCATCTTTTAGAAGAGTTTTTAAATCCACATGGGGAAATTTTTCTCTTAATTCATCGATAAAACTAACAAGTACGATTCCATTGAGTATAGCAATAGCAAAAATTGCAATAAATCCTACAATAGCAGATACCGATAAATATACACCACTTGCTACCAACGCTAAAATAGCACCAATTAAACCAAATGGAACATTCAATAAAATCAATAAGGCTTTTTTTAATGAATTAAAGGCAGTATATAATAGCAATATTACAAGAAATACTGATAAAGGTACTAGTATCATAAGCTTTTGCGTAGCTTCCTGCATATTTTTAAAATCACCTGCCCATTCTATAAAATAACCCGTTGGCATATCCACTTTTTCTTGTATTATCTCATTTGCTTCTTTAACAAATGATGCAATATCTCTTCCATCAACTTCTATAGAAAGTACCATATAACGATTTAAATTATCTCTTTTAATAAATGAGGGACCTTGAACAATCGATATTTTACTGATTTGTTCTAATGTTACAACAGCTCCTGAAGAAGAACGCAAGGTTAATTCTTTAATACTTTGAATATCCTCTTTAGCATTTTCTATTTTTGCGACAATACCAAATCGTTTTACACCTTCAATTTTTTCTGTAACTTCTTCTTCTCCTATACCATTTCGAATCACACTCATTACTTCATCAACATTAATTCCATATCGAGCAAGTGCCAAATAATCAGGTTCAATTTTAATTTGAGATTGTCCCAATTGTGATTCAAGACTCAATTGTTTTGCACCATCAATATCACTAATGTTTTGCTGTATTTTTGTGGCAATATCATTAAGTACTTTTTGGTCATTTCCAAATACTTTTATGGCTAATTCAGCTTTAACACCTGCTAATAACTCTTCAACTCTCATAGCAATAGGTTGTGTAGGAACAAATTGTACATATTCAAACTTTTTCTCAAGTTTTTCATTAAGTTCATTTGTCAATTGTTCTAAATCTTCAATATCATTACTAAGCGTTAATAAGACTTCCATATAGTTTGGTTGAGCAGTTTCACCTTTTTCACTTCTTCCCATCATTGATAAAACAGAAAGAACCTCTTTGGGATACTCTTTTAAGATATACTTCTCAACTTCTTGTGCCATTTCAACTGATTGACTAAGACTTGTTCCAGGAATTGCTACTACTCTGTACATGATTGATTCTTCATTTAAAGTTGGCATAAACTCTCGTCCTTGAAAAGACAATAATGCTACGCAGATAAAAAACAAAGCAGATATACCTATAAAAAGCTTTTTTGCATTATTTAAAGCAAAAACCAATATTGGACTGTATCCATGTTTAATCTTTTTCATAATTGAGTTATCAGAACTCTTTGCTGGTTTTAGCAATAAGTAAGTTAATACAGGAACTAAGATTAAAGCAACAGCTAATGAACCCAACATAACAAATACAATATTAATCGCCATAGGACTGTAGAGTTTTCCTGCTAAACCACCTAAACTTAACAATGGTATAAATACTGCTGCAATAACTAAAATAGCAAATGTTACAGGAGTAGCTACTTCTTTTGTGGATTCTGCGACAATTTCAAATTTACTTTTATCTTTTTCATCATGAAGTTTTCTAAAAGTATTTTCAACAATTACAATGGTACCATCAACAATCATACCAACTGCAATTGCTAAACCACTTAGACTCATCAAGTTTGCACTTAATCCAAAATACTCCATAAGTAAAAAGGCAATAAGTAAAGATACAGGTAATGATAATATAACAATAAATGCGGAACGAAGTTCAAATAAGAATAAAAACAGTACAATTGCAACTAAAACAACTCCTGAAGTTAATGCAGATGTCATAGTATTCACTGCTTTTAATGTGATTTCTGAACGGTCATAAATTGGGTTTATTTCTACACCATCTGGCAATGTTGAGTTAACTGTTAAAATTTTTTCTTTTAATAATTCAACTACTTTTGCCGCATTTGTTTCTGTTCTTTGTAATACCATTCCAATAACAGCTTCTTTTCCATCAATAGAGATGGCTCCAAATCTTGGCATCGAACCTATTTGTACTTTTGCAACATCTTGAATAACGATTGCTTGTCCATTTTGTGATTTAATCACACTATTTTTTATATCATCAATATTTTTATATAAACCAGCACCTCGAATAAGATACTGTTCTTTATTAAACTCTAAATATTGTCCACCTGCTGCTATATTACTTCGTTGTAGTGCTTGAACGACATCATCATAAGTAATATTTAAGCTTTGTAGCTTTTTAGTATCAATTAAGACATCATATTGTTTTTCTTTTCCTCCCCATCCAATGACTTCTTCAACACCTTTTACACTTTTAAACAAAGGACTTACAATATACTCTTGCATTTCTCTTAACTCTTGCAAAGAGTATTGATTGTTTTTATCTTTTATCTCATACCAAAATACTTGTCCTAAACCTGTTGTATTGGGTCCAAGTGTAGGTTTTCCCCAACCATTTGGAATGTCAACTGTATTTAATCGCTCACTTACAAGTTGTCTTAGAAAGTTTATATCCATATCATCTTCAAAAAATATAGAGACATACGATAATCCAAATATAGAATTGGACGTTATCATTTCAACGCCTGCCATACCAGACATTGCTGATTCAATCGGATAAGTAATTAACTTTTCAATATCTTCTGCAGAATTCCCTGGGCTTTCTGTATAAATCACTACTTGCTTAGGAGTAATATCAGGAAATGCATCAACAGGGATATTTTTATAGGCTCTAAATCCCAATGCACAAATGGATATAAAAAGAACAATGACTAAAAGTCTGTATTTTAAAGATAGGTCAATAAGTTTATCTAACATAATATCCCCTAGTGCCCATGTCCGTCACCCATTGATGATTTTAATACCAATGACTTCACATAATATGTTTTATCACTGACATACTCTTCATTAATATTTAAACCTTCAATGGCAACATAAGAGTCATCTTGATTAACAATTTTTACATCTCTTGCTTCATATTGAGGTTCTTCTTCATGAGAATCACCCTCTTTTTTATGTTCATCATTATGTTCATCTTTGTCATTATGTTCATCTTTATGCCCATCTTTATCTTCATGCTTATCTTCTTTATCATGCTCATCATTGTGTTCTTTACTGCTTTTTGCTTTCTCTTCATGAACTTCCTGTTTTGGTACAAAAACAACCCATTCATTATTTAAAAAAGTCAGTGCGGTTTTTTTAACTGCCAAATATTTTTTATCAGTATTGATATATAAAGTAGAGTTAATATATGAATTGATAAATAATCCATCAATAGGTTCATTTATACTTGATAATACAACAATTCTTTGAGTGGTTTCATCCAATTCAGGCAAGATTTTGTCTATATAAGTGGCAAAGGTTTTGTTGTTATGTGTAATAGTAATTTTTTGTCCCACTTTTAAATCATTTGCATAGGATAAAGGAATATAAGATTTAAGATAAAAAGCTTGCTCCTTTATAACTGTAGCAATTTCTGTATCTTTTGAAACAGTTGCATGTTTTCCCTTTAACAATGTTCCAATACGTCCTGCATTGTGTGCTCTTAAAATATATTTTGATGTAGTATTACTTATATTTTTTGTTTCTATTCCTAAGGTCTCTAACTGTGATGTTAAGGTCTCAAGTTTGGCTAACATTTCATTGTTTTCAATATTGATACGATTTAATGCTTCTAAAGATATGATGCCTTTATCATAAAGCTGTTTGTTGGCTTCATACGTTTTATTCATACTCAAATATTGATTTTTTAAAGAGAGATATTCAGCACTCATTTTTGACAGTTCAATTGATTCAATCAAAGCTATTTTTTGACCTTTGTTAACTGTTTCTCCTTCTTTAACATAGTACTCTGTAATTTGACCATCCAACAAAGTCATGATGGATTGTTTTGCCGAAGAGAGCTGAACAATTTTTGAATTTAATTCAATCGATTTCCCAAATTCATGAATTTGAACTTTTTCTATGGGTATTTCAATCGCATAAAGTCCAATAATAAAAGATAAACTAATTAATAAGATTTTGTGCATTGATATCTCCTTGGATGTAATTTATGTTAATTGCATTTTGATTTAATGCAATATTGATTTTAATAAGATTCTCTTTTGTTTGAATCACTTGGTTTTTTATATTTAAAAGCTCCATTAGGGTTGTTTGAGAAACTTTATATTTTTCTAAAAACATTTCAAGAACTTCCATTTTTAATTTTAATACATTCTCATTTTTTAATTTTAACTTTTCCAGTAACTCTCTTTGTATTAAAAGTTTAGAGTGTTCTGTCTGTATGGAGTTTTTTTCATTCTCAATTAAAAAATTCATTTTTTTTGCTTCTAATTGTGCTATTCTTTTTTCTTCATACTTTGTATTAAAAAGAGGAAAAGGAAAACTTAGAGCAACACCATTGACAATTTGGTCAGGTTCTTTACTGTATGAAGCAGTCACATCAACTGTTTCAAGAATATTGGAAGTTAATTCAGCTTCAGCTTGTGCAATATCTTTTTTATGAATCAGAAGGTTTAACTCAGGGTTTTCAGAGATATCTGATTTCTTAACTTCAAAAGTATGATTCGTGTTTATCTCAATTTTTTCTTTGATACCTGCAAGTTTCAATAACTCATAATAGCTTTCAATCGAAGATATATTTAAACTATCATATTGTGTTTGTTGTTCCAAAAATATAGCTTTGGCTTGAAGCATATCTGCTCGTGAAATTGAACCAACAGCATGACGTTCTTGAGAAATATCATAAATGGTCTTTGCAATGTTCGTCGCATCTAGCATTAAGTCAAGAAGCATTTTTTCTTGTGCATAAACAGTAAAATATAAAGAGATATTTCGAATAAAATCGGATGTATTTAACATATATTCACTGTTAGCACCTTTTACAATTGCTTGTGAAAAACGCTCTTTATCACCTGATACGCCCCATAATCTAAATGGTTGGGTAAGGCTAATATTATAACCACTATCATTAGAACCATCATTGGGTTTATATTTTGAAAACTCTCCACTTAAAGTGGGGTTTTCATATCGTAATTGTTTATAACTTTCTTGTTTAGCTTGTTCAACTCCAATAGCTGAAGATTGCAAATAAGGACTTGTTTCAATTGCTTTATTTAAAAATTGATTAAAATCATCTGCAAAAAGTACTCCACTACTGCAAGAAAACAAGATAAACATAGAAATTAATCTATTTTTTATCATTTACTTTCCTTAGTATAAGTTTGCTCTATAAATATAGAGATAGAATGAATGAAAGTAAATTAAATAATAGGTGGTTTGAGTAGAAATGTGGAGAATTGAAAGATATAGTTTGTTGCTTTTAAAGTTTCATTGATATTTCTAAATTCAAATTTTGAAATATAATCATTTTGGTTAAGGACATAAGAGTGGTGGCACTTATGATGCTTTTCACAAACTTCAGTATCTACTGAAGATGTATTAAACTCTGTTGCACACTGTTTGGAAGTTATAACACAGTTTTTTTCATCATTGAAAAACTCAAAAGCAAACGAGTGTACAGAAGAAAATAAGATAGAAAAAAAAACAATAGATAAAACGATATTTTTTTTCATAAATTCCTTTCGTAAGTTCAAGTGCAATTATATCAAAATTTATTTAACGAATTATTAATTAATTTTACAAAAACTTGATTTGAATAACTTTATCCAATCTATTTTGGTATTTTTCTTTTTTGAGAAAAAATATATTAAGCTTAGTTTAAATATTGTTAGTAAAAAAATACCTTTGTAGGGCTATACTCCATATTTAAGCAACTTGGAACTTTTCGTACCTTTATGCAGAAGTACCCTATTTATTATAAAAATCTATCTTTGTTTAGATTTCGTAATGGTAGCACTTTTAGAATTATAAGAGGCTAAGTTTATATTTCAACGAGAATTAATAGATTTATAGGGCTATTTTAAAACCTTTGATACTTTAGATTAAGTAATCTTTAAGACGTGTGTCGCTTTTAGTACCTTTATGTAAATGTAGCCTATTACAGACAAAATAATTGATAAAGTAAAAGCTTGGCAAGCAAGACCTCTTGAAACTATTTATCCATTTGTTTGGCTTGATGCAATACATTATAAAATAAAAGATGGTGGTAAATATGTAAGTAAAGCTGTTTACACAGTACTTGGTGTAAATATGGAAGGCAGAAAAGAGATTCTAGGACTTTATCTATCAGAATCAGAAGGTGCAAATTTTTGGCTTAGTGTGCTTACAGATTTAAACAATAGAGGATTAAAAGATATTCTTATTGCTTCTGTTGATGGTTTAAAAGGCTTTCCAGAAGCAATTAAAGCGATATTTCCTAAAACTGAAGTACAACTTTGTATTATTCATCAGATTAGAAATTCTCTAAGATATGTAGCTTCTAAAGACCAAAAAGAGTTTATGAAAGATTTAAGATTAGTTTATGAAGCAAGTACAAAAGATTTAGCTGAAGATGAACTACTAAAACTTGAAGAAAAATGGGGTAAGAAATATCCAATAGTTTTACAATCTTGGAATAATAAATGGGAAAATTTATCTGTTTATTTTAAATACCCTAAAGAGATTAGAAAAGTAATTTATACAACAAATATAATTGAATCAGTCCATAGACAATTTAGGAAACTTACAAAAACAAAAGGTGCCTTTCCAAATGATAATTCACTTTTAAAATTACTGTTTATGGGAATAAAAAATTCTGAAAAAAAATGGACAATGCCAGTTTGGAATTGGAGTTTAACACTTTCCCAACTGGCAATATTTTTCGAGGGTAGATTGGATAATGAACTTAAAATTTAAGTTCAGGTGTGATAGGATTTCTCCTATCAGAATTACTTTGACACGGAATATTTAACGGTCTCTTTTAAATAGTTATTTGAGAATATGAGAGAATAAAATATTATCTAATATTAAATCTATATCCAATTCCTTTTAGTGTTGTTATAGTTTCATCATTAAGTTTTTTTCTTAAATTTTTAATGTAAGTTCTTATTGTTGTAGATTCAGGCATTTCATCATAAAGCCAATTATTTACTGATATTTCATCTATAGAAATAGCTTTATTTTTATTTTTTAGAAAATATTCTAAAATTTTTGATTCTATTTTTGATAAATTAAACTCTTCATTATTTCTTATTATAACTTTCTTTTCATAATTAAAAAAAGTGTCACTATCTATTTTTATTTGTCCATGATTATCAATTTGTCTTAATCTTTTTATATTTTCAATTCTGAGTTGTAATTCACTTAATTCAAATGGTTTTTTAATATAATCATCACAACCAGAGTTAAATCCTATCTTTACATCATCAGCTGTATTGATCTGTCAACACTTTATAGGACAGAAAATTTATAATTTAACTAACCATTTCCAAACGTAACATTTTATCTTCAAATTCACTTGGAGACATATAACCATTTGATGAATGTAATCTTTGTCTATTATAAAAAATCTCTATATATTCAAATATTTTTTCATTTGCTTGTGAGCGTGTTAAAAACTTTTCATGGTGAATCAATTCAGTTTTTAATGAATGAAAGAAACTTTCTGCAACAGCATTATCCCAGCAATCACCTTTTTTACTCATACTTTGAACTATCCCATGTTTTTCTAAAAGATTTTTATGTTCATAAGAAGCATATTGACTTCCTCTATCAGTATGATAAATTAGTCCTTTAGAAGGATTTCTTCTTTTTAATGCCATTAATAGTGCATCATTAACAAGTGAAGTTTTTAAACTATAATTCATAGACCATCCAACAACTTTTCTTGAATAAATATCAATTACAACAGCTAAATACAACCATCCTTCATTTGTTGGAATATAAGTTATATCACCAACATAAACTTTATCTATTTGTGAGCTATAAAAATCTCTATTTAGATGATTTGGTGAAATTGGTAAGGTATGATTTGATGTTGTCGTAATTACTTTAAATCTTCGTTTCATTTTTACTTTTAGATTTAAATATTTAAGAGTTCTTTGAAGTTTCCTTCTTGAAACTATAAGACCATATCTTTGTTTTAAAACCTCTTTCAATCTTCTTGTTCCATAAGTTGCTCTTGCTTGTTCAAAAATTTTTTTTACAAGTTCGTTTAGCTCTTTATCAATTTTATTTACAATACAACCTTTGTCAATCCAGTTGTAGTAACAACTTCTACTAACTTTAAATAGTTTACACATAAGTTGTACATTAAAACTCTTTGAGTGTTCTTTTATCCATGCATACTTTACAGAGTTTCTTTTGCAAAGTATGCTGCTGCCTTTTTTAATATCTCTTTTTCTTGTTTTAAAATTGCAAGTTCTTTTTTTAGTCTTTTATTCTCTTGCTCTAAAGTCTCATTCTTTAAATCATTTACAGGTAACAAATTATTTTTAGCTTTATAATCATTTACCCATAAAGTTAATGTTCCTTTATTTAGTCCTAAATCTCTTGCTATACTTGAAATTGATCTATCACTATTATCGATACAAAACTTTATTGTTGATTCTCTAAACTCTTGTGAGTAATTACTTTTTCTCATTTTTATTCTCCGATTTCACTAATTTTAACATAGTTATTTTCTATGTCCTATTTAGTCGCCACCTTAAAAAATAATAAAATTAAAGTCTTTTATTCGTAATTTTAATTAATATATTCCTGATTATTTTTATACAAGGAATGGGCAATAATAATTAACTTTCTCATAACTGCAACTTGAGCCAAGGTTGATTGTTTACCATTCTCTTTTAAACGATTATAAAATTCTTTAATCTTAGGATTAAATCTTATTGCACTCAATGCACTCATAAATATGGTTCCTCTATATAATTTAGAACCAGCTTTTGATATTTTTGGTTTTGATTTAATAGAACTACCTGAAGATTTTGCTATTGGTTCTAATCCTGTTAGAGATATTATTTGCCTTTGATTTGCAGATGGATATTTTAGAAATAAATGTAAAAGTACAATAGCAGTTATATCTCCAACGCCTTTAATAGTTTTAATATTATTAAAAGATTGTAATAAAAATTGATCTTTAGAAATGATTTCTTTTATTTTTTCAATTATTTTCAAAGACTCTTTTTGCAAAGCATCAATTTTCTTTTCTAATGAATTTAAAATATACTTATTCGTTTGACTATTACTCATTGCTTCAAGAACATTTTTTGCTTGTACAAGTTCTTTTACAACAAATTTATAATAACTCATATAATCTTTTATATTTTCTATATTTTCCGGAAAATTTTCCATAATATAAATCTCTGTTCCCAATATTCTTTCAATTATAATATCCTTGCTTAATCTTATCTGTAAAATCACGGAAATATACCCTATATTCAGTTCTTTTGGGATACTGAGCACCAGCTTTGTTTCCCCTGATTTCAACGTTGCTTTTCCTGCAGGTATCTTAGTATCCAGATGTGTATTATTAACATAGAATACTGTATCAATCTCCAGATTTTCATTATGAGATGCAGTAAATAATACCTTTATTTCTCTGTCTCTGTAGCTGTTTTTATCCAGATAACAGCTTTTCAGTATCTTTTCTGCTGCAGCTGCCTTGTTGATATCACCTGTTACAGAAATAAACGTATTTAATTCCCCTTCATCTTTATATTTCATCTGGAAATAAACATTCGCATCTCTTTCAGCAAGATCGTTACACCAAACTGTAATTTCATTAATACCTTCTTTAAATTCCAGACTTATCTCGGTGCTTTTTCCGAGATTTCTTTCATATGGTGAAAAATCAGCCTGTTCTTCACCATTTACCCATATTTTTACCCTTCCGCAGGTTTTTATTTCAAAATTTTTCCTTTTATTTTTACCGGTAATTATAAACATTTGTGCGAAAAAATTAAGTTCATAACATTCTTTCCAGAAACCGGAGTAATCTATTCTTGCTTTTTCAAATGGAAAATAAACTTTATTAATATCTTTCATTTCAATATCTTCATAATTTTTATCAGGTATATTTTCAAGATATCTTTTTCTTACAGGATAAAT
>ERZ650307.1606-NODE-1606-length-12664-cov-3.654532_pt1 | contig 12664 bp, 7 predicted proteins | sample MGYA00376243_ERZ650307 | MGnify/ENA primary metagenome ERZ650307 (study PRJEB26733, sample SAMN07839242) | wastewater metagenome | biome: urban; feature: artificial channel; material: waste water | place: USA: North Carolina | collected 2016-03-31 ... | reverse complement strand
CACTCTTTCCCTACACGACGCTCTTCCGATCTCGCCGACAGTTTCGCATCCAGCGCCGGATAATCCAGACCGGTCATATCCACCTCCAGCACCGCAATGGACAGACCGCGCTGAATCCGCTGTCTGGCGCGCAGATCCTCCATGATCTTGCCGAACTCGGCTTCCTGCATAATCCGGGTAGAACCATAGTAGCGGCGGGACTGAATTTCCGCTTCATATTGATAAGCCCGTCCCATAGAAGCGGAAATCAGCCGCGTCGTAATGGACAGAAGATTTTGCTGGGAAAGGTTCCATTGATCAAAGTGCATCCCCAGGATCTCCACCACTGCAATGACCTGTCCCTCATAGATAATGGGGGCGGCCAGATCCGGAGCAGACCGCACCAGCTCGCGATTCACGTAAATTGTCTTCTCCTGCAGAACCGACTGTAAATAGGGATGCTCTTCCACCCGCAGCGAGCGTGGCTGCTGCTCAGCCAGACTGCCCAGTCGGACTTTCTGCCGCAAATAATATTGATCGCTGACCACATAGACCACAATATTATCGACACTCAGCACCTGCGCGGTAACGACAGCTGCCTGCGTGAATACATTTTCCAGTTCCACACTGTCCAGCTGACGGATAATGCTGTACAGACGGCCGATACTGTCATCTGCATTCAGAATCTGACGATAAAGACGGTCCTTTACCGACAGCGTTTCCTCATAGATTCCCTTGAGGAACGCATACCGTTCATCCGCGTGCCGTTTCTGCCAGGACGCCGCCTCGCGCTCATACGCCCGACTGTCTGCAAAATAACCGGTCAGTACGGCAGCAAACAGATAAGAGACCAGATGCAGCAGGATCTCCGGCTGATAAAGCATGCCGACCAGATTCACCCCTTGCTGCATTAAACTGCCGGTCAACAAAACAGCCGCCAGCAGCATAGCCAGCAGCCATCGATCCAACAAACTTTCGCCCAGTTTGTCCCCTGGGCCATATACATCAGGCAGGCGAATAATCCCCGACGGAATTCCAGTCATAGCCGCCCACTTCGTCACAATATGCTCAGCCATCGCTGCGTCCGGATTATCAGGCTGCTGACCAGCTGATGATCCCGCCGCCAGCGTAGAAATCAGATAGAATCCCTGAACGGACTGCTCCCGGCTGATACGAAGCAGTTCGAGCAGCCGCTGAACCAGTTCTTCGCCGGCAGCAGGTCCGCGCTCATCTGGCAAAACATATAAAATCACCGCATCATTATGTACCTGCAGCAGCGCCTGCGGGTCCGGGTAATCCGGAGGCAGCGCAAATACCCCCCAGTTCTCTTTTTCAAAGACACGCTGAAGCTGAAGCTGCCAAAAAGCCGGCCTGCCTCCCACGATTATCTTTTTTGCAAATACGCCTTCTGCCAATGTATCCATGCAACATCTCCAACTTTCATCGTATGTCGTCTATCGTGCCGGCAGCATGCAGTACTCAGGCTTTTACACAAAGCCGTACCACTGCATGTTCCAGCATCTCCTCGCCAGCCTGCCCTGTTTTCAGCCAATAGTCGGCATCAATAAGTTCAAGCATGGACTGCTTCAGGGTTTCTTCGGGAAATGCGGCTGCCGCACGTCCCAGTTTCTCGGCAATAAACGGATTCAGTTCCAGCGGCTTCGCCAGGGCCTTGCCACGAATCCCCTTGGCCTGCAGGGTCCGCGCCTGCCATAGCTGCCGTACATGACGGGTCAGCAGCGACAAGATGACCGTGAAATAGGTACCATCGGCCAGCTGACGCCGCAGCAGCGTCAAAGCCTTGCGGCTGTTGCGCTCACTGATGGCATCCATCAGCGCGAAGACCGACACCTCGGGCAGACCGGCAAATACGCGGACAAGGGTAGCTTTCGTAATACGCCGCTCCTCTGAGAACAAGGCCAGTTTGTCAAATTCCTGATCGAGAAACTCCAGGGAAATCTGCTGCATCATGCTGACTGCCCCATTGAAATAGGCATAGGCCTCCCGATCCATCTCGCGGTTCATCGACTGCAGCTTTCCCTGCAGCCAGTCATTGATGTTCCAGGCTCTTATCGCCTCAGCTTCGAGTACCGCACCATATTTTTCTACGGTCTTATAAATCTTGCGGCGCTTGTCCGCCTTCTCACTGCTCACAAAAATCACATAAGTATACGAAGGCATATCCGCCAATGCCGCCAGCAGCCGCTCCATCTTCTTGTCCCGTGATGGCTCCTTTTTCCCGGACTCTTCGGCCGCACCTTTTCTGGTCTCACGGAAAATAGCCGGATTCTTGATCAGCAGCACGTTTTTGCTGGTAAAGAATGGTGCCGTATCAATCAGGCTGATCAGATCATCTGAATCGATAGTCCCATTTAATTTCTGCAGTGCATCACCGATTTCCTGTTCATCAGGAAAAAGTCTGACCAGTATCCGCTGCTGAGCTTTCTCAATATAATAATTTTCTTCCCCCGCCAGCAGATAGATATGTTTGGGGTCTCCCTGCTGCAGCTTGGCCATAAATTCGCCAAATTTCAATGTTCTGCTCCGATCTCAATATCTAAAACGTCTAGTACATCCTATTATAATAAAAGGACGTTACTCCTACAAGCAGCGTCCATAGAAAATTTTTATTGTAACCATTTACAGTGCCGACCTGTACATTCATACATTACGAATGTACTCCCTTGGAATCTGGCGAAGGAAGCGGCTCATATGACGGTAATGCCCATACTGCTGCTGCGTCCACGACAGGAAAAGCTGCTTTCTGGCCCGCGTAATCGCTACATAGAACAGCCTTGCCTCCTCATCCAGCCGCCCGCTCTGCTCTGCCTGATACCCCGGAAAGGTCCCCTCCTGCATGCCCGCCAGAAATACGTAGTCAAACTCAGAACCTTTGGCCTGATGAACCGTGATGATGGGAATCTGCGGCTTGCGGGACAGGGCATCCAGATCCGTATTCGAGAGCGTCGCCTCGCGCAGGAAACGATCTATCGCATCCAGCGGACGGATGGCCTCATCGTCCATATCACGAGCCTGCCGGAAAAGATCGCGCAGATTCTCGACCCGCTGCGGCTCCTGCCGTGCCTGATAGTATTTATCGATGCCCGCCCTAACCACGATCTGCCCGAGCAGCTGCCATGGCCGCTGGGAATCAGCCTGCGCGCGGATCTCCGTCAGGATACGCGCCAACTCCGCAAACGGCTCCTGCCAGGCTGCCAGATATTCTCTGCGCTGCGCCTCATGCGGAATGATGTCGTTACGGACCGCATACATCAGGATCTCTGCTGTCGCCAGAATGTCGTCCATTGCATCGTGTGAGGACCGGTGACTGACCTGACAGTACTTGCCGAGAAACTCCAGCTTATGGTTCGGCAGATTCGGATAGAACCGGCGGAAGATATCGAGCGTATCATAGTAGGCCGCATAGTCAAGCGGCGGCAAATCGAGCCGCGACAGCTGGCTCCCGACGATCCGCAGATCATAGCCGACATTATGCCCGACCAGTACGGCTCCCTGCGCAAAGGCACAGAACGCCTGCAATACCGCCTTTGGTTCCTGTCCATTCGCCTGCAGCCACGAATCCGTCATCTTGTGCACCCGCACTGAGTCACCAACGAGACGGGCCGGGCGCAGCACCCGCTGGAACTCCTCCTTCACATGGCCATCCTTGGTCAGCCGGATGCCGGCAATCTGGATGATCTCGTCCCGCGTCGTATCGATGCCCGTAGACTCCACATCAAAGACTACGACCTCCTCCTGTGCCAGTGCCGTCAGCAGCTGCTGATAGGGATCACCATCACGCCGCGCCGCCTCATCGACAAGATCAGTCAGCCGGATGCCAGCCTCACGGCAGTCCTCCGACATAATCCTGCGGATCGTCGCCGGGCCGATGCCATGGCCGAACCGGTTGAGAATCCGCACCAGACTGGACACATCATGCTTATTGACCGCGAGTTTCAAAAAAGCCAGCACATCCTTCACTTCCTGCCGCCGATAGAATTTCACATCATCGATGAGCAGAAACGGCAGCCGCTCAGCCGGCGCCGTGAGCCGGGCCAGCGAGCGGAATTGTCCCGACAGGTCTTTATTATACCGGTTGCTGCGGGTCAGGATGCACACACGCGAATAATCCTGTACGGGCAGCTGCTGGATCGTATAATAGATCCACTGTGCTTCCTCCGCCAGATCCAGTGCCCCCTTCAGGACAATCGGCTCACCGTGCTCCGCACTCACCGCCTGCAGCCCATCCGGATACAGTGCCGACACGCGCTCCGGAAACAGCTGGCGCAAACTGTCGAAAGACGCATTCAGCAGCACCTGCGTGGCCCGATAGTTCTCATGCAGCACGATGCGGCGTGGCCGGTAATCCCGCTGATACTGGCGCAGCACAGCCTCCGGATGCGAGCCGCGCCACTCATAGATGGTCTGGAAATAATCCCCGCTGAGCAGCAGATGACTGCTGCCGAAAATCCGGGAGATGATCCGGTACTCCAGCTCACTGGTATCCTGAACCTCATCGATATTGATATAGACAAACCGCCGGGCCCATTTCACTGCGAGCTCTGGCTGCTGGAACAAGACATCCACATTGGCGATAAGATCCGTAAAATCCAGCCCGTGCAGACCATGCAGCCGCTGATCATATTCTGCCGTCAGCCGCGGTCCCCAGTCCTGCCAGCCCTCATAAAGCCGCGCATAGAACTGATACGAATCATCGATGGCCTTAGCCTTCACCAGGGCAGGACAGGCCTGCAGCAGCTGTTCGAGCGTCTGCTGATAATCCGCCCGCAGATCTTCCGTCTGCAGGCCGAATTCTGCCCGTTTCTCCTTCAGCAGTCCAACCAGCCCCTGAACCGCCCGCAGCGGCCACTCCTCATCAGTGAGCTCGCGCAGCAGCCCCTGACAGTCCGTCTCATCAAAGATCGTAAAATCCGAGAATAAATCCGAATGCCGCTTGGCCTCCGTCCGGACCACATCGTAGCAGAACCCATGAAATGTGCGGACCACCACCCGGCTGCCCGCACTGCCCGCCCGCTGTTCAATGCGCTCGCGCATCTCCCGGCAGGCCTTATTCGTAAATGTCAGGCACAGGATTTCCTCCGGCAGGGCGCGGCCCTGCGCAATGATATTGGCAATCCGGCAGGCCAGTGTATTCGTCTTGCCCGTCCCCGCCGGAGCCAGCAGCAGGATATTCTCATCCAGCGTCTCGGCTGCCTGCCGCTGCTGATCATTCAATGTCACCAGCTCCTGTTCCTCTTTTTCCATCCTGGCCTGCCCCATTTCTTTTTATTCAATGAATTTCTCCAATGAAATCCGTTCACCATCTGTATGGAATACTATAGCACCATCTTCGTCTGTCCGAAAGGTCTGAATGCCAAGATCCCGGTATCTCTTGACGATAGCCGGTTTCGGATGCCCGAACGAATTGTCCGCCCCTACGCAGAACACCCCGTATTTCGGCCCGACCGCCTGCAAAAATGCAACCGAACTCGACGTGTCGCTGCCATGATGACCAGCTTTGAGTACCGTACTCTGCGGATCAATGCCCTTCGCCAGCATAGCCTGCTCATTTTCTTTCGTCAGATCCCCCGTAATCAGGAAACTGGCGGCCCCATAGCTGATCCGATAGACGTTCGATGCCTCATTGCCAGAGGCTGTACCTCCCTCAGGCAGTGGTGGCGCATACAGCACCTCAATCGTCACCCCATCCACAGCGAAACGCTCTCCCTGTCGGGCCGTACTGAACTTCCGGAGCAGCGGATCACCATCGCCCAGCCCCATACTCCGCGCATAGGCCTGCACGCCCTCATCGGCCGTGAAGACATGACCAACCGGCAGTTTCCGCAGCACAGCCCCGCAGCCGGCCGCATGATCCTCATGGCAATGCGTGAGAAAGATATCATCAAGCTGCCGCACACCATAATGCAGCAGATACGGCACATCGATCCGTGCGCCGACATCGAACGCCCGATCCCGGGTACCGCCCGTATCAAACAGGAATGCATGCCCGTGCGGGGTGACCACCAGCGCGCAGTCACCCTGACCGACCGATAGAAAATGTACCGACAGCACGCGCGGCTGCGCCCAGTACCAGCCTCCCACAAAAACGGCTCCGACCAGCAGCAGCGTAAGCAGCTGGCGTCGCTGAGAACGGGCGCAGCAATACAGCTGCTGCCGCCGCTCCTCCGACAGGCAGAACAGGCCAATCACACCATAATAGAGCAGACTCCAGGCGATACTCAGCGAGGGAAACCACACCTGACTGCCCGGCAGCGCCGCCAGCACGCGCGTCATCTCATAGACCAGCCCCAGCAGCAGGCTGTCAAAACCAAATACCAGCCGACCGCCGATTGGCAGCAGGAACGCCACGATTCCCGCCAGCAGCCCCACCACGATCATGAACTCCACAATCGGAACCACCAGCAGATTGGCCAGCAGGGAGGACAGCGACAGCTGATTGAAATACCAGACCAGCACTGGCAGCGTGGCCAGCTGAGCCGCCACTGTGATGGACAGGCTGCCCGCCAGGAACGCGCCGCTGCCATGCGCCAGCAGCCACCGCCGGATTCCCGGAGCCAGACAGAGCAGACCCGCGGTCGCCAGAAACGACAGCTGAAAACTGATATTGAACACCAGCAGCGGTGATGCCAGCAGCATGAGCAGCCCCGTCAACAGCAAGATCCGCCGGGCATCCTTCTCGCGTTCCAGCGCCAGCGCCGCAAACGTCAAACCGCCCATAATCGCCGACCGGATAACTGGCGGTACACAGCCGGCCAGAATACTATAGATAGTGATCGCCGCAATGACCAGACCAGCAACTACCGTCCGTGGCAGGCGCAGCATTCCTCCCAGCCAGGCCATCACTGCCGCCAGCAGACTGATGTGCGACCCCGACACCGACAGGATATGGACAATGCCCGTCGTCGTAAAGGCCTCGAGCAGCTCGGGGCGGATTCCATCATAGCCGCCGAACAGCATCGCAAAAATCGCAGCGGCATCAGTTTTCGGCATGACTGCCTCCATCGCCTGACGATAGTGATGCCGCACCCGGACAATCCAGCGCGCAAAGGCCGCCGTATCCTGAGGCTCAATGCCGACGCCCTGCTTGCCAGCAGACAAGGTTGCCGTGATGCCCTGACTCAGCAGCAGCTCCCGCGTATCGATCTGCCCCGGATTCAGACAGCCCGACGGCAGCCGGACTTTGCCCATCGCGGTCAGCACATCCCCCACCTGTGCCACTGGCAAAGCCTGACCTTCCGGCACACGGCCATAGATATAAAGCCCGCCGCTGCCACGGTGCCAGCCTTGCCCCGCTTCCTTCACCTGAGCCACGGCCAGACTATAGCGGACTCTGGTCGACCCATCCGCTGCCAGCGTCAAGCGAGGCTCCTCCGTCAACCGCCCCTGCACACGGACAGAATGATGCACCAGCCTCGAAATATCATCAGCAGGCAGCGACGCCGCACTGAAACAGCGCAGCACGCCCAGACAGGCAAAAAGAGCGACAAATGCCAGCCAGGTCCAGCGCCGCTGCCGCCATGCGCCCCAGCTGCCAAGCAGTACCAGGAACAACGTCCCACCAGCCGCAGCCATCACCGGAATATGGCACTCCTGCCCGAGGATAATCCCCATCGTCAAAGCCAGCAGGATGCCTGCTAGAAATGATTCCTGTTCCTGACCTGTCCTCACACCGCTCGCCTGCCTCTTGCCGCCCCGGATTCCCACCGCCAGTGATAGGAACCAGCCCCTTATCCCTCGTAAATTTTAACGATATGTATATTGGTATTAGACTATTTCATATTATGTCTATATTATAAATTACTTGTTACTTCGCTGCTACGCAAAAAAACTCCTGCTGAAAAGCAGAAGTTTTGCCGATGATATGGTTATACCGCCTGTCACTTCAGTTTCAGGTCGAGCAGTACCTTATCTGTTTCCCAGGGTGATATCACCGTATAGTCGAGGTTATTCGTCTCGAGAACCTCACGAATCTGATCGTCTTTTTCCTTCGCCCGCAACAGATCTGTTTCCTTCCGGCCGTTAATGCTGATGTATTCATCGTTGCGGCGGAGCAGATACTCTACGTTGTCGAATTTCGCATGCTCATGCAGAACCAGTGTTGTAAAAACTTCGTCCGGCTCGCAGTTATAAATGATATTGAGCGGCAGTGGCGAGTCGCAGACTGCGTACTCCACGCCATAGGCTTCCAGCGTCTTCAGGCGATGTACCTGTTCCGCGAAAAGATAGAGCTGATCCTTCACGATATCCGTCGCGTTCTGATACCAGAGCCATTTGGCATACTCACCGACCAGCTCAGCATTCTGTCCGCTCCGTTTCAGTTTAGAAAAAATATCTGCAGCCAGGGTACTTTTGCCGATTGCAGCACCCCCGTAAAAATTCAGGACTTTCGTATAATCTCCTCCCCAAGGTTCGATTTTCTATTATAACACCCTGATATTATACACCATACTGACCGGATTCTCCATGCCTGCCGCCGACACATTTTTTACAACCTTCTAAGCAGTAAACCTCTCTTTATCGTTTCCAGATTCAGTGCTATGATAGATTGAGTTGAACGAAAGGACTGTTACTATGGATAAATCACAACAAGCAATCAATTACATGAGTACCGGACACACCTGCTGCGAGGCCGTGCTCTACGCCTACCGCCAGCAAACAGGACTCGACGAAAAAATGGTGAACGCAATCGGTGCCGGGTTTGGTTCCGGCATGGGCGGACGGCAGGCCACCTGCGGGGCCCTGATTGGTGCCGTAATCGTCCAGGGTTTCCGCAATCATTCGGACCAGCCGACCAAATTCATGGCCAGCAAAATGGAGCGACAGTTTCAAGAGCGGTGCGGCGCTACGATTTGCCACGACATCAAAGACCGGATTGCTGCCCGCCAACTATCCTCCTGCAACGAATGCGTGCAGCATGCTGTTGAGATTTTAGAATCCCCGCCTGAGTTATGATCCTATTCCTCCACCATACGATTTAATGCCTGCTGCATTTCGCCCTTGTCTATTTAAATTCATGTATTGATTTTTATTATTTTGCAGCGTACAATTAAGTAAACGTTTACATTATAATAAAAAGGGCAGGGGATTTTTATGGATTATTTTATCTTAGCGGCAGCTTGTGCCTATTTCATCAAAGGATTGTGCGGTTTTGCAAACACGCTGGTATTTACCTCGATACTTGGTTTTTCCAAGACCAATATCGAGATTTCGCCAGTCGAACTGGTACTCAGCTATCCATCCAACATCATTCTGGTACTAAAGAACCGGGATCGATTGCAGTGGCGTGCCTGGCTGCCAGTCACTATTACGGTGCTGTTAGGCAGCTTCATCGGCGTTAATTTTCTCCGCAGTTATGATGCGTCAAGTATTAAAATTTTCTTTGGGTTTGTCGTTTTCTTTATCGGACTGGAAATGTTGCTGCAGGACCGATTTGGTGGCAAGCATAAGGAAGTCCGGCTGGTTTCCATTATTGTCGGTATCGCTTCCGGCCTCCTATGCGGACTCTATGGCATAGGAGCTTTGCTCGGTGCATATATGGGCAAGATCTCGACCGACAACAGCAGTTTCCAGGCCAACCTGAACATGGTGTTCTTTATTGAAACGACGGTACGGCTTGCTCTGTACGGTTGGTACGGAATCATAACCCTTCAGACATTGACCCAGTCGCTGATGCTGTATCCTTTCATGTTAGCTGCGCTGTTCCTTGGTATCAAAAGCGGCAGTCTGCTGAACGAAAAGTACGTTCGAAAAATAGTCATGCTGATGCTGATTATCTCAGGAATTGTTTTAGTCATCAGCAACTGGTAAATTTGTCCCCTAACCACCAAAACTATCACAGCCAAATATCCCCTTACGACTGCTGCCGCAAGACACCAAAAAGCGCAGGCCAACTGGTCTGCGCTTTTTGTGCGAAAAATCGCCTATTGTCAGAGTTTAAACTTCTGGACCGCTTTTTGCAGATCGGCTGCCATCTGCGCCAGATGCTCGCTGGCAGAAGCAATCTCTTCGACCGAAGCCGACTGTTCTTCGGTGGCTGCAGAGATCGTCTGCGTCTGTTCGGAAGCCTTGCGGCTTTCTGTTTCTATTCCCTGTACAGCCGTCACGACATGCGTGGTTCCCTTGGTAACTTCAACAATGGATGCGGTGATGGCATCAATCTGCTTATTCATATCGCTGACCATGCCCAGAATGTTATTGAAGTTGCTGCCCGCATCATCGACAGCCTGTACGCCGCTGATGATCTCTTTTTGATTGGCATCCATAAAGACGACAGCTTCACGGGTACTGCTCTGTACTTCGCCGATCAGAGCGGTAATCTGTTCCGTTGCGGATTCGGACTGTTCCGCCAGTTTGCGGACCTCTTCGGCGACTACAGCAAAACCACGGCCCGCATCACCTGCACGGGCGGCCTCGATGGCAGCATTGAGGGCCAGCAGGTTCGTCTGGCTGGCAATGCCGGAGATGGTTTCGACAATCTGACCAATTTCCTTTGATTTATCTTCGAGTTTGCTGATTACCGTCGAAGTGGCATTCGTTTTTTCTTTAATAGTATTCATCTCGGTCACAGCGCGCTTGATAATGCCCTCGCCGTCGGTGGCCGTCTGCATCGTATGATTCGCGGAGGTTGCAACCTGCTCGGAATTCTGGGAAACCTGCGCAATGGAGGCAGAGATCTTCTCCACAATCTGTCCAGCCTGATCGGTGGCCTTCATCTGGTTTTCGGCGCCCTGCGCTACTTCAGTGACCGAGCCAGCGACCTGGTTGGCTGCCTGAGCGGACTGCTCGGAACTGGCAGTAAGTTCTTCCGAAGAAGCGGCCATGTGCTCAGATGTCTCCATAAGATTCTTGAGCAGCGCTTTAATGTTATTTTTCATTTTCTCTACGGCCCGGGAAACAGCACCAAATTCGCTGCGATCCTCCAGGCTGCTTTTGGCGATCTCTTTAGAGAAGTCGCCATCTGCCAGAATCTCGAGATACTTTACGATACCTTTGAGCCGTGTGTCGATCTGCTTGGCAATCACGAAGCCCAAGATGATGGCGAGGATTAAAGCCGCGAGAATGACAAGTACGAGAATTTTTGTAGTCGTACTTTGTCCCTGCTGACTATCCGCATAGGTTTCATCAGCAATTTTCACGACATCAGCGGACAACTCTCTCAGCGATGTGTTAACTTGATCAGAAAGTCCGCGGCCCTGCGCTACATACAAGGCATAGGCTTCTTCCTTCTTGTTCTGCATAGCCAGGCTCATAATTTGCGTACGGATCGACCGGTACTTGGCAAGATCATCCCTTATAGACTGCAGTTTCTGCTTACTTTCATCGCGGGCACCGATCTGCTCGAAGGTCTGCAAATCCTGATCGAAGAGTTTGCCGCGGTCTTCGATATCTTTGGCCAGCATTTTATGCTCTCGATCATCAGTGGTCAGCATCAAAGCATAGATATCGCCTTCAACCTTACGCCCATGGGTCCGGGCATCGTTAATTACCTGCACCGATTTGAGCTGCCGGGAGTACATGTCCTGAAGTGCCGTATTTGCCTTATTCAGGGCAAAGTAGCCGACGCCTCCTACTATGAGGATTGCCACCGATAATATCGCAATCAGTACAATCAGTCGTTCCATTACTTTCATGTTTTTTAGCCAATTCATGCCATACACTCCTCTTTCCTAATTACTATTTCAACCACCTTGACATCTACTGATGTTAGTTATAACAATTCGCTATAACAGTTATAATTCCCTTTAATTTTCAAATTTCTTTGTGCCTGAAATGAGGTCGTGAGTATGAACACAATCACATCAGCTATAATCATCAAAAAAGCGCAGACCATTTTGTCTGCGCTTTGGAAGGAATAATTGATTGTAATCAGAGCTTGAACTTCTGGACCTCTTTTTGCAGGTCAGCCGCCATCTGAGCAAGATGCTCGCTGGCGGAAGCAATCTCCTCGACTGAAGCGGACTGTTCTTCGGTCGCAGCCGAGATCGTCTGGGTCTGTTCAGAAGTCTTGTGGCTTTCCTGTTCAATCCCCTGTACAGCCGTCACGACATGCGTTGTGCCCCTGGTTACTTCGTCAATGGACGAAGTGATGGCATCGATCTGCTTCGTCATGTCACCGACCATGCCAAGTATGTTGTTGAAGCTGCTGCCAGCATCATCAACAGCCTGTACGCCACTGACGATCTCTTTTTGATTGGCATCCATGAATACCACGGCTTCCCGGGTACTGCTCTGGACCTCGCTAATCAGGGCAGTAATCTGTTCCGCAGCAGTTTCAGACTGTTCCGCGAGCTTACGGACCTCTTCAGCCACTACCGCAAAGCCGCGGCCGGCTTCACCAGCACGAGCAGCTTCAATGGCAGCATTGAGGGCCAGCAGATTCGTCTGGCTCGCAATACCGGAGATCGTCTCAACAATCTGGCCAATCTGTTTCGATTTATCTTCGAGTTTGCTGATTACCGTCGAAGTGGCATTTGTTTTCTCTTCAATAGTCTTCATCTCGGACACAGCGCGCTTGATAATGCTCTCGCCATCGGTAGCCGTCTGCATCGTATGGTTTGCCGAACTTGCAACCTGCTCTGACTTCTGAGAGACCTGATTAATGGAGACAGCGATCTTCTCCACAATCTGTCCAGCCTGATCGGTGGCCTTCATCTGGTTTTCGGCG
>ERZ650307.1601-NODE-1601-length-12690-cov-5.390423_pt1 | contig 12690 bp, 14 predicted proteins | sample MGYA00376243_ERZ650307 | MGnify/ENA primary metagenome ERZ650307 (study PRJEB26733, sample SAMN07839242) | wastewater metagenome | biome: urban; feature: artificial channel; material: waste water | place: USA: North Carolina | collected 2016-03-31 ... | reverse complement strand
GGATAGCTGGAGAAATTGGACGATAACAAAACCGAGCACCATGGCGGGTAAGATGTTATTCATACCAACGTAGAAGCCTTTTTTCGTGCCTTCCATGAAGATTTCGACTAAGGACTTTTTCGGCTGTTCTTGTGCTGTTGCGACTGCTTCCATTGTGGATCAACCTCCTAATTAAGTATGCTTGTGTGAATAGTCTGTTTAGTTAAGTTCTGTAGCGTTTTTATCATAAAGATGAAATAGAGATATCTGTTTTCGAGAATTTGTGGTTGCTAATAAAAGATATATAAACCTAGGTGTAAAGCCTGTTTTGGCGAAAATGTGAGAGTGCTTGCAATGGTGTTTATTTATAAAAATAATATACGTAACAATATTGGTATAGTTTTTGGCGTGGCGCTATTGGTGTTATATAAATTCTGATAAACAGAATAAAAATTCATAAAAGTCGTTATAACGAATAAAAATAAAATTAAGCGTATAAAGATGTATACAGTTGATATAAAGAGGTTGAAACGGGGAAGAAAGCTAGGTAACTGGCGGTGAAAACAACGTTTGCGCGTTTAACAAAAAGAGACCAGGCTGGACGTTATAGCGTCCAATCCGGTCTCTAACCCGTTACCTACTATCTTGGTATATATAATCATAAGATGTAGGTGTATTGATTTGTTGGTAAGCGGCTATTTTTACGACGTTGGTCATCAAAATAGTTGCTTTAGTACTAGTAGCTGTAGTTGCTATATATAGTATATAGCAATTGCAATTATTTATGTGTCAGTTTACTAACCGATTCGTTGTCGATGTTCATGCCGGTCAGCAAGGCTTGTTCGGAGTGTTCCATGTGCATGCGTGCCATTTTGCGAGCTTGTTTGCCGTCGCGGTTGGCAATGGCTTCCACTAAGAGGCGATGTTCTTCGCGGGTTTTTGCCAAGCGGCCCGGCTGGTTCATGGAAACGGTACGGAAGCGCAACGTCTGTTCGCGCAGGTTGTGGATGATTTCAACTAAGCGCTCGTTACGAGAAGCTTTGTACAGTACTTCGTGGAAGGCAACGTCTGTTTCAACGATTTTGTCCATGTCTTTCGTTTCAATATAGTTGCCGATTTCAACTAGCATGCGTTCCAAGGCTTCGATTTCTTCGTCCGTAATGCGTTCCGCTGCTAAGGCCGCCGCCAATTCTTCTAAGGCGGAGCGAATTTCGAAAACCTGAGAGATGTCTTTTAAGGAAATGTCCGCCACGTAGGTGCCTCGGCGCGGAATCATAACCACAAAGCCTTCCTGTTCCAATTTACGGATGGCTTCGCGAATCGGTGTACGGCTTACGCCTAATTCTTCGGCTAAGGGGATTTCCATTAACCGTTCGCCCGGTTTTAAGGCGCCATCGCGGATGGCTTGACGCAAGGTGTCGCTTACAACCTCGCGTAATGGTTTGTACGCATCGAGACGAATCGGTGCTAATCGTATGTGCTCTTTATTCATATCGTTGTAAGTCCTCCTTGCCGTGAGTTTTGGTGATAAGGCTGAGCCAGTTGTGGCCGGCTTTTTTGATTTCTTCTTGTAATTCTAAGGCTTCTAAGGCGCGGTCTAAGTAGACAACCATGGTAGGGCCGCTACCGGTCATGATGGTGGTGTAACCGCGGTCGATGAAGAATTGTTTGCACGCTGCCAGTTCCGGCTGTGTTGGGAATAACAGTTCTTCGAAGGTGTTGCCGCTCATGTCCATCGCTTCCTTGATGTTGCCGTCGGCTACGGCTTTGGTTACGGCGTCCATGGTAACAGAGGTTACTTCGGAGGTGCCGTCAAAGCGCTGGTATGCCGGGCCGGTGGCTACGGAGATTTCCGGTTTCACGATTAAGAGCCAGTGCGGTTTGCCTGTCGGAAGCGGTTCTAGGATTTCACCGCGACCGGTGCCGCGCGCCGTGCCGCCTTTGAGTAAGAAGGGAACGTCCGAGCCGAGACCGTCGGCTAATTTCAGAAGCTCCTCGTGGGTTAAGCGCAGGTCCCAGAATTTGTTGAGACCGAGGAGCATGGCAGCGGCGTCACCACTGCCACCGCCGAGACCGGCAGCGGGGGGCACGCGTTTTAGCAAATGAATAGCACCACCGGTTTTGCAGCCTGTGTATTCCTGAACGGCGCGCAGTGCTTTGAGAGCCAAATTGCTTTCGTCGTAAGGAATCATTTCATTCATATAGGACGGAAGTTCCGGTGCCATGCCGGAAAATACGACGGAATGATGCTTGGCAAAATAGATGGAATCTCCCAAGTGAATTGACTGAAAGACTGTGTCGATATTGTGGTAGCCGTCGGGCCGCTTATTGAGAATGGCCAGGCCGATGTTGATTTTACTGAAGCCCAGTTGCTCCATGGTGCCTCCTTTTGCTTTAGCGGTTGAAATTCTATAGGTAATGGGGTAAGATTAAACTATATTATTATAATCTATTCAGTCGGAAATTTCAATTCGCAGCCATGGCGGTCTTTTGAGAATCGCTAGGCTAACGGAGGGCATATGACAAAGCAGTGGAAGGCCAGACTGAAATTAATGGCCATGATCACCATTGGGTCTCTATTCTTTGCCGTAGGGATTAACGCCTTTGTAATACCGCACAAATTAGTAGGCGGCGGTATTAGCGGTATTGCGTTGATTTTGTATTATACGACAGGGATTCCTTTGGGGACCTTGAACTTAGTATTAAACTTACCGGTGTTTTATTGCGCCTATCGATGGCTAGGGCGACGCCATGTGAAGATTACCCTGTTTGGTACGGCGGTAATTTCTTGGATCATCAACGAAACGGCGTTCTTAGCTAATTATAATATGACGCATGACCCTCTTGTAGGGGCTATCATCGGCGGTGTCTTGTGCGGTGTGGGCCTTGGCATCGTATATAAGTCTGGCGGTAATACGGGCGGTCTCGATCCGATTGCGATGATTATTCGCAAGTATTATGGCTTGCAAATGGGGAGCATTTCATTTGCTATCAATGTTGTTATATTAACGGTAGCTTCGGCGATTGTAGGGGTAGAAGCAGCGGCGATTACGCTGGTAAACCTTTATATTTCCGCCATGGTTACCAATAAGGTAGTTGTCGGATTTAGCCAGCGTAAAGCGGTGTTTATTATTTCAGCAAAGCCCTATGCTATTACTGATTTGATTATCCACCACTTAGGTCGCGGCGCCACGATTTTAAATGGCGAAGGGGCGTATACCCATCAATCCAGACAGGTCATCCTTGTGGTAGTAGGGCTTATGCAGCTCAGTAAGCTGAAGGAAGCAATCCGCGAAGAGGACCCGATGGCATTTTTGCTCATCACGGATGCAGCAGAGGTTATCGGCCGTGGTTTCACCATGCGACCCAATGAACTGCCGCCGGAGGTAATCCGCGCTATGTTCAAGAGCGAGCAGGATAAAGACCAGGCGCTCGAGCGGGCTAAGGAACAGGATGGACTGACGCAGACGTTGACAGACGGGGCGACAACGACGACGGAACAAACAAAGGTAGACACTACGAAGGAAGTTCCAGCAGGAGCTCCACACAAGGAGGAGAAGTAACATGGCACATGCATTAGCTGGCACGAAGGTGCGCACAGAAGATTTGGTGGATTTAACAGCGCTTTGTAATGCGTATTACGAAGTGGTTCCGTCCGTAGAGGTAGCAGGGCAGAAGGTGTCCTTTGGTACGTCTGGTCATCGTGGTATTTCTACAGCAGGGAGTTTCAATGATTTGCACGTGGCGGCCATTACGCAGGCTGTTTGCGATGGACGTAAGGAGTTCGGCGCCGAAGGTCCGTGCTTTGTTGGTCACGATACGCATGCGTTGTCTGCGCCGGCGTTAGATACAGTTTTAGAAGTGCTAGCCGGTAATGGCGTAGTGGCTTGCGTCGACAGTGAAAATGGCTTTGTGCCCACGCCGTCGGTGTCCCGCGCGATTATTCGCTACAATGAAGCCCACGACGTGAAGGCTGATGGCCTTATCATCACGCCGTCTCACAACCCGCCGGACAACGGTGGTATTAAATACAATCCGACGAATGGCGGTCCTGCCGACACGTCCATTACGGGTTGGATTGAAGCAAAAGCTAATGAATACTTGGCTGCCAAAGGCGCCGGTATTAAACGCATTAAGTTGGAAGAAATTCCGGCTGACCTTCAGATTGAATACGATTATAAAGGTCTTTATGTTAAGGAATTGACTGAAATCATCGACATCAAAGCGATTCAAAAGGCTAAGCCGAAGGTGCTCATCAACGCCTTGGGCGGTAGCGGCGCTGCGTACTGGGAAGCCATTAGCGAAGCGTATGATTTGAATTTGACGATTATTAACGGCGATTACGATCCGTCTTTCTCGTTCATGACCTATGACCATGATGGCGCTATTCGCATGGACTGCTCGTCCGTCTATGCTATGGCTGATGTTATTGCCGGCATCGGTGATTACGATTTGGCTGTAGGTAATGACCCGGACTACGACCGTTATGGCGTGGTGACGAAGGATGGCTTGATGGCGCCGAACCATTTCTTGGTAACCGCTGGTTCGTATTTGTTTAAGACCCGTTCCTGGGAAGGTAAGGGCTTTGGCAAGACCATCGTAGTAACGGGCATGGTTGACCGCTACTGCAAGGATGCCGGTATTCCGGTCTATGAAGTGCCGGTTGGCTTTAAGTATTTCTCGTCCTTGCTCTTTGATGGCACTATCGGCATTGGCGGCGAAGAAAGCGCCGGTGCATCGTTCCTCAAAAAGGACGGCACGGTGTGGACTACCGATAAAGACGGCATGATTATGGGCCTCTTGGCTATGGAAATGTGGGCCACTACGGGTCATAGTCCGGCTGAATTATACGAAGAATTAACGGCCAAGTATGGCACGCCTTATTTCACCCGCGTCGACACGCCTTGCACCTTAGCAGTTAAGACGGCGCTTAAGAAATTGAGTGCTGATGACGTTAAAGATAAAGAATTAAACGGTGAACCGATTACGGCGATTCGCACGAATTCGGCCTTCGGCGATTATGCCATCGGTGGCTTGCAGATTACGGTGCCGTCCGGCTTTGTGGTAGCCCGTCCGTCCGGTACGGAAAATCTGTACAAGGTGTATGCCGAAAGCTTTTCCGGGGAAGCCGAATTGAAAGAATTGGTTTCTGCCGGTAGCCGGTTGGTAGAGTCGGTTGCTTTGTGATATAATAACTCTGTATCTGCAATATGGGTGCAGATGGAAAAAGAGAGACGTAACTAACTTGAACAGGAAAAGGTGAGTCACATGAAATTGGTTGTAACGGTAGTTGGTATGGACCGGGTAGGTATTATCGCCCGTGTAGCTACGGTTTTAGCAGAAAATGAAGTTAACATTGTGTCGATTAATCAGACGATTTTGGACGGCGTGTTTAACATGATTATGATGTGCGATTCTTCGGGGAAGCATACGTTGGATGAATTGCAGAAGGCTTTGGCTGTCGAAGAAGAACGCTTAGGCGTACAGATTCGCGCACAACATGCAGATATTTTCCTCAGCATGCATCGAGTTGGGTAGGTGATATAGATGTTGAGTATTGAAAATATCATGGAAACCAATAGTATGATTCACGATAATAAGCTTGACGTGCGTACTATTACAATGGGCATTAGCCTATTGGGATGTACTGCTACGGATGGCCGTACATTGTGCGATCGTATTTATGATCACATTACTAAGGAAGCGGAGCATTTGGTATCCACTGGTGAAGCCATTGAACGGGAATACGGTGTGCCGATTATCAACAAACGCGTGTCGGTAACGCCGATTTCGTTGGTAGCGGCCGGCAGTGACCTCATTAGCTATGTGCCGGTTGCAGAAGCCTTGGACCGCGCTGCGAAGACGCTTGGTGTAAACTTCATCGGCGGCTTTTCGGCATTGGTTTCTAAAGGGTATACGGAAGGCGACCGCCGCTTAATTGCGTCTATTCCTGAAGCATTGGCAACCACGGATTTGGTATGTAGCTCTGTAGGCATTGGTTCTACGAAGGCTGGTATCAACATGGATGCTGTTGCAGAAATGGGTCGCGTTGTAAAACGAACGGCTGAGCTTACAGCTGATAATGATGCCTTTGGCTGTGCGAAATTGGTTATTTTCTGCAATCCGGTAGAAGATAATCCGTTCATGGCCGGTGCTTTCCATGGTGTAACGGAAGGCCAGACGACGATTAGCGTTGGCGTTAGTGGTCCTGGCGTTGTTAAGCATGCCTTGGAAGCCGTACGCGGTAAGCCTTTTGATGAAGTCGCTGAGACGATTAAACGTACAGCTTTCAAGATTACTCGCGTAGGTCAGCTGGTAGCGCAGGAAGCATCCCGTCGCTTAGGCAAACCGTTTGGGATTATTGATTTGTCGTTAGCACCGACGCCGGCTGTAGGCGACTCGGTTGCTCACGTACTGGAAGAAATGGGTATTACGTCCTGCGGGGCACACGGTACGACGGCAGCGTTGGCTTTGCTCAATGATGCGGTGAAAAAAGGCGGCTTAATGGCTTCGTCTCATGTAGGCGGCTTGAGCGGCGCTTTCATCCCGGTCAGCGAAGATAAAGGTATGATTGACGCTGTATCCGTTGGCAGCCTCAGCCTTGAAAAGCTGGAAGCTATGACCTGTGTATGCTCGGTAGGTCTTGATATGATTGCCGTACCTGGCGATACGTCGGCATCGACGATTTCTGCTATTATTGCTGACGAAGCAGCTATCGGCATGATTAATAATAAAACCACCGCGGTACGTTTAATTCCTGTACCGGGTAAACAAGTTGGCGATATGGTTGAATTCGGCGGCTTGTTGGGGTATTGTCCTATTATTGAAGTAAGTCCTTATGGGGCTGAAGAGTTTATCAAACGCGGCGGCCGAATTCCGGCGCCGATCAGAAGCCTCACAAATTAGAGGTAGGCACGAGGAGGTGCTGTGATGGCGGTGTACGCAGTGGCATTTGTAATCGCGTTAGTGGTTACCTATGCATTTACACCGATAGTTAAAATATTGGCGATACGAATTGGCGCTATGGATAAGCCGGATGCCCGTAAGGTGCATCACGGTTCGATTCCGCGGCTTGGCGGTTTGGCTATTTTTATAGGCTATGCCGTAGCAGCCGGGTATAGTGTCAGCGACGCTTCCGGACTAAAAGGCTTATTGCTTGGTTCGCTAGTGCTGGTGGCTGTCGGCATTTGGGATGATGTAAAACAAATCGGACCTAAGACTAAGTTGTTGGGACAGATATTGGCGGCGCTCATTATAGTGTTGGCCGGTGATCGGGTAGAATTTATATCCCTTCCTTGGGGCGGTATGATATATCTGGGCTATCTGTCGATTCCGTTAACCGTATTTTGGATTGTCGGATTTACGAATATTGTCAATTTAATCGATGGTTTGGACGGTTTGGCCGCCGGTATATCGTTAATTTCCTGTTTGGCTATTTTTACGGCGCTTTTATCGCTGGGACAGCGCGATTTAGCGGTGCTCACCTTGGCATTGGCTGGTGCAGCCTGCGGTTTCTTGCGCTATAATTTCAATCCGGCCAAGATTTTTATGGGCGATACGGGGAGTATGTTATTGGGCTATACGATGGCATCCATTTCCGTTATTGGCGTAGTTAAGACGGCTGCTACTATTTCGTTAGTAGTGCCGGTTATCGTATTGGGCTTGCCGATTTTGGATACGACGTTTGCTATTATCCGTCGCCGCATTAATGGTCGACCGGTATTTAAACCGGATAAGGGTCACGTTCATCACCGCTTATTAGCAATGGGCTTGTCGCAGAAGCAGGCTGTATTGCTCATGTATGCGGTAACAGCTGTATTGGGCTGTGTGGCCGTAGTGGTAACCCGTGTTAATGCCTTGGTAGGCATTGGCTTAGTCTTGCTTATGTTAATCGTCTGTGTGTTCATGGCCGATCGCATTGGCGTTATGGCTAAGGATAGACCCGCTACGACTGAAACCGGTAAAAACGGTAATAAATAAAGCGAAACTCGCGGAGATTTTGGGAGGCAGAGTATGCTAAAAGTAATGACAGTTTTTGGAACAAGGCCGGAAGCCATTAAGATGGCACCGGTGGTAAAGGCCTTGGAAGCGGCACCGGACATGGAAGCCATTGTAACGGTGACGGCACAGCATCGCGAAATGCTGGACCAGGTATTGGATTTGTTCGACATCAAGCCGGATTATGATCTCAATATTATGAGCCAAGGGCAGACCTTATACGATGTGACGACGAAAGCATTGATGGGTTTGCGTGAGGTATTAGCCGAAGCACAGCCAGACGTAGTGTTGGTACATGGTGACACGACCACGACCTTTGCTGGCGCTTTAGCCTCCTTTTACCAGGAAATTCCGGTAGGCCACGTAGAAGCGGGCCTTCGTACGGGCAATATTTATTCGCCGTTCCCGGAAGAAATGAACCGAAAATTGACAGGCTCTTTAGCAACCTATCACTTTGCACCGACTAGCGGCGCTGAAAAGAACCTGCTCCGCGAAAACGTTGGCGCTTCTCATTTGTATGTAACGGGCAATACGGTTATTGATGCGTTGCATACCACCGTTAAAGACGATTACCAGTTTACGGATGAATCCCTTAACGGCTTAGATTATAAGAATCATCGCATCGTCTTGGTGACCACGCACCGTCGTGAAAACTTAGGCGAACCGATGCGCCATGTATATAAAGCGATTCGTCGCTTGACGGAAACCTTCGATGACATTGAAGTGGTGTTCCCGGTTCATAAGAATCCGAAGGTACGCCAGATTGTAAGCGAAGAATTGGGCAATGTAGAACGCGTTCATCTCATTGATCCGCTCGACTACGAACCGTTTGCTAACTTAATGGCACGGTCCTATTTGGTATTGACGGATTCCGGCGGGATTCAGGAAGAAGCACCTGCTATGGGTAAACCGGTGTTGGTACTGCGCAACACGACGGAACGCCCGGAAGCGGTAACCGCTGGTACTGTTAAGCTCGTAGGCACCGATGAAATCGGCGTTTACGAAACGGCACGTCGCCTCTTGAGCAATCAGGAAGCGTACGACGCTATGGCTAACTCCGTAAATCCGTATGGTGACGGTTTGGCGTCTGAACGTATCGTACAGGCATTGCGCCACGAATTCTTAGGCGATCCGAAGAAACCGAGTCGCTTTGGTTACTAATACTTTTAGTAATGAAGTTTGAAATGAATATCCTCTAGCATAGTCATGTTACTATGTTAGCCAATAGATTTGGCAGGTAACGCCGACTTGGGACATTTTCTGTGTCTTGGGTCGGCGTTTTTGTCGTCCTGGGACGGAATTTATTAAAAAATAGTGAATTTATACCGAAACAATGATTCTTAATAATCATAGTAAGCGGTGTTTTATAGGAGGTATAAAGGTTACAATTTTGGTATAGTTTTAGAAAAATATGATAATATAGATTTTGGCTATATAATAACTGGCTTTTTGAACTTTCGTGCATATCTATTTTAACGATAAATAAGACTTCTGTTAGCGAATAAGTGAGTTAGCAAATAATAGCAATATTTTGCGCAGTACGCTATAATAGGAGAAGAAGTTCGATATACCATTTATCTATCAAGGAGGCCTTTTAGTTGAAACTCAATTGGCTGGTTTTCTTGAAAGAGGATAGATCGAAAGTTGGCCTAAGGTACTACCAGCGGTTAGTCATAAGAATCGGAGAGGTGATGGTGTATGCGTAAGAAAAACGCTTCTAAAAAATCCTCTAACAATGAAATGCTTAGCGCTTTAAGCGGCAGCCTTTCAGCCGGTCTTACCATACTCAGCGTGCTCGGTGTAGGCGTTGCCATTGGCTACTTTTTAGATCAGTGGCTAGGCACGACGCCGTGGTGTACGATTTCGTTAGGTATTCTTGGAGGCGCCGGCGGACTTTATGCAGTGTATAAAGACGTCGTCGGTTGAATGGAAAGGATGGCAGTATGCAGGAATTTTATCAGTTCCTTCAGCGGCAAATGATATGGCAAGCCTTGCTTGGTTTTGTGGTGGGCTTCATACTGTTGCTGTTGAATCGTGATTCTTGGGCCATAGGGTGGCTTTGGGGTTGCGGCACCATGTTGCTGTATATGGGATTGTTAGCCTTACGAGTTCGACGCTGCGTTGGCATGACGGCCAAGGAAGCTGTCAAAGCAATGCGCCGAAGCGTAGGAAGCCGGTTGGCTTTCGTAGCCTTTTCCGTTATACTCGCGTTTCTGACTGGAGTTACATTTGATAAATTCGCTATGATTGCAGGATTTTTGTCCTGGCGTTGCGTAGGAATAATAGAATTTTTGAGGCAACGTTTCGTAAGTAAACGTACAGTATATGGAGAGGAAGGAGGTGAGTAGCTATGCAAATGCATGCAGGAACGCATACCATCGTTAATATGTGGGGTATGTCGTTAAATATAGATACAATCTATATGACGTGGATAACCTTTTGCATTATTTTCGTCATTACGTATTTTGCGACGAGAAGTAAGAAACTTATCCCTTCCGGTACACAAAATGTGATGGAAATGCTGTTAGAAGCATTGTCGAGCCAGATGAAAGAACCATTAGGTAAGTATTTCCCTCGTGTAAGTTCTCTTCTGTTCACGTTCTTCTTCTTTATCCTTATCAGTAATGAATTGGGCTTGTTGCCGAGTCCGCACATATTAAAATCGCCTACAAGCGACATTAACACAACGTTCGCGCTCGCTTTGGTAGGTACCGTTTTGGTATGGGGTGTTGGTTTTAAGATTGCTGGTATTGGGTATTTGAAACACTTGTTTAGACCATATTCGGTGTTCGTAATACTAAACATTATCGAAGAATTGGCAAAACCAATTACACTGGCCTTTCGTCTATTTGGTAACATTATTGCCGGTGAAATCATGCTTGAATTGCTGTACTACTTGGTGCCTTACGGCACGCCGATTATCTGGTTGGCATTCAGCTTGGTTGTAGGTCTGGTGCAGGCTTTTGTATTCACAATTTTGGTAACGTCCTATCTGGGCCGCGCTATTGGAGAAGCCCAAGAATAGGTTGTAATCTTAACAAGCTTTTTATCTACGGTTTTTTACAGTATTGCTAGGAGGATTTTTATTATGGAACATGCAATTTTATTAGCAGGTTGTGCTATAGGCGCTGGTTTGGCTATGGGCGGCGCAGCTATTGGCGCAGGTATCGGTGACGGTGCTGTTACGGGTAAAGCCATCGAAAGCATGACTCGCCAGCCGGAAATGAGCGGCAAGATCATGACTAACATGTTTATCTCCATCGGCTTGATCGAATCTATGCCAATCATTGCTACCGTTATCGCGATTGTATTTGTGTTCACCGACATCGTTGCAGGTAAATTATAATCGTCCCTACAGAGGTATGTTTATATCTCCGTTAAGTCCGCTAGCAAGAGGAGGTAACGCCGTTGATTGATATAAACGGTACACTGCTGGTTCAAATTATTCAGTTCTTGATCTTAGTGGCTATTCTCGCTAAGTTCTGCTACAAACCATTGCTCGCAGCTATGAAAGCTCGTCAGGATCGCATTGCCGGCGAATTAAAGCAGGCTGAAGATAACTTGGCTGAAGCTGAAGAAGCTAAGAAAAAATATTTAGCAGAACTGGCTAAAGCTCAGACTGAAGCACAGGCGATTATTGAAAAAGCTGTGAAAACAGCGGAAGCAGAACGTCAGGCGCAGATGAAAGAACTGAAAGAACAGTTAGTGCGTGAAAAAGAACAGGCGCAACAGGATATTGCGCAAGAACGTGAAAAGGCACTGCAACAGTTGCGTGAAGAAATGGTCACCTTGTCTGTGGCTATTGCAGGTAAAGTAGTTGCCAAAAATATGGATAGTCAGGCTAATAAAGAGCTTATCAAAAAAGCCATTGATCAGCTTGACGCAAAAGCGATAGGGTGATAGCTATGGGCGTAGAAATCGTAACAGATAAATACAGCACAGCTATTTTCGAATTGGCTTCGGAAATGAACGCAATGGATCAAACGGAAACCGATTTGACCTATGTGGGTGAAGTATTCGCAGCGCAGCCGGAATTGAATGCGTTGCTTGTACATCCGACCTTGGATGCAAAAGCGAAGCTGGATACTTTGAACAAAATTTTCGGTTCTTCGATTAGTACATTGGCACTCCACTTTTTGTTTGTCATGGTAAAGCGCGGACGGGCGCGCTACATCGGAGCCACAATTAAAGAGTTCATCCATCGCGTCAGAGAGGCGAAAGGTATTGTAGAAGCAAAGGTTACCGTCAGTGAACCTATGACAGCTGATGTGGAAGCTATGCTTCGCAAAAAATTGGAATCTCTTTCTGGTAAGCAATACGTATTCGAAACGAAGGTTGATCCGTCTATTGTAGGCGGTATCGTAATACAGGTTGGCGATACGCGTATTGATGCCAGCTTGGCGCGTCGGTTAGAAGATTTGAAAAAACACCTGCTCCGAGCAGGAACAACTGAGATTGGGGTGAAGGGTTAAGTATGAAAATGAAGCCTGAAGAAATAACTGCCATAATCAAACAGCAGATTCAGGACTACGATGTGGAACTTAACGTTGATGATGTGGGCACAGTTCTCGAAGTTGGGGACGGTATTGCACACATTTACGGTCTTGAAAAAGCCATGGCCGGTGAATTGTTAGAATTACCGCATGGCGTATACGGTATGGTACTTAACTTGGAATTAGATAATGTTGGTGCCGTATTGTTAGGGGATGATTT
>ERZ650307.1599-NODE-1599-length-12697-cov-6.550071_pt1 | contig 12697 bp, 8 predicted proteins | sample MGYA00376243_ERZ650307 | MGnify/ENA primary metagenome ERZ650307 (study PRJEB26733, sample SAMN07839242) | wastewater metagenome | biome: urban; feature: artificial channel; material: waste water | place: USA: North Carolina | collected 2016-03-31 ... | reverse complement strand
AGTCTGCCGTCCGTTGGCGCCGTCCACGGCCGCGGCCTCCAGCACATCGGTGGGCAGGGCTTGCAGGCCGGCGATGTAGATGATCATCATGTAGCCGATCTGCTGCCAGCACACCAGGATGACCAAGCCCCAGAACCCGTAGGACGCCTTATAGGTCAGGGCGCGGCCCCAGTGGGCTAGTACGCCGTTCAGGAGCAGCAGCCAGATGTAGCCCAGGATGATGCCGCCGATAAGGTTCGGCATGAAGAATACCGAGCGGAACAGCGTGGAGCCCTTGATCGCCTTGGTCAGCATGTAGGCGATGGCGAAGGCGATCACGTTGATCACGATGGTGGTCACGATGGTGAACGCGGTGGAGAAGCCGAGCGCGTGCAGGAATTCCTTGTCTTTCAACGCTTTGCCATAGTTCTTAAGCCCCACCCATTCACCGTCGGTAACGGTGGTGAATTCGCAGAAGCTTAAGTAGACGCCCATGATGAAGGGCACCAGGAACCCGATGATGAATGCGGCGAATGTGGGGAGCGCGAACAGCGCCCACCATCTGCGTATCGCCTTGCCAGCCATGCTGATCATGACTTTTCCTCCTCCTTGAGTCCGCTGCGTTGTGACACTGCATCGTGCGCCGGCTGCGGAGTTCAACTCAATGCGAGCTTGCCGATCGAGAACCGCATGCACGGCCTGTTCTCGTTCAAGCCTATGTTCATAGTAAACGTCGAATCATTATATGTCAAACGTTGTCATTTTAGGCGTTTCAAGTTCGAGCACACTCCGGCTCCAGCAATCTTCTTTCACCTAAGATAATGGCTATATAAAGCCAATCTAACGCCGACATAGACACTTTGCAAACGTTTGTAATACAATCGTTGTCATCGCCGCAGATCAATCAATCAGCATGTACACTGGAGTCAGTTGTGCATGTGTATTGCGATTTTCCATTCAACGCAAGGGGGCTGCAATGGCTACGAGCATTCAGGATGTCGCCCGCGAGGCCGGCGTCTCCATCTCCACCGTCTCACGTTCCTTCACCAGGCCGGATCTGGTGTCGGCCAAGACCCGCGAGCGCGTGCTCGCCATCGCCGACAAACTCAATTTCTCACTCTCCCGCTCGGCTGCGGCCCTGAAATCCGGCCGCTCCCTGCGCATCGCAGTACTGATGAGCGGCCATATCCGCCTGTGGTTCACCGCCTCGGTCATCGAGGGGCTCAACGAGGTGCTGCACACGCAGGGCTACGATATTTCGGTATTCCAGATTTCCAGCATCGAGGAGCGCAAGGAATTCTTCGAGATGTTGCCGGTACGCCGTAACGCCGATGCCGTGATTGTGGCGTCTTTCGATATCGACAACAACGAAATCGCGCAACTGGCTTCGGTCGGCGTGCCGATCGTCGGCATCAATTCAGTCGAACCCGAAGCCCGCGGCTTTACCGCCGCCGTCAATATCGACGATGTGCAGGGCTCCACGCTGGCCGCCCGCCATCTTATCAATCTCGGACATCGCCGCATCACCTACATCAGCACCAATCGCGAGGTGTCGCTGAGCTTCTCCGTGCAAAGCCGATTCGACTCATTCACCGCCTGCTGCCGCAGGGAAGGCATCGAGCCGCAGGTTATCGTCTGCAAGGTCGATGACGATGGACGTTATGAAATCAGCGACGTGGTCAACCAACTCATAAGCCAAGACGAGATGCCCACCGCCATCGCATGCCAAGAGGATGGCATTGCTTTGCCGCTTATGTTCCAGCTGGAGCGCAATGGATTCTCCGTGCCCGGCGACGTCTCGTTGATCGGCTACGACGATAGTTTCTACACCGGCGATATCGGCCTGACCACCATCCGCCAGGATCCGGTGGAAATGGCCCGCGTGGCAGCCCGCATGACGCTCGATCTCATTGACGAAAAGCCGATTGAGCAACCCTACATCGTGTTCCCGGCCCAGCTGAAGGTCCGCTCCTCCACCTCCCGCGTTAAGTAGGCTCACACAACAAAGCCCACCATAGAAAAAGTGTGAGGCAACCGCACAATAACGCTCAATCGCACATTGTGGAGAATGGCGAAAAATCGCCGATTCATGGCCCCACAGCGTGCGATTGAGCGGGTGCGTGCCTCACACTTTTCTGCGGCGGACGATTTTGTGCGAGACTCAGCAATACAAAGCGGCGCCCCCGGAGAAGGAAATGGCAGGGGCGCCGCGGATTGTTACTTATCGGCTATGGGACTCTATGAGACTCAGTGCGAAGCCTCGTATTCGGAAGCCCAACCGTCCACGAAGGCGGTCTTGACGGCATCCCACTTGCCGGTGCCCTGCGCGTACTCGAGCAGTGCCTGGCCGACCTTGTTCTTCCACTCTTCGGACGGCATCATGGTGAAGTTCCAAGAAACCTGGGTCTTGCCGGACTTCTGATCCTCAACAGCGGCTTCAGTCAGCGGGTTGTCAAACTTGACATCATCGAAGGTCTTGAACGGGGTGGTGAAGCCCATGTCCTGAGAGATGGCCTTCTTGCCGGTGTCGGAGGTGATCACCCAGGAGAGGAAGTCCTCGGTGGCCTTCTTGTCGGCGTCGGAGGCCTTGTCGTTGATGCACCAGTAGTTCTCGGAACCAGTGGCCAAGCCCTGCTTCTCTTCACCCTTGACACCGGTGTAGATTGGCATCATGCCCACGGATTCGGCCTTCATGCCGGCCTTCTGCAGGTCGGTCCAAGCCCAGGTGCCGTTCTGGTAGAAGGCGGCCTCGCCGAGCGCGAACTCGGAGTTCGCATCATCGCCGGTCTTGGCGCTCAGCTGGGTGGGGTCGGTGGTGGAGTCGGTGATGTACAGGTCGAAGATCTTCTTGTAGTTCGGCAGGTAGGTGCCCTTGATCTTGGCCGGCTGCTCGGTGACGTTGTCGTCCTTGAACTCATAGTAGAGCGGCAGGTTGGCCAGATGGGTCTTGAATCGCCAGTCGGAGCTGGAGTCGAAGCCGGCGGAGGTGAACGCGCCCTTGATGCCGAGCTCGTCCTTGCGGGCCTGCATGTCGTCGGCCACGGCCTTCAGGGTGTCGAAGTTGTCGATTTCGTCCATGGACGTGGCTTTGGCACCATCCAGCGCGAAGTATTTGTTAAGGATGTCCTTGTTGTAGATCAGGCCGTAGGTTTCCATCACGTACGGCACACCGACCACCTTGTCGCCGTCTTTCAGGGCCACGTCCTGGTTGGTGAGTTCCTTATACACATCCGTGTTGGACATGTCGGCGGTGTACTTCTTCCAGTTCTGGTAGCCGACCGGGCCGTTCACCTGGAACAGGGTCGGGGCCTCGGTCTTGGCAATCTCGGACTTCAGGGTCTGCTCGTAGGTGCCGGAAGCAGCGGTCTGGACCTTGACCTCGACACCGGTTTCCTTGGTGTAATCCTTGGCCAGCTTCTTCCATTCGTCGCTGGATTCCGGCTTGAAGTTCAGGTAGTAGACCTTGCCCTTGGCGTCATCGCCGGAGGTCGAGCTTCCGCAGGCCGCCAAAGCGCCGAGGGACATCGCAGCGACAGCCGCCATCGCGACTGCTGACTTGACTGTACGATTCATCATCGAACCTTTCTCTTTCATCGTCGACCCGGCCGTCCCCGGTCAGGACAGGTACGCTAGCACGCACCTTTACGACTATCGACATGCACTATTGTGCAACGGTTTGCTTCTTTTTGCAAACGATAGCAATATCAGCGCGTCATAAATCATCATTTTCAGGCCATTGTCAACAAATATCCCATTAATTCGGTCATTTTTGCCTCATTATCGCAATGCAAGCGTTCGCAATTATGAGAGCGCTAACATATCTTTCATGGCAATCGATTGCCACTTATACCCATCAAAAAAACAACACGGCGACGCTATCGTTTGCAAATCATTTATCGACATACCGCAATTCCCGCCACAAACAATAAAGGCCCGCCCGCAGTAGCGGGCAGGCCAGCGCAATCGCAGCGCAACCGGGGCTAGGCGTTCCACCGTTCGATGACGTTATCTCCCTTATAGACGCTGAGCACCGAGTAGTGCGCCGTATCCAAACGCAGCAACCGCGCGAAATGCGGGTCCACGCCCAGCCATTGCGAGGTGAGGATGCGCAGGATGTGCGCATGAGCCACCAACAGCACATTATGGCCGTCTTTCAGCAGCGGCGTAATCTCGTCGATGGCGCTCTTGGCGCGTGCCGCCGCTTCTTCCAGCGTCTCGCCAGGCCCGGCATGGACCGGCACCTGTTCGCCCGAAGGCAAGGTCTCGACCCAGTCGCCCTCCAGCGTGGGCGTCAGCGAGCGCGGCCCGTCACGCCACACATCCCATTCAAAACCGCTGGCCTCACTCACCTGCTGGCGCGTACGCCCCTCGGCTCGGCCGTAATCCCATTCAGCGATGCCGTCCAACACACCGTGGTCCGCAAAACCGGCCAGTTCAGCGGTTTGGCACGCCCGCTTCAGCGGACTGGAAAACACACAGCCCTGGCTGAATCCTTCGGGGAAAGCTTCGCGCAGGCGCCTTCCGGCATCCGCTGCCTGCTGCTCGCCGACCGCGGTCAACGGGATGTTCGTGCGCCCGGTATGCTGCCCGGATTCGCTCCACACGGTCTGGCCGTGGCGCAGCAACACCAAAAATCCGTTGCCGCCACGAGAGTTCTCGACGGCAACGGTGCCGTTCACGTTCTGTTCGCTCATGCCTCCACTCTAGTCTGCGCTCGTTCATGACTCCACCATTAACGCCCATCTTTTGCGCTGAGATGATTGAGATGCTATTAGACTGAGAGTCATGAGCGACGAAACGAACACCGACTTCCCCTCCAGCGCCGACCGCGCGGTCGACAGCCTGCACCGCATCGACGAGAAGGTCAACAGGCTGCGCGAGGACCGGCTCAACGACCCTGATTCTCTGGGCGACAAGCTCATCAAGTCGGCAGTCCCAGCGCTGGCAGGCTTGGTTGCCGGCAAAGCATTCCAGATGATATGGGACAAGGGCACAAGCAAACGCAATCTGCGCAAGGGACTGGCGGCAGACGCGCCGCAAAGTCTGGCAATGAGTCTGGCATTCGCCGCCGTTTCGGCCGCACTCGGCGCAGTGGTTTCGCAGCTGTCGGATCGGGGCTCCAAGGCGTTCGTCGACCACCGCCATCGCAAGCCCAGCCGCTAATCCCCCGGTTGGATGATGGTTTCTGTTGGCTGACTGATGACTCATCGCTGGAATTTCGTCAAGGAACCATCAGTCAATCGACAGGAACCATCAGTCCAGCACAGTTCCGCCACACAATATCGGCATTTCACTGTGAGGTAATCCACCGTGACGTCCGGCGTCTGCCGTGCGACAATAAAGCCATGGTTACCAACGCAACAATCGAGGCTCTTCTGGGCCGCCGCTCCATCCGTAAGTTCAAGGACGAGGCCATCGACGACGATACCCGCGCCACGCTCGAAACCGTCGCCCAACATGCCGCGTCCAGCCAGTTCCTTAACGACTGGTCCGCCATCCGTATCACCGACCCGGCCACCAAAGCCAAGCTCGCCGAATTCGGCCATCAGCCGTATATCGCCACCGCGCCGTTGCTGTACGTGTTCGTCATCGACGAGCACCGCAACGCACGCATCGCCGAACGCAAGGGTATCGATCCCGCTTCCGACGAATTCCATCTCAAGTACAGCTATCGCTTCACCCAAGCTCAGAACGACGCAGTGCTGGCCCTGCACGCCATGGAGACCGCCGCCTATTCGCTGGGACTGGGCTGCGTGATTCTCGGCTCTCTGCTCAACAACATCCCCGGCCTTATCGACGTGCTGAATCTGCCGGAATACACGTATCCGGTGCTGGGTCTGGCCATCGGCAAGCCCGATCAGAACCCGACCGTCAAGCCGCGCATGCCGCGCACGATGCAGTTCTTCGAGAACACCTACCCGGCTGACGCCGATGGCGTACTCGACCAGCTGCCCGCCTTCGACGAGGAAGTTCACCGGTACTACGATCTGCGCCAAGCCGACCGTCCGGTGGACGCTTTCAGCGATCAGGTCGCCACGATCAGTCGGCAGGATGTCAGCCATCAGACACTGCTCGACAAGGCCGCCGCTCAGGGCTTCCGTCTGGATCAGTGAGACCAGAACCAACGAGATAGCCTCGGATAGGCTCGTCACTGAGTCGTCTCGGTCTCAGCACTGCGACGACTCAGTTCCAACACCTCAACATTTCATCACCGGATACCGGCAAAATTGCACAACCATCCCGCCGGTGTCGCACCATCAACAAACGTTCACATATCAGTCCCATTATGCGGACAACCAACGGCCAGTTTTGCAAGAAAACCCGCCAAACCAGCAGTATTCGCACCAGTGGTGGGAATAGACTGCATGTGGCCGCAATGACTACGAACCGGAAAAGAGGGACTGGATGCGGAAGGTTTGGCAAGTCTTTCTGCGCGATTGCAGACGTATCTTACGCAATCCCGTTGCCGTTGTGGTGACGCTCGGCGTAGCAATACTGCCCTCGCTGTACGCATGGTTCAACATTCTCGCCAACTGGGATCCCTATTCAGCCACCGGCAATCTGCAAGTGGCCGTAGCCAATGAAGACCAAGGCACCACCAACGATCTGGTCGGCCATCTCGATGCGGGCCGGCAGGTCGTCAAGAAACTCAAGCAGAACGACGAACTCGGCTGGCGCTTCGTAGACAATGAGGAACAGGCCGTCCACGGCGTGGAGACCGGCGGATACTATGCAGCCATCGTGCTGCCCAAGGATTTCAGCGCCAGCTTGGTCGAATCGGTGACCGGAACCTCCAAACAGCCGAAAATCAAGTATTACGTCAACGAGAAGAAGAACGCGATCGCGCCGAAAATCACCGACACCGGTGCCACCACCATCGACGAGCAGATCAACTCCGCCTTCGTCACCACGGTAGCCACCACCGTTGCCTCGGCCGTTTCCGAAGCGGGAGGCGATCTCGACCAAGCCACCGGCAAAGTCCAGCACGATACGATCAATGATCTCAATACGGTGATGTCCACGCTGAACACCGTTCAGGATTCACTCACCGACTTACAGGACACGCTGGCCCAATCAGACACGATTCTCGCCGACGCCAAACAGACCACCGCCTCACTCAAGCAGACCGTCGCGGCCGCGCAGAAGGCCTCCCGCCAGTCCGGCACACTGTTGACGGAAACACAGGCCGGGTCACAAGCCTTCTCCACCACACTGGTCGGCGCGCTCGACACCAGTTCAGCACAACTCTCCGGACTGGCCGTTCACGTCAACAACGCCGCCGGCAGCATCACCGGCTCCTTCAACAGCGCGCAGAACTCCGTCGACACCATCACCAACACACTTTCGGCCCCACTGAATGCCACCCAAACGTCAATCAGCGATCTGAAAGACGCGCTGACCAAAGCCGGCATCGGCAAAGACACCACCGACCCGGTCGGCCAGAACATCTGGAAACAAATCGATGCGCTCGACTCATTGATCAGCAAACAGCAGACACAGCTCAACACCTTCCATACCGACACCACACAGTTCATCAACTCCGGTAAAGACGCCACCACGAATCTTTCCGGAGCCATGACCAACACCACCACCGGCGGCATCGCGGCGCTGAATACCGCGCGCGGCTCGCTGACCGGCACCGTAATGCCGTCGCTCACCTCATCATTGAACAGTTTCGCCGCCCTGAATGGCACACTGGATGGCACGTTGACTTCGTTATCCGGCACCTTGGATCAGGCCGACGGACTGTTCGACCAGCTTGTCGATACCCTGAACCAAACAAAAACCACCATCAGCAGCACGCAGGATTCGCTGCGCCAGGTGGCCAGCGATGTCGCCACCGTACGCACCGATATCGCCACGCTCGATAGTTCCGCCGCTTACCAGAAAATCCGGGATACGCTGCATCTGGATGACAAGGGATTCGGCGACTTCATGGGCAATCCCGTCACCCTGACCACGAAAGTCGTGTATGCCACCGACAATTACGGGTCCGCAGTCACCCCGTTCTACACGAATCTGGCACTGTGGGTAGGCGGTTTCGTGCTAATCGCCATCTACAAGCTTGAGGTCGACCGCGAGGGCATTCGCCGTATCACCGCTACGCAAGCATATCTTGGCCGCTGGCTGCTGCTGGTCACCATCGGATTCCTGCAAGCCGTCATCGCCACCATCGGCGATCTGGTGCTTGGCATCCAATGCGAGCATCCGCTGCTGTTCATCTTGGCCGGAATCTTCTGTTCGTTCGTATACATCAACATTATTTACGCACTGGCCGTGGCGTTCCGCCATATCGGCAAAGCCATCGCCGTAATTCTGGTCATTGTGCAGATACCCGGCGCCTCCGGCCTGTATCCGATTGAAATGATGCCGAACTTCTTCCGCGAACTGCACCCGTGGCTGCCCTTTACCTACGGCATCAACGCGATGCGCGGCCCGATTGCCGGCCTGTACGCGAACCATTACTGGCTCGACATGCTGCACCTGTTCTGGTATCTGCCGGCGGCACTCTTCGTGGGACTTGTCATACGCCGGTATGCGATGAACCTGAACGCGCTGTTCGACCGTCGTTTGGGAGATACCGACCTGATGATCACCGAGCACAACAGCATGGTGAACGAACAGGTGAGCTTGAACTCCGTATTCCGCACGGTGTCCGACAGCAAGGAACTGCGCGATATCATCGCCCATCGCGCGCACCGGTTCTTCGCGCGGTACCCAAAGATGATCGTTGCCGGTCTGACATTGCTGACCGTACTCCCGTTCGTATTCCTGGTACTGCTGTTCGTCACCCAAGAGAAAATCGCCATGCTGACCTCCTGGATTCTGTCGATTATTCTTATCGACGCCTATCTCATTGTGGTTGAATACGCACGCGAAACCTACGCCATGCAGCTTGGCGTCAGTGCCATGAGTGCCGACGAGTTCCGCAATGTGATGCTCAACGGATATGTGTGGCGGCGTTTCCACGGCCACGGACGTCACGAAGCGGCGATGGGCAGCAATCCGGATATCGGCGAAACCACTGAACGACTCGCACCGTTCAGTGATCAGGTCACCGAGCCGACTGCGCACACCGCACAGTCCGGTCAGTCCGGTCAGTCTGGGCAGGGAGGCGCACGATGAAGCTTATCTGGAAAATATTCGTACGTGACGTGCGCCAAGCCACCCGCAATGTGATCGCCGTAATCGTGGCTATGGGATTGGTGATTGTGCCGGCACTGTACGCCTGGTACAACATCGCCGCCAGCTGGGACCCGTACGGCAACACCAAGGCCTTGAAGGTCGCCGTGGCAAACGTGGATAAGGGCTATAAGTCCGATCTGATGCCGATCACCATCAACGTCGGCGAAACCGTGACCAATACGCTCAGGGCCAATCATGACCTTGACTGGCAGTTTGTGGATCGTGCTAAGGCCATCGATGGCGTGAACTCAGGCGAATACTATGCCGCGCTGATTATTCCAAAGAGCTTCAGCTCCGATATGATGACGCTGTTTTCACCGAAGATCAAGCACGCCAAGCTCGAATACTATCTCAATGAGAAAATCAATCCGATCGCTCCGCATATCACCGACCAGGGTGCTACCACCGTGGCCACGACCATCGACCAGACATTCGTGAAGACCTTGGCGAGCGTGGCGCTGGATTTGGTTTCCAACGTGGCCGATTACGCGCAAAGCCCGCAAATGGAGCAGTACGTCAACAACGCCTCCAGTCATATTGCCACCATGTCGTCTCGTTTGACCGGCACTGCGTCGCAGATGGATTCCTATGCCAATCTGCTCGGGGCCGCCAACAGCATCATTGATTCCACCGATAAGCTGCTGGGATCAACAGGCTCAGCTGCGGCCACAACCAAAAAGGCGTTGAAACAGACCCGCAACGGCGTCTCCAGCCTCGACAAGGCATTGTCCGGAGCCACCGATGGCGTCGGTACGGCATTGCAGCAGGCCGGTTCATCCTACGACACCATTGCCAAGCAAATCGATGCCGCTTTTGCCGATGTGGGCTCACAATCCTCACAGATATCAAACAAGCTAACCGATATGCAATCCAAAGTGGAGGCTCAGGCCGACAGCTTTGGAAAGTATGCCGCCGCTTTACGAGATCTCGCCAAACAAGCGGCTTCACTGCCCGTGGGCGGAGATACCGTTGCCGCTCAACTGAACGCGGCTGCAGACCAAGCCACAAAGGCGCAGCAGAGCATGCAGCAAGCCGCCACCGCGTTGGGCGATGCGGCCACGCACATAGCAAACGGTACTGCCGATGCCGATACAGCGCGTCGAGATCTGAAATCACAAATCGCTGCCGCCAAACAATCGATTACTCAGGCTTCAGACACGTACAAGAGCACGCTGAAACCGCAACTGAACAATCTGACCTCGTCCATGGACGAAGTGGCCACGCAGGCAAGTTCCGTAATCGACGGGCTTGCATCGACCGTAAGCAGCGTGTCAGGTCTTTCTGGCGGCGTTTCAGACAGCCTGACGGACATCCAGTCGGCCTTGACTGACGCAGCTAGCGCTTTGACCCGTTCGGCGAAGAAACTCGACAACTTGTCTTCCCAACTCGCCTCTATCACCAATGGCGGCACCATCGACCTGTCTGTGATTTCCTCTGCGAAGCCCGATGCCATTGCTTCCATGCTGGCGGCACCCGTAGCGGTCGACCGCATCGCGCTCTATCCCGTTGCCAACTATGGTTCCGCGATGGCTCCGTTCTACACGATTTTGTCTATTTGGGTCGGTGCGATCATTCTGGTCGCCATGTTGAAAGTATCGATTTCCGACCATGAGAAGGCTCGTATCTTAGGGTTGGGCAATGATCTGCCGCTCGGTTCGGAAGTGGGTCTTCGCGAGGCCATGATTGCCGGGCGGATTGCCGGACCGGCCGCCGCGTTGGATGTGCTGAAGAAGCCGCGTGCCGAGGCTCCCGGCAATGCGCGGCAGTTCGGTTTACGCTTGCACCACGAATATTTCGGCCGATACATGATTTTCGGTTTCCTTGCTTTGCTGCAAGGTACGCTGGTGTGCCTGGGCGATATGTTCTATCTCGGCGTGCAGTGTGAGCATCCGATTCAGTTCTTGATGGTCGGGTGGTTGTCTGCACTGGTGTTCTCGAATATTGTGTATACGCTGACCCTGTCGTTCGGTGATATCGGCAAAGCCATTGCCGTAGTACTGCTGGTTATGCAGGTAGCCGGTTCCGGCGGCACATTCCCCATTGAAACACTGCCGACGTTCTTCCAGGTCGTTTCTAAATGGCTACTGTTCCCCTATGCGGTGGATGCGATGCATTCGGCCATGGCAGGCTCATTCGGCATGGAATACTGGGTTTCCATGGGCAAACTGGCACTGTTCCTTGTCCCCTCATTGCTGTTGGGACTTATGTTGCGCAAGCCGGTAATTCGCTTCAACGATTGGGTTATCCGCAACCTTGAAAACACCAAGGTGATGTGAGTGTTGGACGAAGTGTGTCCGAGCGCCCTGAACGCTTAGCAGCCTACGACCTGACGTGTTTGGACCGTAACCTGTCTCAGACACGGCGTTGGCGAGGCCTGTGGAGCTTCTGACGCTAACGTCTACGTGGCTTGTAGCCCTTTTTACGACTGTGTGGCTTGAGTTGCTGGTTCAGCGGTACATGCCGGTAACTGGATTGCGGATCGCGATGCGTGAGATGCCAGCATCCGCAAAATTCGCAACGGTACACCCATAGCTCAACTCCGCGCTCGATTAGGCTTTGATCAGCGGCACGCTGAACCTGCGCCTTATCGTGATACATGATTTTATTCGACGTAGCGCAACGTTTAGGGGTGAAGTAATGCATAGCAGAAGCCAGTGTAGAGCGACCCCATAACCAAGCCAGTTTCTGGCTCCCCTCAGGGGGGGGAGCCGTCCGCACAGCAGACCGGGGGGAGGAGGCCCGGGCGTCGGGATTCCACGGTCACGGACGTGCTGTTTTCCGGATTTCCTGCGGAAATGGGAACGCGCCGCGCCGTCTCTCTTCGGCCCCGACGGCGGGGCCGGCCGGGAATGGTCCCGGACGTGGGTCTCATGAGTGCGAGAAGCCCCGGGTGTTTTTGTGGGGGTGTGTGGGTTTGGGTCGTGAGTGTTTCGGGTATGCGAAAGCCCCTTGGGGCGTGTGCTCCGAGGGGCTTCCTGTACGTGTGGTGCGGCGGCGTGCTACTCTCCCACACCCTGTCGGGTGCAGTACCATCGCCGTGCCAGGCCTTAGCTTCCGGGTTCGGAATGGGACCGGGCGTCTCACCTGGGCCATGGCCGCCGCAAATCTTCTCTTGTACGGTCAGACGCTGGGGTCTGCCGGCCTGTGGCGGCCTGGGAACCGGACAGCGGACGCGGATATGTCGATGTTTCGTCTTGTGGCCAGACAATGCTCATTGCCGTCTGGTGCCGTTTGCAGGAGGAAGATGCGGTCCAACCGCCAGGGGTTGGAATGTTAGTGTTGCCTTTCGTCCGTTAGTACCGGTCGGCTCCACCCCTCGCGGGGCTTCCACGTCCGGCCTATCGACCACGTGTTCTGCATGGGGACTACAGGAACTCGAAGGTTCCACGGAATGCTTATCTTGGAGCAGGCTTCCCGCTTAGATGCTTTCAGCGGTTATCCCTTCCGAACGTAGCCAACCGGCCGTGCCACTGGCGTGACAACCGGCATACCAGAGGTTCGTCCACCCAGGTCCTCTCGTACTATGGGCAGG
>ERZ650307.1593-NODE-1593-length-12711-cov-23.359197_pt1 | contig 12711 bp, 11 predicted proteins | sample MGYA00376243_ERZ650307 | MGnify/ENA primary metagenome ERZ650307 (study PRJEB26733, sample SAMN07839242) | wastewater metagenome | biome: urban; feature: artificial channel; material: waste water | place: USA: North Carolina | collected 2016-03-31 ... | reverse complement strand
AGCCGTGGCGGACACCTCCCTGTCCGGCTGCGATGCTCAGCGCGCCACACGGGGGTGAACAGCGGCTAAGCGCAACGGGCAAGGCACTAAAAGTATTGAATTTATAGATTATTGGGGTTTTGGTGAGCGCTAAGGTTGTGCAGTGCTACCCGGCATTTACCCCACCCCCGCGTCGTCCCTGCGCAGGCGGGGACCCAGGCAAGGAACCACAGCGTGGCGACGGTGAAAACGCGTTGGCCGTGGTTTGGTGAGTGACTCACCCACCCTACGCCATCACAAGAATCAGGTTTGGCCAGCAGCACGGCCAGTATGTTGAATACGCAGCATCTCAATTCGAGGATATTCCGATGCCCCATCTGGACGCTCTGGAAACCCGGCCGCACGCGCAGCGTGTGGCGGAGCAATACGCCCGTTTGCCGGCGCAGTTGGCTTATGCCCGTGAGCATAGCCCGGCTTATGCCCAGGCGTTGGCCGGCCTGGATTTGTCCGCTGTCACCGATGCGCAGGCGCTGGCGGGGTTGCCGGTGACGCGCAAGTCGGCCTTGATTGAGCAGCAGCAGGCGTGCCCGCCGTTTGGCGGGTATGCCGCCATGGCGGCTGGGGCAGCCAGTCGGGTGTTTGCCTCGCCCGGCCCGATTTACGAACCCCAGGGGCCGGGTGAGGATTTTTGGCGGATGAGCCGCGCGTTGTACGCCGCCGGGTTTCGCAGCGGCGATATTGTGCACAACACGTTTTCTTATCACTTCACTCCGGGCGGCTTCATGCTGGATTCCGGCGCGCGCGCCTTGGGCTGCGCGGTGTTTCCGGCCGGGGTGGGGCAGACCGAGCAGCAGGTGATGGCGCTGCGCGATATTGGCGCCACCGGCTACACCGGCACGCCGTCGTTTTTGAAAATCATCCTGGATAAAGCCGACGAGCTGGGCATTGCCCTGCCCCGCTTGAACAAGGCGCTGGTCACTGGCGAGGCCTTGCCCAACAGCCTGCGTCAGCAGTTTGAGGCGCGCGGCATTCAGGTGCGCCAGTGCTACGCCACGGCGGATTTGGGGCTGATTGCCTACGAGAGCCAGCCCGGCGAAGGCTTGGTGGTGGACGAGGGCATTGTGCTGGAGCTGGTCAAGCCTGGCACGGGCGAGTTGGTGGCCGATGGCGATGTCGGCGAGGTGGTGGTCACCCCGCTGCACAACCGCGCCTACCCGCTGGTGCGCTTTGCCACCGGCGATTTGTCGGCGTTTCTGGACAGCGCCGGCAGTTGCGGGCGCAGCAATCGCCGCATCAAGGGCTGGCTGGGCCGCGCCGACCAGACCGCCAAGATCAAGGGCATGTTTGTGCACCCGGCGCAAATCCACGCCATCGGCCCGCGCCATCCGGCGCTGGGGCGCTTGCGCCTGGTGGTGGAGCGGGTGAACGACCTGGACCACATGACCTTGCACGCCGAGAGCGCCGACAGCGACGCCGCGCTGCGCCAGGCGGTGGCCGACAGCCTGCGCGAGCTGACCAAGCTCAAAGGCGAGGTGTGCCTGTGCGCGCCGGGCAGCCTGGCCAACGACGGCAAGATTATTGACGACCAGCGTCCGCTGGCCTGACACACACAGAGGCCGGGCGCCACGTCCGCCCGGCCCGGATAACGCTGGCGGGGCGATACGCCCCCACCCATTAGGAGACACTGCATGACCGCCACCTTGCCTACCGTTCCGCTGCTGATCCAGGGCGAATTTGTCGAGTCCGCCACCACGCAATGGCGCGATGTGGTCAACCCGGCCACCCAGGAGCCGCTGGCCCGCGTGCCGTTCGCCACGGCCGATGAAATCAACGCCGCCATCGCCAGCGCCAAGGCTGCGTTCAAAACCTGGCGCAAGACGCCGATTGGCGCGCGCGCGCGGATTTTTCTCAAGCTGCAACAGCTGATCCGCGAAAACATGGCCGATCTGGCCGCCACGCTGACCGCCGAGCAAGGCAAAACCCTGGCTGACGCCGAGGGCGATGTGTTCCGTGGCCTGGAAGTGGTCGAGCACGCCGCCAATATCGGCACGCTGCAAATGGGCGAGTTTGCCGAAAACGTCGCCAGCGGCGTGGACACCTACACCCTGCTGCAACCGCTGGGCGTGTGCGCCGGCATCACCCCGTTCAACTTCCCGGCGATGATTCCGCTGTGGATGTTCCCGATGGCCATCGCCACCGGCAACACCTTTGTGCTCAAGCCCTCCGAGCAAGACCCGCTGGTCACCATGAAGCTGGTCAAGCTGGCGCTGGAAGCCGGCGTGCCGCCGGGCGTGCTGAATGTGATTCACGGCGGCGAAGACGCGGTGAACGCGCTGTGCGACCACCCGGACATCAAGGCGATTTCGTTTGTCGGCTCCACCCGCGTCGGCACCCATGTGTACAACCGCGCCAGCCTGAACGGCAAGCGCGTGCAGTGCATGATGGGCGCCAAAAACCACGCCGTGGTGATGCCGGACGCCAACCGCGAACAGGCGCTCAATCAACTGGTCGGCGCGGCGTTTGGCGCCGCCGGCCAGCGCTGCATGGCCACCACGGTGGCGGTGCTGGTGGGCGCGGCGCGCGAGTGGGTGCCGGAGCTGGTGGCCAAGGCGCAGGGGCTGCGCGTGGGCGCCGGCAAGGATAACCCGGATGTGGGGCCGATGATTTCCTGCGCCGCCCGCCAGCGCGCGCTGAACCTGGTGGCGCAAGGCCTGGAGCAGGGCGCGGTGCTGGAGCTGGACGGGCGCGGCGTGCAGGTGGACGGCTACCCCAACGGCAATTTCTTTGGCCCGACCATCCTGTCCGGGGTCAAGCCGGGCATGGCGGTGTACGACCAGGAGATTTTTGGCCCGGTGCTGGTGCTGACCGAGGCCGACAGCCTGGACGAAGCCATCGAGCTGATCAACAGCAACCCCAACGGCAACGGCACCGCCATCTTCACCCAGAACGGCGCGGTGGCGCGCAAGTTCCAGGAAGACATCGACGTCGGGCAGGTGGGCATCAATGTGCCGATTCCGGTGCCGGTGCCGCTGTTCAGCTTTACCGGCTCGCGCGGCTCCAAGCTGGGCGACCTGGGCCCGTACGGCAAGCAGGTGGTGATGTTCTACACCCAGACCAAGACCATCACCCAGCGCTGGTTTGACGACCCGGCGTCGATGGGCAAGGTGAACACCACCATCAGCCTGAAGTAAAACCGCCAAGCGCCGCTAAGAGTCGCTTACAAAACGCGCCTGGCGTTGTTGCACGACCTTGCCGTACGACTCGTACTGTCTGCGGCCGTGCGCCTGGCCAGGACCGCTGCGCTGAGTGTGGTGAGCGACTCTTAAGAGGTGGGGCGGGCCGCGCAAGCGCATGGCTTTGCGGCTCGCTTCGGCGACAGACATAAGACAACAATAAAATCAGAAGGACCCACCCCCATGGACTTTTCCCTCTCTGACGACCAGCGCGCCTTTCAGGACGCCGCGCGCGCCTTTGCCCGCCACGAGCTGGCGCCGCACGCGGCGGACTGGGACGCCGAGTCGATTTTTCCGCGCGAGGTGATTGCCCGCGCTGGCGAGCTGGGCTTTTGTGGGCTGTACACCCCGGAAACCTACGGCGGACTGGGCCTGTCGCGGCTGGACGCCGCCATCGTGTTTGAAGAACTGGCCGCCGGCTGCACCTCCACCACGGCGTATATCACCATCCACAATATGGTGTCGTGGATGTTCGCCACCTGGGCGCGCCCGGAAGTGGCCGAACGCTGGGCGCCGTTTTTGGCCAGCGGCGAAAAACTGGGCAGCTACTGCCTGACCGAACCCAACGCCGGCTCGGACGCCGCCAATCTGCGCACCCGCGCCGAGCGGCGCGGTGACCGCTATGTGCTGAATGGCAGCAAGATGTTTATCTCTGGCGCGGGCGACACCGACCTGCTGCTGGTGATGGCGCGCACTGGCGAGGCCGGCCCCAAGGGGATTTCGGCGTTTGCCGTGCCGGCCGATCTGCCGGGCATTCACTACGGCAAAAAAGAACACAAAATGGGCTGGAACAGCCAGCCCACCCGCGCCATCACTTTTGACAATGTCGAAGTGCCGGACGACCACTTATTGGGCGAAGAAGGCCAGGGCTTCAGCATGGCGATGAAAGGCCTGGACGGCGGGCGCATCAATATCGCCACCTGCTCGGTGGGCACCGCGCAAGCGGCGCTGGAGCGCGCCCAGGCGTATTTGCACGAGCGCAAGCAGTTTGGCCGCGAGCTGGCCGAGTTTCAGGCGCTGCAATTCAAGCTGGCCGACATGGCCACCGAGCTGGTGGCGGCGCGGCAAATGGTGCGTCTGGCCGCCTGGAAACTGGACCAAGGCAGCGCCGACGCCACCACCTATTGCGCCATGGCCAAGCGCTTTGCCACCGATGTCGGCTTCAAGGTGGCCAACGATGCGCTGCAATTACACGGCGGCTATGGGTATATTCGCGAATATCCACTTGAACGTCATGTGCGCGACAATCGCGTGCACCAGATTCTGGAAGGCACCAACGAAATCATGCGGGTGATTGTTGCCCGCGCCATCCTGCGCCCTGGCGGCGCCGAGGACATCCGATGACACACTACCCCCACCTGTTGCTGGACATTCAACAACACACCGCGCTGGTCACCATCAGCAACCCGCCGGCCAACACCTGGAACGCCGACAGCCTGAACGGCCTGATCGAGCTGGTGCACGAACTGAACGCCAACCGCGACATCTACGCGCTGGTGCTCACTGGCGAGGGCAGCAAGTTTTTCTCGGCCGGCGCCGACTTGAATATGTTTGCCGACGGCGACCCGGCGGTGGCGCGCAAAATGGCGCGGCTGTTTGGCCAGGCGTTTGAAACCCTCACCGATTTTCGCGGCGTGTCGATTGCCGCCATCAACGGCTACGCCATGGGCGGCGGCCTGGAAGTGGCGCTGGCCTGCGATTTGCGCATTGCCGAAACCCAGGCGCAAATGGCGCTGCCAGAAGCCACCGTTGGCCTCTTGCCCTGCGCGGGCGGCACGCAAAACCTGCCCTGGCTGGTGGGCGAAGGCTGGGCCAAGCGCATGATTCTGTGCGGCGAGCGGGTGGACGCCGCCACCGCCGAGCGCATCGGCCTGGTCGAGCAAGTGGTCGCCACCGGCGAAGCGCGCAACGCCGCGCTGGCGCTGGCGGCCAAGGTGGCCAAGCAAAGCCCGAGCAGCGTCACCGCCTGCAAGGGCCTGATCCAGGCGGCGCGCAGCAACCCGATGAAGCACGCGCTGCCGGCCGAGCGCGAATTGTTTGTCGATTTGTTCAACACCCAGGACCAGCGCGAAGGCGTCAACGCCTTTCTGGAAAAACGCGCCCCCCACTGGAAAAACGCCTGATTGCCCCGGAACGCGCCATGACCGTAGAACACCAAGACTCCGCCTGCGTGATTTTCACCGAACACGCCACGCCCAGCGGCATGAAAATCGGCTACGCCACGCTGAATGCGGAAAAATCGCTGAACGCCCTGTCGCTGGAGATGATCCGCCTGCTGGACGCCCGCCTGCGCCAATGGGCGGATGACCCGCAGCTGGCCTGCGTGGTGCTGCAAGGCGCTGGCGAAAAAGCCTTTTGCGCTGGCGGCGACGTGCGCAAGCTGCGCGAGGCCATCCTTGCCCACGAAGGCCCGGCGGCCATTCCGTTTGCTTCGGCGTATTTTGCCGAAGAATACCGCCTGGATTACCGCATCCACACCTACGCCAAGCCCATCCTGCTGTGGGGCAGCGGCATTGTCATGGGCGGCGGCCTGGGCCTGATGGCCGGCGCCAGCCACCGCGTGGTCACCGAAACCTCGCGCATCGCCATGCCGGAAATCACCATTGGCCTCTACCCGGACGTGGGCGGCAGCTGGTTCCTGCCGCGCATGCCCGGCCGGTTGGGCTTGTTCCTGGCGCTGACCGGCGCGCCGCTGAACGCCCACGACGCCCAGGTGGTGAATCTGGCCGACTGGTTTGTGCGCAGCGAAGACAAGCTGGCCATTTTTGCCGGCCTGGCCAATATCGATTGGCAGGCCGACCCGGCGCACAACCACGGTTTGCTGTCCAAGCTGCTGCGCGGCTTTGCCCAGCACGCCGCCAGCCATCTGCCGGCCTCGCAGGTGCGCGCCCACTTTGACGCCATCCAGCATGTCACCGACGGCGACAGCCTGGCCGAGGTGTGCGAACAGATCACCCGCCACGCCAGCGACGACGCCTGGATGCAGCGCGCCGCCAAATCGCTGGCGGTGGGCTCGCCCACCTCCGCCGCGCTCAGTTGGGAAATCTGGCGGCGCAGCCGGCTCCTGGGCCTGGCCGATGTGTTCCGCATGGAATGGACGCTGTCGGTGCAGTGCTGCGCCCACCCGGACTTCCGCGAAGGCGTGCGCGCCCTGCTGGTGGACAAGGACAACGCCCCGCGCTGGACGCCGGCCACCCTGGCCGAGGTCAGCCGCGAGTGGATCGACGGCCATTTTGTCGTCCCCGCCGACACCGTCCACCCGCTGGCCGACCTGTAACTTTTGGCCGCGCCCGACCCCACGCCGCAGCAGACGGCGACGGCGCGGCGGCCCCCACAAGGAGACAACATCATGGCAAGCATTGCATTCATTGGGCTGGGCAATATGGGTGGGCCGATGGCGCTCAACCTGCTGCGCGCCGGCCACACCCTGCACGTTTTTGACCTGTCCGCCAGCGCGGTGCAAACCCTGGTCGATGCCGGCGCCCACGCCGCCGCCAGCGCCGCCGCCGCCGTGGCGGCGGCAGACGACGCGGTGATTTCCATGCTGCCGGCCAGCCCGCACGTCAAGGCGCTGTACCTGGGCGAAAACGGCGTGCTGGCCAACGCCCGCCCCGGCGCGCTGCTGATCGACAGCAGCACCATCGCCAGCCATGTCGCCGTGGAAGTCGCCCAGGCCGCCCAGGCCAAGGGCCTGCGCATGATCGACGCCCCGGTGTCCGGCGGCACCGCCGGCGCCGCCGCCGGCACGCTGACCTTTATCGTCGGCGGCGACGCCGCCGACCTGGAGGCCGCCCGCCCGCTGCTGGAAGCCATGGGCAAGAATATCTTCCACGCGGGCGCCGCCGGCGCCGGGCAAACCGCCAAGATTTGCAACAATATGCTGCTGGGCATCCTGATGGCCGGCACCGCCGAGGCGCTGGCGCTGGGCGTGGCCAATGGCCTGGACCCGAAAGTGCTGTCCGACATCATGAGCAAGAGCTCGGGCCGCAACTGGGCGCTGGAAGTGTATAACCCTTGGCCGGGGGTCATGGAAAACGCGCCTGCCAGCCGTGGCTACAGCGGCGGCTTTGGCTCGGATTTGATGCTCAAGGATCTGGGTCTGGCGCAAGAGGCGGCCTTGCACGCCCGCGCCGCCACCCCGCTGGGCGCGGCGGCGCGCAATCTGTACCAGCTGCACAGCCAGAACGGCCAGGGCGGGCTGGATTTTTCCAGCATCGTGCAACTGATGAGCGCCAAGGCCAAGCCCGCACAGGGTTGAGCCGATATTGCATCTTCCCCCGTCACGGCCTTGCGTGGCACAAGGCGCACGCGGCTTGCCGCGCGTGACGGGCGGGATCTGGGCCGGCGGGTGACCAAAGAGGGGGGAGCCGCCGGTTTTTTTTGCCTGGCGCACAGGATCGCTGCGCTGGGTGTTGTGAGTGACTCTCAGCGCAATAACAAGGCCGCCCGCGCATTGGCCGTGGTGGCGGCAATCACCTCATCCAGTGGTTCGCCGCGCAGCTCGGCCAGCACCTGGGCAAAGCGGTGCAGATTGGCGGGCGCATTCGGCGTGTCTGGCGCCCAGGCCGGGCGGATGTCGGGCGCGTCGGTTTCCAGCACCAGCGCCGACAGCGGCAAGCTGGCGGCCAGTTGGCGGATGCGTTGCGAACCGCTGTAGGTCATCGCCCCCCCAAATCCCAGCTTGAAACCCAGCGCGATAAACGCCTCGGCCTGTTGCCGGCTGCCGTTGAAGGCGTGGGCAATGCCGCCTGGCACGCCCACCTGGCGCAGGTATTTCAGCACCCGATCCTGCGCGCGGCGCAAGTGCAGCACCACCGGCAGCTGACGCGCGCGCGCCAGCCGCAGTTGGGCGACAAACAGCGCCTCTTGTTGGGCGGGATCGAGTTCCGGCAGGTAAAAATCCAGGCCGATTTCGCCCACGGCATCGGGGCGTTCGCGGTCCAGCCAGTCGGCCAGCTGTTCGAGATGCGCCGGCCGATGGCGCGGCAGATACACCGGGTGCAGGCCCAGCGCCACCCGGCAGCCGTAGCGCGCGCGCATGGCCAGGGTGTCGGCAAAATTGGCCTGTTCGACCGCCGGAACCAAAATCTCGCCCACGCCAGCGGCGCGCGCCTGCGCCACTTGCGTGTCGCGGTCGGCGGCAAACTCGGCGGCGTCCAGGTGGCAATGGGTGTCAAACAGCAAGGGTGGGGTGTCAGTCATGTGCATACGGCCAATCTAGCGCACCCAGGGCCTGCCGGCCAGTTGCGACTTAAGTTGCATACGCGGTTGGCCAACGGCTGCCTAGAATGGGGATGTTTTGTTCATCAACACCCCCAACAGGAGTTTTCCATGCGTGGAGTATCCTTGCGGCGCGCCCTGGCGCTGGCCGCCTTGTTCAGCGCTGGCGTCGCCAGTGCTGGCGAATTGCAGGTCAGTGTCAGCCAGACCCTATCGGCCAGCCCGGAAGAAGTCTGGCAGGAAATCGGCCGCTTTGGCCAGTTGAGCTGGCACCCGGCAGTGGCAACCACGGTGGTGCGCGGCAACCCGGAACGCAGCGGCGCCGTGCGGGAAGTCACCACGGTGGATGGTGCGGTGCTGGTGGAAAAGCTGGTGGCGCATGCAGCCGGCCAGCACAGCATGAGCTATCGCATCCTGCGTTCGCCATTGCCGGTCAGCGGCTATGTCTCCACCTTGCGGGTGCTGCCAGCCCAGTTTGGTGGCAGCAAGGTGGTGTGGTCGTCACATTTCCGGCGCACGGCGGCCGTGGATGATGCTGCGGCACGCCAGGCCGTAGAGGGCATTTATCGCGCGGGCATGCAGTCGCTGGTCAAGGCCTTCGGCAGCCCGCAATAAACGCGCTGCCAGGCGGCGGCGGGAGGGTCGGCAGGCTGCTGTCTGCCTTGCGCAGACAGCGGCGCGGGCGAAGGTCTATAATCGCCCATCCTTCATTCTTGGGCCTATGCTCATGCTGACCCGTATCCTGCTTGGTTTTCTGGTGGTGTGTCTGGCGCTGGCCATCATTGCCGCCGGCCTGCTTGGCTTTGCGGTGGCCGTCACCTATCCCAAACTCCCCAGCCTGGAAGTGCTGACCGACTACCGGCCGAAAATCCCCTTGCGCATCTACACCGCCGACGGCGTGCAGATTGGCGAATTTGGCGAAGAACGCCGGGCTTTCACCCGCATCCAGGATGTGCCGCAACTGATGAAGCAGGCCATCATGGCCGCCGAGGACGAGCGTTTTTACCAGCATGGCGGCATTGATTATGTCGGTGTGGCGCGGGCCATGCTGGGCAATGTGGTGTCGGGCCATCCCAAATCCGGAGCCTCCACCATCACCATGCAGGTGGCGCGCAATTTCTTCCTGTCTTCAGAAAAAACCCTTACCCGCAAATTCAACGAAGCCTTGCTGGCGTTCAAGATCGAACACAACCTCAGCAAGGATCAGATTCTTGAGCTGTATTTCAATCAGATCTATCTGGGCCAGCGCGCCTATGGTTTTGCCGCTGCCGGCCAGGCGTATTACGGCCGCCCGCTGAAAGAACTGTCGATTGCCCAGATGGCCATGCTGGCCGGTCTGCCCAAGGCGCCATCGTCGTATAACCCGGTGGTCAACCCGGATCGCGCCCGTCTGCGCCAGCTGTATGTGCTGCGTCGCATGCGCGAGTTGAATTTCATCAGCGAAGCGCAATACGAAGCCGCCAAGAACGAGCCCAATAGCGTGTCGCGCCAGAGCGAGGATTTCAGCGTGCCGGCGCAGTATGTGGCCGAAATGGTGCGTCAGACCATGTTCGAGCGCTACAAGGAAAACGCCTACACCGATGGCTACCGGGTGTACACCACGGTGGACAGTCAACACCAGAAATGGGCATTCGACGCCCTGCGCGCCGGCCTGACCGAATACGATGTGCGCCACGGCTATCGCGGCCCGGAATCGTTTATCGACCTGAAAACCCTGCCGGCTGGCGAGCGCGACGAATCGCTGGATGAATCGCTGGCCGCCATCCGCGACAGCGGCAAGCTGCAACCGGGCGTGGTGCTGGAAGCCAGCGCCAATAAGGTGGTGGTGTATATGCGCGGCGGCCGTCAGGTGGAAGTCAGCGGCGCCGGGCTGAATTTTGCCCGCCGTGCGCTGTCGCCCAAACTGACCCCCGCCCAGCAGATTCGTCCCGGCGCGGTGGTGCGCGTGCAACAGAACGACAAGGGAAGCTGGGAAATCGGCCAGATGCCGCAGGTGGAAGGCGCGTTTGTGTCGATGGACCCACACGATGGCGCCATCAAGTCGCTGGTGGGCGGCTTTGACTTTAACCGCAACCACTTCAACCGCGTCACCATGGCCTGGCGTCAGCCTGGCTCCAGCTTCAAGCCGTTTATTTATTCGGCCGGCCTGGAACGTGGCTTCACGCCGTCGTCGATGATCAACGATGCGCCGCTGGTGATTGATCCGCAATCCATCGGCGGGCAGCGCTGGGAGCCGAAAAACTACGACGGCAAATTTGGCGGCATGATGACCATGCGCCAGGCGCTGACCCGCTCGAAAAACCTGGTGTCCATCCGTATCCTGATGGCCATCGGCGTGGACTACGCACAGGAATATATCGGGCATTTTGGTTTTGGCCCCAAGCAACATCCGGCCTATCTGACCATGGCGCTGGGCGCGGGTGTGGTGACGCCCTTGCAGATGGCCGAGGGCTACTCGGTGTTTGCCAATGGCGGCTCGCGCGTGCGCTCTTATCTGATCGACCGCATTGAAGACGATCAAGGCCGCGTGCTGGCGCGCACCGCGCCCACCGTGGCCGGCAAGAACGCCGAGCAAGCCATTGACCCACGCAACGCCTTCATCATGACCAGCATGATGAAGGACGTGGTGCGCTATGGCACCGCCACCAAGGCAATGACGCTGGGCCGCATGGACCTGGCCGGCAAGACCGGCACCACCAACGATGCCCGTGATGCCTGGTTTGCCGGCTTCAACTCCAGTCTGGTCGGCATCGCCTGGGTGGGCTTTGACAACAATCGCAGCCTGGGTGGCGGTGAAACCGGCGGCGGCGCCGCGCTGCCGATCTGGATCCACTACATGGCGCAGGCGCTCAAGGGCGTGCCGGAGGTGGACACGCCTGTGCCGGCAGGCATTGTCGAACGCGCTGGCGCCGGCGCCAGGGGTGGGGTGGAGTATTACTACGAAGAATTCCAGAACACCAACCCGGATCTGGGGCTGAACAACCGCAGCAGCGACCCGCAGGCGGACGAGAACGCCGCACCCGCCACGCAGGGCGAGCGCCCGGCCACGCCGCCGGCCGCCCCGGCGCAACAGCCATCTCCGCCGCCGCGTGATGTGGTGGAGAAGGTCAAGGAACAGCTGTTCTGAGGAGGTGCTGGGCAACTGCATGCCCAGCACCTGCGGCTTGTCTGGCTCGCGAACAAACCAAACTGTCGAGTCCCGGATGAATAGCTCCTCGGCGGCCGGTATGCGATCCTTGTGGGCCGGGAGGTCCTGAAGGGCCTTCTGGCAGACTTGAAGCAGCGCCTGCACACCTGCGCTTGTCGCTGGACGACCTGCTGGCGGTGGTGCGCGAGTTCATCGAACCGGCGATGAGCCGCTCGGCGCTGGACCGGCTGCTGCGCCGGCGTGGCGTCAATCGCTTGCCTGAGCCCGAGGTCGAGAAGACCCAGGTCAAGTCCTTCAAAGCCTATGAGCCGGGCTACGTCCACATGGACGTGAAGTATCTGCCGCAGATGGAGGATGAGACGGAGCGGCGCTATGTCTTCGTGGCCATCGACCGGGCCACGCGATGAGTGTTCATCGCCATCAAGAGCAAGAAAACTGTGGCGGCTGCGCGCTCGTTCCTCAACGCGCTGCACAAGGCCGCACCGTTCAAGATCAAGACGCTGCTGACGGACAACGGCCGGGAGTTCACTGACCGTGCCTTCGGGCGGCGCGAGAAGGACGCCAGCGGCGAGCATGAGTTCGATGCACTGTGTCAGGCGCTGGGCATTGAGCACCGGTTGACCAAGCCCAGGCACCCGCAGACCAACGGCATGGTGGAGCGCTTCAACGGGCGCTTGGCGCAAGTGTTGAAGTCGCATCGATACCGCTTCGTCTGGCTCTACAATGAGCGCCTGCCCCAGCGCGCTTTGGATCTGAATACGCCCATCCAGGCACTCAAGAAATGGCAGGCCACGCATCCCGATTTATTCGCAAAGCGGGTGGTCAATCACCCGGGACCTGACACTTAACGCTGTCGTGCAGGAAGGTCACAGGAATGGCGATGGCATGGCGCCACAGCGGCAAAGCCAGGCTCAGCTTGCCGGTTGAACCAATCAGCGCCGCCTAATCGGCGGTCTGGTTATGTGCCAGTCCGGCATTCAGACACACAGGCGCGGCCTGAGCAGCGATGAACGACACGACCTGTTTGTCTGACCCCACCACAGTCCATGCCCCATCCATCGCCTCAACCCTGCCCTGCCTCTGCCCGCTCGGCAATCAGCAGGGTTTCCAGCACCTTGGACATGTGCGGCT
>ERZ650307.1590-NODE-1590-length-12739-cov-15.209555_pt1 | contig 12739 bp, 13 predicted proteins | sample MGYA00376243_ERZ650307 | MGnify/ENA primary metagenome ERZ650307 (study PRJEB26733, sample SAMN07839242) | wastewater metagenome | biome: urban; feature: artificial channel; material: waste water | place: USA: North Carolina | collected 2016-03-31 ... | reverse complement strand
ATGATTTGTTTTACTTTTTCTAAAGTTTCTGGTTTAAAAGCAATTGTTTCGCTCATAATTTTATTTAGATTAAAGAAGAAAGAACAAAGAGTATAGACTCTATCTTTCTTAATATCATTTTTCATTTTGATGAAAGTTTTTGTTCTTTCATCTGTATTCTTTTGTCTTAATTATCCGTCTAACTCTCCGGCAATTACATTCATACTACTCAAAGTAACGATGGCGTCTGAGATTACAGATCCTTTTATCATCTCAGGATATGCCTGATAGTAAATGAAACAAGGTCTTCTAAAGTGTAATCTGTATGGAGTTCTTCCACTATCACTTACTAAATAAAATCCAAGTTCGCCGTTACCTCCTTCTACAGAGTGATATACTTCACCAGCAGGTACATCTGTTTCGCCCATTACAATTTTGAAATGGTAGATTAGTGCTTCCATTTTGGTATATACATCTGCTTTTTCTGGTAAGAAAAATTCTGGCACCTCTGCATGATAATCACCTTCTGGTAAATTTTTGTAAGCTTGTTCTATAATTTTAAGACTTTCCCAAATTTCTTGCTGACGAACCATAAATCTATCATAAGTATCACCAGCAGTTCCTAGAGGAATCATAAAATCAAAATCTTCGTAAGATGAATATGGCGCAGCTACTCTCACGTCATAATCTACACCGGCAGCTCTTAGGTTAGGGCCTGTGAAGCTATAGCTTAAGGCACGTTCTGCACTTATAGCACCAGCTCCTATAGTTCTGTCCATAAATATTCTGTTTCTTTCTAAAAGAGTACAAAATTCTTGGAATCTTTTCGGGAATGTTTTTAAGAAATCTTTCAATAATTCGTGGAATTTTGGAGTGAAGTCTCTTTCGAAACCTCCTATTCTTCCCATATTGGTAGTCATTCTAGCACCACAAACTTGCTCATAAAGGTCATAGATTTTTTCTCTGTCTTGGAAAACATAAGTAAAACCTGTAAGAGCGCCTGTATCTACACCAATTACCGAATTACAAACCAAATGATCTGCTATTCTTGCCAATTCCATCATAATTACACGCATATACTGAGCTCTTTTTGGAAGTTCTACTCCCAAAAGTTTTTCTACCGTCATATGCCATCCCATATTATTAATTGGAGCGGAACAATAATTAAGACGGTCTGTAAGTGTAGTAATTTGGTTAAAAGGTCTGCGTTCTGCTATTTTTTCAAAAGCTCTGTGAATATAACCTACCGTCTGTTCACTGTGCAGAATTCTCTCGCCGTCCATCGTCAATATGTTTTGGAAAATCCCGTGAGTTGCAGGGTGAGTAGGCCCTAAATTGAGGGTGTATAATTGCCCATCAATTTGCTCTTGAGAATCATATTGGCTAAGTATATTTGATAATTGATTGTCTTTCATAGTTGCTTTTGGCTTTTGGCTATTTGCTTTTGGCAATTAGCAAGTTGCTATTATCTTCCGAACATCGTATCGTCTTTATCTGTTCTAGTACCGTCTTCAAGTGCATATTCCTTTAATAAAGGATGATAACCTAGATCTTCACTATTTACAATAACTCTCAAGTCAGGATGTCCTTTAAATTTAATTCCGTAGAAATCAAAAGTTTCTCTTTCCATCCAATTTGCTCCAGAATATAAATCTGTAATGGTATCTACTTCGGCATTTTCTCTGCTGAAAAAAGATTTAATTCTTATTCTGATATTATCTTCTAAATTATGTAGATGATAGATGATACCTAATTCTTTTTCTTTGTCTTCAGGATAGTGAATTCCACAGATGTCTGTAAGAAATATAAATCTAAGAGAACTCTCTTTAAGGTGATGAATAATCTTCTTAAGTTCTTCTTTTTTTACCTCGATAGTAAGAAACCCAAAAGGTTCAGAAGAAGCAATAACTGCATCTGGAAATTCTCTATTGATGGCTTCTAAAACAAATTCGTTTGTCATAATATTAATTTGAAAATTTGAAAATGGGATAATTTGAAAATTAAATTAATTGGTTTTCAAAATTTGTTTCTATTGTTGTTTCAAATTTTATTTTAAAAAAAATGTAAGAAGTGAAATTATTTTAATGTTTCAAAGTTCCAAATCTTTACATTAATTAAATTACTTAATTCCGTAACTTTCTAAAAGTTCTTTGTATTCAGGAAGGTCTCTTCTTCTAAGACTTTCGCTTTGTGCCAAAGCTTGTACTTGCATATAACCTTCTAAAATTTGTTCTGGTCTTGGTGGGCATCCTGGTACATATACATCTACCGGAATTATTTTGTCGATGCCTTGTAATACAGAATAAGTATCGAAAATACCACCGCTACTAGCACATGCTCCTACTGCTACCACCCAGCGTGGTTCTGCCATTTGGGTATAAACTTGCTTAAGTACAGGTGCTAATTTTTTAGAAATAGTACCACATACCAATAAAATATCTGCTTGTCTTGGTGAGAAACTCATTCTTTCTGCACCAAATCTAGATAAATCATAGTTGGGAGCCATTGTTGCCATAAATTCAATCCCGCAACAAGAAGTTGCAAATGGTAATGGCCATAATGAAAAAGAGCGTGCCATACCGATAATATCGCTTAGTTTCCCAGCGAAAAATCCTTCTCCTTGTACGCCCGGAGGAGCAGGAGCGTTAGTATTGATTACAGGTTTATTATCTGACATTTTAATTACTTTTAATTTTTAAAAATTTAAAACTCTGTTTAAACAGAAAAGTGCTTCAGACTTTACTTATTCCAGTCTAGAGCACCTCTTTTTAGTACGTAGAAAAATCCTATGAAAAATATTGCAATAAATGTAGTGACTGCAATAAATCCTTCTACGCCTAGGTCTTTAAAATTTACAGCATAAGGATAAAAGAAGACAATTTCAATATCGAACAATACGAATAAGATTGCCGTAAGAAAATATTTTACAGAATAAGGACTTCTAGCATTTCCTTCGATTTCGATACCACATTCGAAAGTGTCGTCTTTTACAGCGCCAGAAGTATGTCTTTTAGGTCCTAAAGTATGAGAAGCAATTAGCGTAAATGCTACGAAACCAAGGCCTACAGCAGCCTGAATAAGAACTGGAATATAATTTTCAGGTAAATTCATCTTTCTAGTATTTCAACGAGCAAAATTACGAATTAATAATAGAAAAGGGAAATTTTAAAGGACACTTTTGGTTTTATTTATCAATAGGTTTACTAATTTAGAATTATTATAAATAAAAAATTATTTTTTCATTTTTTTTAGCACTACTATTGCCATATATGCCATATATCCAAACAAAATACTCGCAAAAAGGATGTTGATAATGGTATTTGTTTTTTCGTCTTGTACACGGAAAAATTGATTGTATAGAATGTATAATATGATGATTCCGGCGTAATTGTATATTTGTGCTTTCATTTTTAGATTTGATTTTTATAATGAATAAAATCTGTGGCAGGTGGATTTATTCCATTGGTTTTCAGTTCTGTGGCAATCTGTGCTCTATGATAAGTACTGTGATTACAGTAATGGAAGATAATGTCTTTTACAGGTCTGCTGAACTGTTTTCCAATAGTATTTTTGTAATTGATTATTGTTTCTAAATTGAAATTTTCGAGAATATTTTCAGAGGTTTCTAAGTTTTCTGTATTCATTTTTTTTAAAATCTCAAAAGGAATAATTTCCCAAACACCATACACTAAATCAGTACTTAGAATTCTTCTATTCCACAAATTTTGAGCATTAATTAAATGAGAAAACAACAATTGCGCTTTTTCTGAAATTTTGTCAGAATTTTTCTCAAAAATTTCAATCAATTTCTTATTCATCTCGAAATTGTAGATCAATATTTCTTTAAAAAAATCTTTCATAGCTCTATGTTTTGTTTAATATTGTTTAAATTGTTTGATGTTGTTTGAAATTGTTTGAATTATTTAGTAAGCTTTTTCTAGTAACCATCAACCATCAACCATCAACTATTAAGAATTATAAATCAAGTGAATACGTTCTTCTTCTTTTATGGTTTACAGGATGATAATCTTGCCAAAGCAATTGTATGTTTTTGTTTTCTTCTAATTCTGGGTTGGTTTCTAGAAATTTTACGCCTTTTTTTCGAAAAGTATTCCAAATTTCTTTAAAAATAATGGCGGTAACTCCTCTTTTTTGATATTCAGGATGTACACCAATCAGATAAAAATTGGCTCTGTCATTTTTTCTACTTGCATTCATAAAGTGCCACCATCCAAAAGGAAGTAATTTGCCTTTAGATTTTTGCAAAGCTTTAGAGTAGGATGGCATTGTAATGGCAAATGCCACCAAATTGAATTCTTTATCTACTACACAAATGATATAATCTTTGTTTATTAATCCGAAATATTTTTCTTTATAATGCTGTATTTGCTCATCAGAAATAGGAGTATAGGTAGAGAGATTTTTGTAAGTTTCGTCTAGTAATTTGAACATAGGTTCAACTAAGGGTAAAATCTCTTCTTTAGACTTAAATTCCAATGTTTTTAGTTGGTGTTTTTCTGCGATTAATTTGCTGAATTTTAAAACTTTATCAGGTAGAACTTCTGGGAAATCAATCTCAAATTCTACCCATTCTTTTTCTTTTATCAGTCCTAGTTTTTCTAAATGTTCGGGGTAATAACTGAAATTATAAATCCCAATCATCGTTGCTAGTTTATCAAACCCGAAAGTCAGCATACCTGCTTTGTCTAGATTGGTAAATCCCATAGGTCCTTCTATTTTTTTGATGTTTTTTTCTTGGGCGAATTTTATCGCTTCGTTAATCAAAGCTTTAGAAACTTCCTCATCATCTATAAAATCTAACCATCCGAAGCGTACTTTTTCTATACCCAATTCTTTGGCTTCTTTATAATTAATCATTACCGCAATTCTGCCTGCCAATTTATTGTTTTTATAAGCAAGAAACTGTTTTGCTTCAGAATAGGCGAGCGCAGGATTTTCTTTTGGATTCCAAATGTTTTTTTCATCATTAATCAAAGAAGGAACGTAATTTTGATTATTTTTGTACAATTCCATCGGAAATTTGATGAAATCTGAAAGTTGCTTTTCGTTGTTAACCTGTATGATTTGTACTTCTGACATACTATTTTTAGATTTGATAACAAATATAAAGGAAAAGATGACAATGCCCAAGTTTGGCACAGTTTTTCCATCAAAAAGAATAAATAAATTTCAATAAAATATATAAAATATGTCAGGCTATTATTTATTAATTATTGCAACTATGCTAGTCAGTTGGCTAGTTTCTGCAAGACTAAAATCAAAATTTGCTTATTATTCTAAAGTTCATCTAAGAAACGGAATGAGTGGTAAAGAAATTGCCGAAAAAATGCTTCACGACAACGGGATTTATGATGTACAAGTTACCTCTGTTCCCGGGCAATTAACGGATCACTACAATCCTGCAAATAAAACCGTAAATCTTTCTGAAGCAGTTTATATGCAGAGAAATGCAGCATCTGCTGCTGTAGCTGCACACGAATGTGGACACGCTGTACAACATGCTGTAGGATATTCTATGCTTCAATTAAGGTCTAAATTGGTTCCTATGGTGCAGATTAGTTCTACACTGTCTCAGTTTGTGCTTTTTGCTGGGATTGCCATAATGATTGCTTCTAAAAGTGTGCAAAATCCTAGTGGTAACACTACTGTTTTGGCAATTGGTGTTTTGCTTTTTGCGGTAACTACACTTTTTGCATTTATCACTTTGCCAGTAGAATATGATGCTAGTAATAGAGCTATGAAATGGCTAAAAGAAAGCGGAACGGTAACTTCTGAAGAGTTTGTAGGTGTGCAAGATAGCTTAAAATGGGCAGCTAGAACGTATGTGGTAGCAGCTTTAGGTTCACTAGCACAACTTTTATATTGGGCTAATATCTTATTTGGAAACAGAAGGAATTAAGATTTTAAATTTCTATAAAATCAAATTTTACCTCATACATCTCGGACAGTTGTTCCGAGATTTTTTCTTTTTCAGAAAGTTTCAGTTGAGCTGTGATTTTACAGTTTTCTTGTGCATCAAAATTGAGAACTTTGGCATCAAACTTATTCAAAAGAGAGAAAATAATATTTTGTTGAGAAAATTTGAATTCAATTTCTAGTTGAGTTTCTAGTTCTTTGGTGATGATTTCAGCGTGTTCCAAAGTGAGTTTTGCGGATTCTTTATACGTTTTTACCAATCCTGAAACTCCCAATTTTGTACCACCGTAATATCTTATAATTACCACTAAAATATTGGTGAGATTATGGGCAAGTAGCTGATTGTAAATAGGTAAACCAGCACTGCCTGAAGGTTCGCCATCATCATTGGCTCTGTAATTTTCGCCATTAATTCCTAATCTGAAAGCATAACAATGATGCGTAGCTTTTGGATGTTCTTCTCTAAGATTATCTAGCGCAGTTTTTAGTTCTTTTTCATTGTTTACAGGAAATGCAAATCCAATAAACTTGCTTCCTTTTTCTTTGAGCAAGATTTCTCTAACAGCTGATTTTATGGTGGTGTAGGAGTGTTGCATTAATTATTTCTATAAAACGAAACTCTGTTATCTCTAAAATATTTTTCCTTATCCAAATTTCCTTCAAATTTCGGAGCTTTTGTTCCGTTTTCTAAAGTAAGATTTTTATTTTTGATGATGATGGTTTCGTCCCAAAGATTGGCATCGATAAAAGTTTGTAGCGTTCTGCTGCCACCTTCTACTAAAACCGATTGAATCTGATTTTCGTAGAGTTTTTGTAGTAAATCTTCTAAAAATTTTTCTTTAGAAATTTTAATGAATTTTATATTTTCTTCTTCTGCATCTTTTTCTTGGTTGAAAACCAGAGTAGGTGCTTCATTGTTATAAATTTTAAAATCTCTAGGAATTTTTAGTTCAAAATCAATTAAAATTCTCACAGGATTTCTGCCTTCAATTAATCTAGTCGTTAAACTAGGGTTGTCATTAAGCGCAGTTTGCGTTCCTGCCAAAATGGCGTGTTCTTCACTTCTTATTTGATGAACAAACTGACTTGATAATTCATTAGAAATTTTCGTAGGTTTGAAATCTTTATCAATATAGCCATCTTGGCTCTCTGCCCATTTTAGAATAAGGTAAGGGCGTTTTTTTTCGTGAAAGGTGAAAAATCTTTTGTTGAGTTCTCTACAATCATTTTCCAAGATTCCAGATATGGTTTCTATACCCGCATCCATTAGAATTTTTTTGCCTTTTCCGTTTACTTTATCGTGGCTGTCCATTGCACCAATTACCACTTTTCGGAAACCAATTTCTTTTAATTTCAAAGAACAAGGTGGTGTTTTACCGAAATGAGCACAAGGTTCTAGTGAAACATAAATGGTGGATTCTGGCAAAAGTTCGGGGTTTTCAACAGAATTGATGGCGTTAATTTCTGCATGTGGTTCACCTGCTTTTTGGTGGTAACCTTCGCCTATAATTTTTCCGTTGTGTACAATTACAGCACCAACCAAAGGATTGGGATAGGTTTTTCCTGTGGCTTTTTTGGCAAGTTCTATACAGCGTTTTATGTAAAATTCGTGATTCATGATAGAAAAAAACAAATTCCGATTTTCGGTCGGAATTCTAATTTTATTTTTTAAGCGTTACATTTGGAATAGTCATCGTGATGATGTTTTCCATCAGTTTGTTTCTAGATTTTCCTACACCTTTTATAAAATATTTGGTGTCTCCCGTATTTTTTTGTTTATAGGTAATAATCATAAAAGCAGTTTGATCACCTAACAATATATTCCTAAATCTATAGATATTGTAATCTGCCATTTCCTGCTCTGGTTCTGGTTCGTCTTTTTCTTTTTTCTTAGCAATATTGCTGGTGAAAAAATCTACGATAAACTCGGTTCCGTTAGGATTTTCGGTGACGTGATATGTGCAAAATTTGTCTGTTCCTTGTCTGGTGTCTAATTCGCTAGTTTTTTGATAGGTAGCTTCTTTGGCATCTATATTTTTGTTGAAAAAATAGATAGAAATAGTATAAGGCGAATCTTCTAATCTGCTGTCTTCTGGTATGTAATCTTGCACATATAGAATTTTAGATTTTTGTGAAGAGGCGGCTAAAACCAATTTTGTTTCTCCAAAGCTAAGTTCAGGAATTCCTATGTAATCTACTTCTTGCGAAAAAAATGGAGCAGAAATAAAAATTAACAGAAATAAAGGAAACAGTTTTCGCATTTTATTCTCCAGAAATAATATGGTGAAGTGTATTTTTCAAACTTTCTAACTGAGATTTTTTCTCATCAATTTTGTCAAATGTATCTTTAAGAAGAGGATTATCTCTAGAAACTTTTCCGAAGAAGCCTAGGTTGTTTTCTAGTTTTACAATTTCTGCTTCTAAATCAGCAATTTGGTTTTTAACTTTTCTGGCTTTATCGGTAATTTGAGATTCAGAAAGTCCTTCTTCTTTTAGATCAAATTCATTAATTCTGTTAAGTCTTAACTTATCTTTAAGTGTTTTATTAAATTCAGAATTAATTGCCATTTTATCTCTTGGTACTTTTCCTATGTTGTTCCAAGAAGTTTTTATTTGCTCTATTTTTTCTACACTGCCTTCTTCGCTGCCTATTTCTTTCAATTCGTCTAGTAGTGCACGTTTTTGTTTGTAATTTTCTTTCCAGTCGTCTGTTTGAGCATTATTTTTTGCTCTAAAATTATTGAAAAAAGTGTTACAAGCTTCGCGGAAATCATCCCAAACTTTATTGGTTTGGCTTCTCGGCACATGACCTATTTTTTTCCAATCTTCCTGAAGCTTTTTAAATAATGGAACTACAATATCCCAATCTTCAGAATGCATATTGTCTTGAGCCGTTTTTATCAGCTTTAGCTTTTCTTCTAAATTGGTGTGTTGAGAGTTTTTGAGCCCTTTATAAAATTCATTTTTAGCAGAATTAAAAGCACGAAGAGCCAATTTGAAGTCGTTCCAATTTTGGTTAGAAAGTTTTCTAGGAACGCTTCCTAATTTTAAGAAATCAGAACGTAGGTCTTCTACTTTTTTGATGGCTTGTTGCCAATAGTTATGGTTTGGTTCTTTAGAGAGTGCTGTAAGTTTTTTAATACTCTCTATAATTTCGTTTTTCTTGTCTAGATTTGCCTGTTGCTCTCCTTCAATCTGAGTAAGAAGTTCAGATTTTCTTTCGTGGATTTTATTAGAAATTTCTTTGAATTCTTCCCAAGTTTTATCACGAAATTCTTCTGCTACAGGTTCTGCTTCTTCTTTCCAAAGTTTGTGTAGAAATTGCAACTCATTCAGTGCTTTTTGAATTACAGGCTCGTGTTGTAATTCCTTCGCTCTAGCAATAATCTGGTTTCTTTTTTCTAGGTTGTGTGCATATTCTTGCTCTCTGTATTCCTTGTTCAAGTCTAGCATTTGGTAGAATTGATTAAGGTGAAAAAAGTAATTGTTGTTTAAATTTTTGAATTCCGTTTTAGGAACTTGACCTGCGATGCTCCATTCTTCTTTTATCTCTCTTATTGCACGGAAGAGATTGGTATTAGCATTAGAATTGCTGTATAGATTTTTTAATTTTTCAATGATTTGCTGTCTTTTTTCTAAGTTATCTTTTTGCTCAGCTTCTTGCTTTTTGTGGAAATTGTCGTATTTTTCTTTGAAAATACTAATAAGAGCGGATATTTTAGAAAGTAGAGGGTGGTCGTTTTTAAAATCTGCGATTGCTTTTCCTTCAGACTCGTGCTGATGTTTTAATTCTTCTATTTCTAGATTAGCACGCTGAACTAGGGTTTCTTTTATGGCGTTAAATTTTCTGTGATTAGCACCAGCATCTTCAGCATTAATTAGAGCTTCTAATTGGTTCATGAGTTCACCAGAAGTTAATTTTTCGTGTTCGTGTTGTTCTACCACCTCATCGTGAATTTCTTCTTCGTGAGTTTCTGGTTCAGGATTTTTTTCTGGTGTAATGTTTTCATTTACAATGCTTTCTGTGTTATTTACATTGTTGTCTTGTGGTTCAGAATGCAAGTTTTCTGTAGTCATAGCAAATCGTTTTTAAATTTAATGCTCTTCAAAAACCAAAATCTATAGAGGTTTTAGCACATTTCGCCACTAAATTAAGTGTTTTTTGTGAAATATACAATTCCTTAATTCAAGATTTATTATTCAATATAAAATTGTCTTTTCAAAAGCTTAAATTTTGAAGGTTTGATGTTTTATTTTAGGAGTTCCATATTTCCCAAGCTTTTTCGGCTTGTTGCTCTAGCATATAAAGACCGTTAGCCGTTTTTGCACCCTTTTCTGCGCAGTTTCTGATGAATTTGGTATATTCAGGATTGTAAATTAAATCAATAATCAGATGATTTTCTGTAATTCCTTCGAAAGGGAAATCTAGACAATCTTCCACATTAGGATAAGTACCAACAGGAGTGCATTGAATAATGATGAGGTTGTTTTTTACCTGATCAGCACTTAGATTTTCATAATTAATTTCTGTAGTTCTAGAAACCGTGATGTATGGGATATTATTTTTTTTCAAGATATATTGTACAGCTTTGGCAGCGCCTCCGTTTCCTAAAATGATGGCTGTTTTTTGATTTTCTTTTTTGTGAAGAAGAAGTGTTTTCTCAAAACCTATGGCGTCTGTGTTGAATCCTTTTGTTTTTCCGTTTTTTATAGAAATACAATTGATGGCGCCAATTGCCATTGCTTCGTCACTTAATTCATCTAAAAAAGGGATTATTTTTTCTTTGTAAGGAATGGTTACATTAAGTCCTTTTATATTTTCGATTTCTAAGATTTCTTTAATGTTTTGGAGATCTTCGGTGTCAAAAATATCATAAGAATAATTATTGAGTAATAGTTTTTGAAATTTTTGCTCGAAATATTTTTTAGAGAAAGAATAAGATATATTTCTTCCAATTAACCCAAATTTTGCTTTTGTTTCCATACATCAAAGGTAATAAAAAAGGCTGGAAATTTTTCCAGCCTGTATTTGTATTTTTATAGAAATTTTATTCTACAATAAATTTTTGAGTAGTATTTTCTGCTTTTAAAATGTAAACACCTTTGTTTAAATTTCTGAGTTGAATGTTATTTCCTTTAGAGAAAGGATTTTCTACTACTTGAACCAAAGCACCACTAATGTTATAAATTTCTATTCTTTTTATTTTTTGAATGTCTCTACCATTTACAAAAAGAGTATTGTTTTTCACAGGATTTGGATAGATGTTCCATCTTACTTTTTCTACTTCGTTGGTAGATAGTGGTGAGTAACAAGTCCAAGAAAGGTCATCAAAAGCAACTCTTCCTCTTGTTCCGGTTCCTACTGCGCTGTTATCCGTAATGTTTATGGTAATGTTACCTGCAATATTAATGTTAGGAATTGTCGTAGTAGTAACTGTACTGCTGTATGGTATTTGACCAACCATATCGCCATTTATGTATAAATTAAATTTCCCAGGATTACCTGTAAATTTCATTTGAGTTTTTACAGTCAAACTAGAGATACCTCCTGAAATAGTAGATGAACTTAAAGCTCCATTTTCTACAGTGATGGCTTTGTTATTAATTGTTTGATCTGTACGAGCTGCGCTAGCATTCCAAGTAATTCCGTTGCTTGTCCAAGTTCTTGCGAGGTAGTTTTGGTCACTACCAGAAGTACTGGTAGGTATATTTTCAAAATTTTCTGTACCACAACTTATTGGGGTGCCTCCAGAACCAGCAAGGGTTGTTCCAGATGCTGTATTACTAGCTGAAGATAAGTTTCCGACTGCGTCTCTAGCGATTATGTAGAAATTATATGTAGTAGAAGGAGCAAGACCATTTATAGTACCCGTGGTACCTGAAACTGCAATTTGAAAAACGCCATCTAAATAAATTTCGTAAGCAGAAACGCCTACATTGTCTGTAGATGCATTCCAGGTTAGTGATATAGAGCTAGCGGTAGTGTTAGTAACGGTTAAATTAGTTGGTGTAGAAGGAGCTTCTGTATCTGTAACAGGAGTAGATCCTCCCCATACTGCAGAAACATATTCAGGGTGGTCTATATAAGGGTTTCTGTTTCCTTGGTATGTATAGGCTGCATTGTTTCTGTCAATTTCTCTTTGAGAAACAGGGTCTGCATTATTCCAAGCTAATAATACTTGTAGTTCCCAACTCTGTAATCCAGGAAAAGCAGATCCTCCTAGCATATTACCAGTGCTAAATCCAGATAATTTTGATTCGTATCTTGTAATAAAATACAAAACCATTCTAGCGATATCTCCTTTAAACTCATTAATAGGCTCAAAAACGGTTCCTGAATATCCAGTTGTAGAATTAGGACCTAGTTTAGAACCATTGCTAGATGTGTAGGTTGGAGATGTTATAATACCAAATGGATAGTTGCTTCTCATTCCATTTACTTTACCATCTGTAGGTGTTACAAAATGAATATCTCCACGCATTGGAAGCTGTTCGCTAAAAAAACTTTGCGGGATTATATGTTCCCTGTTATAGCAGTCTCCTTCTGAACTGTAATTTCCACATTTTTTTACACCATGTTGAAAGTTGTAGGAGTCAGCACTAGATGGTTTTTCTGTGTACATGTCTAATACAGAACCGTCATTTTCATAATATTTATCCGTATCAGTACTTGGATAGCCAGTGAATAAGTTGTCATATGATTTTGCACTATGCCCATTAGTGATGATAGAAGCTAATTTAGTTTTTAATGCTGCTCCTGTTAATCCTGCTGCTCCATCATAGTAACCAGTAGGGATTTGAGCAAGTATATATGAACTAAATA
>ERZ650307.1576-NODE-1576-length-12801-cov-6.371332_pt1 | contig 12801 bp, 5 predicted proteins | sample MGYA00376243_ERZ650307 | MGnify/ENA primary metagenome ERZ650307 (study PRJEB26733, sample SAMN07839242) | wastewater metagenome | biome: urban; feature: artificial channel; material: waste water | place: USA: North Carolina | collected 2016-03-31 ... | reverse complement strand
TGTGGAATTTTTCAATAAAATGGGCTTTAGGGAAACCTATGGACAAGGTTTTCCAAGCCGTGCTATTTATGCAAAAGAAAAAGTTTCTGAACTGAATGGTAAGCCCAAGCTAAAAGATGTCATTCGAGAAATGCTTGACCCTAGGCTCTGGATCGATCTTACGCCTAAGGGTCATTTAGTAGAAACTTGTGCTGCTCAAGTCAATGAAATTTTAAATTATGATGGCTATGAAGTAGTTAGAGATGGAAATTTTTACAAAGTACGAGAGTTAGCTGGAACAATTATTGAAATTGAGAATAGATTTGAAAAATCTGAAGAACTTAGTGAACTTCTTATAGAAGAACAAATCCAAAAATGTAAAGCTAAAATTGAGGCTGAAGACTACTCTGGTGCCATAACTAATGCACGTAGCTTAATTGAAGCAGTGTGTGTGAAAATTGAAGCTGAACTAGATCCTAATGCTAAAGGAAATGATGGAGACTTAGTTAAAATTTTTAATCGAGTAAGAAAGCTATTAAATCTAGATCCAAGCAGGCAGGATATTTCTGACTCGCTTAAACAAGTTTTGTCAGGGCTATCTAATATAATTAATGGCCTTGCCACTATGAGAAATAAAATGTCTGATGCACATGGTGTAACCTATAAACCAAGTAGACACCATGCAAAGCTCGCAGTAAATTCTGCCAAAACACTTGCAGACTTCTTATTTGATACAATGAGCTATCAGATAGAGAATGGTCATCTAAAAGGAAAATAAGAAGTTCTTAATTTTCATAGAAAACAGCCGTGATCTTAGATTAGGGCTTCGTATAATCCGTATCATGTTAATTGTAGGAATTCTTAATCTATAGTCTTGTAATATATTTTTTATTTTCACTTATAAATGTTTATGTCTAAGCTACCTAGGTTTTCAAAAAAGAATAGAAATCTTCGAAAGAACTATTCTAATTTACTACTATCAAAATCTATTTCTTCTAAATTATCATTTAATAATACTATGTTTTTTAATGTAAATCTTAGAGTGCAAATTACTGGATAAGTCGGCCACCCATTCTTGTTCGTGGTCTACCACTCATTCTTATTCCAAGTCGGCCACTTAAATTAAAAAAATAAGCTTTTATTTTTGAGAAAAGATTTTCTCTCTGTACGACCGGCCTAAAATCTCAAGTTCATAAGATCTATGTAAAATCCGATCCATGACTGCATCTGCAATGGTAGGATCTTGAAACTGTTCAAACCATAATTTCTTGGGAACTTGACTTGTGATTAATAGTCCACCACTTTGAGATTGTTTATCAATAATTTCAAGAAAAGCTGGTGCTAATGCTTGATTAAAACCACCTAAACCAAAATCATCAATGATAAGCAATTTCGCAGTACATACTTTTTTCTTGAAGTCTTTGATTTCACCTATAGCGATTGCATTAGCAATTTCATCAAATAAGCTAATCGCATTGAAATACATGGTGCTATAACTGCGATGACAAGCCTCCGCTCCGAAAGCACATGCTAACCATGACTTCCCAACACCAGTTGAGCCTGAAATAATCAGCCCTCGACCATCATCAATCCACTCACAGCTCGCATAGCGATGAATATCTGCTTTTTTAATTTGCCGTTCCGCTGCATAATCAATATGTTCCAATCTCGCATTGGGATATCGAAATTTGGCTTGAGAAAATAACCGTTCAATCCTCCGATTGATTCGATCATTCAATTCAGCATTCAGACAATAATCTAAAAATTCTTCAATACTTGCGCCTTGACTGATCATTTGATCAAGTGAACTGTCTGCTGATCGAAGAAATCCCTTGAGTTTAAGCTGTTCAAGCTTATCTTTAACTGATTTTTTAAGCATGCACTGTTACTCCTGAATGCTGTAAATAATAATCTGCGCCACGAATATTTTGATGTGGAGTTGCTGGACGAGGTTGTATATCTGGCGTTATTGGAATGAGAAAAGCATTATTTGTGATAATACTTTCAAGTCGTTTAAGCGTAAAAATTTGGCGTTCCATTGCAAATTGACAAGCACTTTCCAAGCAATGTGATTTCTGTTTATTTACAATCCATTCTCTAAATTTATTTAATGATTTAATATTTTTGGCAAGATCTCTTTTTTGACTGAGAATATGATTAACATACTGTGAAGTATGTGGACCTGTACGATTGGCCCAAAAAATAATTTCATCTTTGGATAGCCCCTTTTGCGCAAGATGCTCAGGCGACATATGCTCATCTAAACAAATATCCTGATGAATCCCTTGGTTGATCGTATGCTCAGCTATTTTTTCACGTTCATAAAAAACATGAATTGCGGATTGCGTGATCTTGAGATCGACTTGTAAATGCGCATATGTATATGGAACAGAATACTGATTAGATTGATACTCGACCCGATAGAACTCACTCACGCGCACCGAACGTTTCCAAGTACACAACTCATATGGGTAAAGAGGTAATGGATTAAGGTCTTTGCCATCTAAAGCTAAGAACTGTTCATAACGGCTAATGGTAAATCGACGAGTCGTCTTACGGTTTATGAGGTCCATTTTTTGTTGGATTGCTTGATTGAGTTCGTCAATAGAGAAAAATTTTTGATTGCGCAAAGATGCAAGAACCGAACGCTGAACAATTTGTACACTGACTTCCGCCAACCCTTTATCCTTTGGATGGCGTGGTCGAGTTGGCATAATCGCAAAATCATAATGTGCAGCAAAATCTTCAAAGTCTTTCTGAAACTCTAAACCAGACTTATTGTTCTTAATCACGGCTGACTTTAAATTATCTGTGATGATTGTTTCTGGTACACCACCGATATGCTTAAATGCCTGAATAAAACATTCGAGCCAGTGTTCCACTTTTTGGCTGGGAACTGCATAAGCGAACGTATACGCTGATGCTCCTAAAACACCAACAAATACCTGAGCATAACTTTTTGATCCATCTAGTGGGGATGTAATTTCCATTGTGCGACCACAAAAATCTACTAAAAGTGCTTCACCACTTTTAAAATTTTGGCGCATGGATGAATGCCGTTTCTTCTGGAAATTTCTAAATACTTCACAAAAACGTGAATACGAAAGCCCTTCAGCATACTGGGCAATATATTCTTGCCAAAGTAATTCAAGAGTCATATCACGTTTTTTTAGTTCTTGATTCACATATTCAAAATCAGGATATATTTTTCTTGTAGGATAGTTGGCAACTCTAGAGATTTCGAAATAGTCGAGCAATTCAAGGTTAGTAAATAAATTAAGTTCACTATTATGGATTGGAAAAAGCTTTAACTTTTCATAAATCACTTTAACAGAATCTCTGGAAATACTGACTTGTTTAGCAGTTTCCCTTTGACTGTATTCTAAATTGAGCAGTCTGACTGCCTGCCGAATTTTATCAGTTTCAATACGCATAAATTATAGACCTCTTTGGTTCACTTAAAGAGGCAGAAACCACTCATCAAACATTGATAAAAGAATCAATGTTCAATACAATGACCTTGTCTTGACCGCAAAATTAAGACAACTCTTAAAGGCTCATGCACCATCATGAGCCTTTATTTTTTCTGCCGATGACTGTACTAATCTTTCATTTGTACATTGTCCGAGAATTGCATAAACTTCTTTAAAATAAAGTTAATTTGAGCATTTAAAGATCGCTGTTGGGCATTAGATTCTGCTTGCAGCTGCTTTCTCAGCGATACAGGGATGCGTATTTTTAATTGAGCAAATTCAGTATTGGGGTTCATATCGACCTCAAATAAACCATTATGGTGTAATAATGATAAACCATAGTGGTTTATTGTCAATATAATGAGGTACTCTAAGATGAGTCTTTTAAGCGATTCTCAAATAAAATTAAGATTACCAACAGAGCTAAAACAAAAAATAGAGGCTGAAGCACAGGATGCAAAGCGGTCCATGAATGCTGAAGTGGTTGCCCGTTTAGAAAATAGTTTTAATTTTAAAAAGTTGGAAATCGAAGGAAATGAACAAACTATTTTAGGCCCATACCAGCTCATGGACCGCAAGAAGGAATTGTCAGATCGATTGGTTCATGCGATTCAGTGGTCTAATTACTCAAATGCAAAAGAGCTTAAGTATTCACATATTGCAGAGCGGCTGGGTTATGACACCGCTGAAATCTTCCTCGATTGGGTGCAAGGAAAGCAAGAACCTACATTTTCTCAACTTCGAAGTATTGCAGATTTTTTAAAGCTCAATCAAGACTGGCTGGTTCACGGAGATGGTTATCCAACCCCCAATTCATCATTTGATGCGTCTGGTATTCCAGAACAAGATATTCCTGAATTATTTTTAACTCAAGGAATTACAGATCATGAAATTTTTATGAGTGAAGTGAAGAAAATCCATTTCGTTCGAAATATTTCTCCCGAAGGCGAACTACTGATCATTCGAGAATATAAAGATGAGCGAGTAGATGTTCTACAAACAAGAGCCCATATCTCGACAGTCATTGGTGATGGAGGAAGAAGAATGTTGCAAAATTTTGCACGTTTATGGTGTTATCTTTATAACAGCCCACACCGCAATGCTGTGTATAGCTATTTGCTCAAAGATGAAAAATTTAATCAGCTTCGCAAGCTTTATGTTCATCCTTTATCTATTCTTCGCACGACCCAAACCTCCTTTTGGTGGGAAGAAATATGGAAAAAACAGCCAAGTGCTCATATGGCACAGTTATATCAGGAACAATGGTCAGATTGGCTATCAACGACACATGTGGCAAGTGAAGGTGTCCTGCAGAATGAAAGTTAAGTGTCTATTGAGGGGTACAATCTAATGGGAGAAATTGAAAAATAAAATACCATTGAATATATGGTGAGATTTTGTTAATTTCTGCGCAAAATTTAGCATGCAATAAATTTATGTTCAGAAAAAATATAGTATTAAAAAGCATTTTGCTTTCTTTGGGTGGTTTTGTTGTTACTCCTTTTACATTTGCAGAGACATTTGACCCAGCGATAGATGGTTTGATTCGAAACCAGCAGCGCCAAGCAGAATTAGAAAAAATTATACAACCTGAACGTGATGTAAATTTAGAGGTTGTTCAAAAAAAAGAAGCTGTAAAACTCACAGACATTGAAGACCAGAATTGTTTTGAAATTAAAACAGTTGAACTTCATGGAGAAATGAGTCAGCAGTTTGATCACGATGTGCAACAAGCGTTAAAAGATTTAAGTTTTACTTCAGGTTTATGCATGGGTGAGCAGCGAATCAATCTGTTGATGACGCAAACACAGAACATCATCATTGGCCGAGGCTTTACTACGACACGAATATTGGCTGCACCTCAAAACTTAAGCACAGGCGTATTAAAGCTTACCGTCATTCCAGGATTAGTTCGAGAAATCAAACTCGATTTAAGTGATGAGGAAAATACCCGAGCAGGCCGAATTCAATATGCCAAAAATATCTTTCCGATGAAGAGTGGCGATATTCTCAATTTACGAGATTTAGAACAAGGCTTAGAAAACTTAAAAAGGCTGCCTACAGCGGAAGCTGATATTCAAATTATTCCTGCAGATGCGCCCAATCAAAGTGATGTGATCGTCAAATGGAAACAGCGAAAAATTCCAATTCGCGTGACCTTAAGTGCTGATGATGCTGGGAGCCGTCAAACTGGTAAATATCAAGGCAACATCACCGTTTCAGTGGATAACCCTTTATTTAGAAGTGACTTATTTTACGTCACTGTGGGCCGTAACTTAGCAGATCAGCAAGAGATTACGGATCAAAATGGAACCACAGTGAAGAGCGGAACCCATAACTATGCCCTTCATTATTCAGTCCCTTATAAAAACTGGCTGATCAGCGCCAATGCGAGTCGATACAACTACGATCAAGCGGTGGCTAGTGCCAATAATGTTTATAACTATAATGGAGAAAGTCAGACTCAAGATTTAGGTTTGACCCGATTGCTTTATCGGGATGCAAAGCGTAAAACCTCAGCGACCTTGAAAGGCTGGCATCGAGAATCTAAAAGCTATATTGATGATGCCGAACTGACCATACAGCGCAGAGATGTTGCGGGTTGGCAATTCAATCTTGATCATCGTGAATATATTCAATCTGCAGTGCTGGATTTGAGCCTAGGGTATAAGCGCGGCACAGGTGCATTCGATTCATTACCTGCAGTTGAGGAAGCGCTGAACGAAGGTACATCACGGATGAAGATCTGGACGCTGGATGCCAATCTGAATGTTCCGTTCCAATTTGAAAATCAGCAATATAGCTACTCAAGTGCCTTTAGAGCGCAATATAACGACACGCCACTGACCATTCAAGACCGGCTTTCTATTGGTGGAAGGTATACGGTACGCGGTTTTGACGGTGACCTAACCTTAGCAGCAGACCGTGGATTTTACTGGCGCAATGATTTAGCCATGTCTATTTTCCCCACGCACCAATTCTATATTGCTTTAGATGCGGGTCATGTCGATGGACAATCAGCAGAATGGCTATTGGGCCAAACCTTAATTGGCACAGCCATGGGCTTTAGAGGCCAAGTGCAGGCAGGCGGCAGTTTTTATTATGACTTTTTTGTAGGCAAGCCGCTGCAGAAACCTGAATACTTCCAAAATTACGATATGAATTATGGGATTAGCCTGAATTACTCATTTTGATTTTGAACATTCAAAATAAAAATATTGAGTCCTTAAAGACATTTGAAAATATTGAAACATTTAAAGCATTGGTAAAAGAGAAATGAATAAGAACTGCTATAAAACGATTTTTAGTCAAACCCGTGGTGAGATGATTGCCGTTGCAGAAAATGCCTCAGCTGCAGGACAAGCCTCAACACAGAATAATAAAGCGGTTGATCTTGAAACAGCAGTCATTGCTTCTGAAAAAAGTTTAGGTTTAAAAGTTCTTTCATTTTCATTGATGCTGATTACAGGCACTGCCCTGATCAGTGCATCTATTGGTGTATCGCACAGTAATGTTGTTGCAGACCCGAATGCAGCAGGCAATCAGCGTCCAACGCTATTGAACAGCGCCAATGGTACAACGCAGGTGAATATTCAAACCCCAAGCAAAGCTGGGGTATCGGTGAATCACTACCAGCAATTTGATGTGAATCAGAATGGTGTTATTTTAAATAACAGTCGCCAAAATACTCAAACGCAGCTTGGGGGTTATATCCAAGCCAATCCTTGGCTTGCAGGCGGTGAAGCCAAAGTCATTGTTAATCAGGTGAACGGCAGCAATCCCAGTCACTTAAATGGCTATGTAGAGGTCGGTGGGCGTAAAGCAGATGTGATCATTGCCAACCAAGCTGGGATTAATGTCGATGGCGGCGGTTTTATCAATGCAGGTGGGGTGACTTTAAGTACCGCTAATCCGAATATTCAAAATGGACAAGTCACGGGTTATCAAGTCCGTGACGGAGTGATTAACATCACAGGTCAGGGCTTGGATACCAGTAAAGCCGATTATACCCAACTGCTCAGCCGTGCTGCACAGATCAATGCGGGGATTTGGGCTAAAGAATTGACGGTGGTTGCTGGACAAAATGATATTGAAGGTAATCCGCAGGCTGGTGCGATACAGGCGGCTTCGGGGTTGGCAGGTACTGCGCCACAGTTTGCCATTGATACCAGTAGCCTAGGCGGGATGTATGCGGGCAAAATCAGTTTAATCAGTACCGAACAAGGGGTTGGGATTAACAATGCGGGGCAAGTGTTTGCCTCAGCGGGCAATATTAAAATCAGTGCCAATGGCGAGCTGCAAAACAGTGGTTCAGTGGTTGCACAACACAAAGAAGATGCCAGTCAAGCCACTTTGGATATTCAAGCGAAAGCGTTAAATAATAGTGGTAGCCTTTCAAGTTTAGCAAAGCAAAGCATACAAACGAATAATTTAAATAATATCGGTTTAATTGCCACCTCCGCAGAATTAAATATTCGTAATACAGAAAAGATGAGCAATGAAGGTGAATTAAGCGCTGGGCGTATTGATATTGATACAGCAGAGTTAAAGAATAAATCAGGTCAAATTGTACAAACAGGGTTACAAGACCTTGCGATTGAAAGTGGAGTATTACTCAATAGTGTAAATGCGCTTATCGGATATACCGAAGTAGACACGAGTACAGACTCTGGTAATTCAGGCGATTCAGCAGATGGTAATAGCGGAAATGCAAATAATGGTGCTCCCACCACGGCAATAGGTGGTGGGGGTACAACCTCAGCCAATACGTCGATTACTGCAAGTTATGCGCAAGGTAAAATTAAAGCAAATAAGATTGAAAATGAGAAAGCTCAAATTACTGCGAATGGTGGTGTAGAACTCAGTACTTCACAAGCTTTAGAAAATGCTGGAACCTTGAATCTTAAAAAATTATCTGCGCAGGGTGAATCTCTTAAAAATACAGGGGTCTTAAGCACCTCAATCCTTCAGTCTAATACAGTTAATCTCCAGAATATCAACGGGAAAATTTATACCCATACTGCTGAAATTCAAGCGAGCCACCTAGATAACCAGCAAGGCACGATTCAGTCCCAAAATTATCTTAAAATTCAAGCTAATCAACGTCTAAACAACCAAGCGGGCCAAATTGCAGCACAATCAGGGGTTGATATTCATGACGGCAATCAGAACACGCTCACTGTAGATAATACTCGGGCAGGTAAAATCCTCTCAGAAGGTGATATTCAGATTCAATCGGGTCAGTTATTACATGCTGATCAGTCTGAATTAATTGCGAATCAAAATATTCAGTTGAAACAAAAAGAGTACTTGAATGTTGATTCATCGATTCAGGCAGGTAACCAAATTAGTATTGAAAATGCTGCAGGACTCACTAATAACAATTTGTTAGAGGCTGGTAATACACTTGATATTTCAGCAAATGATATCAAAAATAGTCAGAAGGGAATCCTTCAAGCAAATACTAAAGTACATCTATCTGCAAATAACCAAGTAGAAAATACGGGGTTAATTAACAGTAATGGCTTAACGTTAATTGAGACAGGCCAAAAAATACAAAACTTGGGCACTGGTCAAATTTATGGGGATCATATTGCCTTACAAACGAGCCAATTGTTGAATGCTGAGCAACAAACAGCTGAAGGCACGAAATCAGCTGTGATTGCTGCAAGGGAGCGCTTGGATATTGCTGCACAGCAAATTGAAAATCGCGAGCAAGCGCTTTTATCCAGTGAAAATCAGTTGGCTATAGGGGGAAAGCTCAACCAAAATCATTTGGCAGAAGGGGCAGCACAAAGTTTGGATAATGCCAGTGCTCGAATTCAGTCAGCGGGTGATATGTACTTAAGTGTCAATACATTGACCAATCGAAACTTACACTTCAGTTCTAGTGAAAAAGAAGTACCGAATAGCCGTGAACAAGTTATTGCCTATCAAGGCTCAGGCAGCAACGAGATTCTGGATGCATCTCATGTTACAGGATGGGGTGGTCAGGAAACAGTGTATTTAGATGGTAATCGTTATGAAGATTATACTAAATATGACTATACCCGTTATGAAAAACAAGATTATGTTGATTCCAGTGCTCCTGCTTATATTGTATCGGGTGGTACATTGACTCTTGATGGTCAAAACCTCAGTAATAATAAAAGTCAGATTCTTGCTGCACAAGGCATCAAAATATTACAGAACGATGTTGATAATATTGATGCTGAGGGTGAGCATCGAGTGATACAAAGTGGAACATCTCGTTATCATTATGTTGGATGGAACTCTACAGGAACCAGCAAACGCAGTAAATGGAATGGCAGCAAGCCCTACAATCCAGCAGATATTGTTACCCCAAAAAAGCTGAACGTAGTGAAATATGATGGATCGTATCAAGGGGCGAATGGGGGGGTAAACCCAACACAAATTCAGCGTGTTCAAACTGAAGCTGTGGACGATAAGACCAATAGCGAAATCAGAACGATTACACCTGATTTAAGTTTACCGAATCAGTCATTATTCGGTATTAATAAAAATAATAATAATGAGCCACTCATCGAAACCAATCGTGCATTTACCCAATATAAAAATTGGTTGGGCAGTGACTATATGCTCAATATGCTGAGTACTGACCCAGCAAATATGCATAAACGTTTAGGGGATGGCTACTATGAGCAAAAGCTGATCAATGATCAAGTTGCACAACTGACAGGCAAAGTGTATCTGGATGGTTATACCAATTACGAAGAACAATTTAAAGCCTTAATGGATGCGGGGGTTAGCGCCGCGAAAAATATGAGCTTGACTCCCGGTGTCGCTTTATCAGAAGCGCAGATTGCACGTTTGACCAGTGATATTGTTTGGATGGTGACTGAAACTGTAACCTTGGCAGATGGTCTAAAATTACAGGTGTTGGTGCCTAAAGTCTACGCTTTAGTTCAAGCTGGAGACTTAAGTGGACAAGGCACATTGATTGCTGCCAATACCATCAGTATGCAGTTGGCTGGAACGCTCAATAATACGGGTAGTATCGCTGGTCGTCAGTTAGTGAACTTAAATGGCAATAATATTAATAATGTTGGTGGTTTGATTCAGGGTAAAGAAGTTTTCACTCAAGCGAAAAATGATATTAATAATATCGGTGGGCAAATACGAGCAGATCAAACGCTGTTTTTAGATGCTGGCAATAACATCAATAGCTCAAGTGCGACCATCAAGACCGAAAATAAACAAGGTAGCAGTGAATTTACAGCTGAAAATATTGGTCGCAAGGCTGGTCTCTATGTCACAGGCCAAAACGCGCAGTTGATTGCCCAAGCGAAAAAGGATATTTCTCTTCAAGCATCAGAGTTGAACAGCCAGGGCAGTGTATCTGTTCAGGCAGGTCGTGATTTGAATCTCTCAACGGTGAATGTTAGCCGTAAAGATTTAAGTTCAGCGGGTGATGATGACTATGTGATGCATGCATCAAGCAAAGATGTAGGTACGCAGATTCAGGCAAAACATGATATTCAGTTAAAAAGCGGTGGCGCAACTTCTATTCAAGCAGGCGTAATCAACAGCAAAGAAGGAAATGTTGTGATTGATGCCACGAAGGGGCTAAGCGTCACAGAAGGGCGGGAAACAAGTGCACATGCTTTAAGCACCCATGAGCAAAGAAGTAATGCCGTTTCTTCTTCCAGAAAAGATAATTTGCTAGAAGAACGTGAAAACCTTGCAGTTGCCAGTGTTATATCGGGTAAACAAATTGTATTGAATTCTGGTCAGGACATTACAATTCAGGGTAGCAATGTGGTGTCTGATGAGTTAACCCAGATTCAGGCAAAAGAAAATATTTCGATTACGGCTGCTGAAAATCAGTATGCAAAGGTATCGGAAAGTACGGTTAAAAAATCAGGTTTTACAGGAAGCTTATCTGATGGCGTAGCAAGTGTTGGCTATGGAAAGACAAATATAAAACAAGATAACAAATCCCAATCAACATCACTTACACAAAGTGTAGTGGGCAGTGTAAATGGCAATACCAACATTATTGCCGGTCAAGATTTAAATGCAGTAGCTTCAATTATAGAGGCAGGCAAAGACATCAACCTGATAGGTAAAAATGTCCACCTTGATGCTGCGGATGTCCAGCAGGACACTCAATCAAAATTTGAGAGTAAGAGTTCAGGTGTCTCGATTGGCTTCACCTATAGCGGAGAAGCTGCCGCGGCAGCCTCTGCGAAAAAGAGCCAAGACAATAATGACTTCTCGGACAGTGCAGTTGGCAAGATTATGTCAAGTGCGGAAACTGTGCGTAAAGCGACGATGGCAGCAACTACACCTGTTGTGTTCCAAGCACATAACCAAAAAACCACCAAAACTAAAGATACGAGTTCAACTCAATCTGTAGGTACAGAAGTCAAAGCTGGCGGTAATTTAAATATTATTGCCACTGAGGGTGATATCCGCAGTCAAGGCGCGAAAATCTCGGCCGAAGGCGATGCCTTGCTGCATGCCAAAAACAATGTTGATTTGTTAGCAACCCAAAATACTGAAAGCCAAACAGCGGACTCTAAACGTAAAGGCTTTAGTGTCGACAACCGAGATCATATAGCGCCGCTTGGTGTTTATAATGACAAAGAAAAAGCCAATGGTGGTTTGGTACAAAGTGTAGGTACAGAACTTTCTGTAGGCGGCAAAACCACAATAAAAGCCGATGACGGCAGCATTAATATTGTGGGCAGCAAAGTGGTCTCTACAAATGACCTTGTCCTCAATGCGGGCAAAGACGTTAACATCAAATCCGCGCAAAACAGCTTTAACCAAAGCGAAGATAAAAAGAGCAAAGGCTGGGGAAGTGCGCAGATTTCAGATACAGAACGTTTTGATGGGTACATGGCAAACCAAAACAAGGCGAATAATGAAAGTGTTAGCCAAGAACGTAGCCAAGTGGGCAGTTTAAATGGTAGCGTCAACATCAATGCTGGTAACAACTATAACCAAAAAGTAGCCGATGTTGTTGCAGGTAAAGATATCAACATTACCGCAAAAAACATCAGCATCGTCGATGACCACAATACAGGCAGTGACAGCCAATCGAGCAAAGACCTGAAAGTCGGTGTATTTAGCCGAATTACATCACCATTACTTGATTTAATTAATGCAGTAGATAAAGCAGGCAAGAGTAAAGCTGATGATCGAACACAAGCCCTGCAAGGACTTGCAGCAGGCGCTCAAGCCTACCAAACAGCCAATACCGTAAACAATGTACAAAAAGATATCGCAGGACTTGCACAAGATCCGAATGCTGTTACCTCAAAAGCGGCACTGTTCAAAGCTGAAGCAGGCCTAGGCTTTAGCACCAGTAAGAACAATCAAG
>ERZ650307.1575-NODE-1575-length-12804-cov-3.681622_pt1 | contig 12804 bp, 10 predicted proteins | sample MGYA00376243_ERZ650307 | MGnify/ENA primary metagenome ERZ650307 (study PRJEB26733, sample SAMN07839242) | wastewater metagenome | biome: urban; feature: artificial channel; material: waste water | place: USA: North Carolina | collected 2016-03-31 ... | reverse complement strand
CGCCGTGCGCGGCATGTTCGACGACGCGCAGGATATCGTCAACGCGGTTTCCAACGACTCAGCGTTCAAGGCGAAATACAAGATCGGCGCGGTCAATTCGATCAACTGGGCGCGCGTCGCGGCGCAGATCGTGTATTACTTCAAGGGCTACTTCGCCGCCACCCAGAGCAACGACCAGCAGGTTGCGTTTGCGGTGCCGTCGGGTAACTTCGGCAACCTGACAGCAGGTCTGATTGCCAAAGCGCTGGGATTCAGTGAAAAAGAGGTTGATCAAATAAAAACAGCAGGCGCTTTACATGATATTGGAAAAATTTCAATTGATGAAATAGGGCGACCAAAAGAACTTTATGGAATGTTAGCTCATCATGGATGTACAAGAAATGAATATTTCGAATGGAAAGTAGAAGGGCGTTTTGGACAAAAAGAAGGATGTTTATTTTATGATCAAGGATGTCGTGGTCCTATGACTCATAGTTCTTGTAATAAAATTTTATGGAATGAAGTAAGTTCAAAAACAAGAATTGGAATGCCTTGTATTGGATGTACCGAAGCTGATTTCCCAAGAAATGATATGTTTGAGACTAAAAAAAATATAGGAATTCCCCATGAAGTTCCCCTTGGAATTTCAAAAAGAGCATATTTAAGTATGAGTGGAGTAGCTAAAACTTTTAAAATAGATAGACTTCATAAAAAATTAATGGAGTAATAGTGAAAACAATAGATTTAGTAGAAAGAATTGAAGGTGAAGCGAAACTTCATTGTACTTGGGAAGATAAAAAAGTAATTGACGCACGAATAGATTTTCTAAATTTTAGAGGTTTTGAGTATATTTTAGAGGGAAAATCACCTTTAGATGCTTTAATTTATACTCCAAGAATCTGTGGAATTTGTGGACAAGCTCACTTAAAAGCAACAGTTGAAGCTTTGGAAAATGTTTATGAAAATATAAATGAAAAATTACAAAAACAAAAAACGGTTGGATTACTTTTTTCGTAAATCCAACCGTTAATTTTTTATTTGGTAATCTAAAATCCGAACTTATTCTCTGCCGGCACGAACACTTGCGGAGGCAAGTATATACACAAAACCGAGGAGAATATCGGTTGCTATGTCGAACACTTCAATCACAAAAACAACCTGTCCGTTGACAACATTAAATATGATGTTAAGCACTCCGATAAGCACAAGCACTACTGCGAGTTTGCCCGAAGTTTTCAACATTTTTTGCATATCCGGCGGTGATGTCTTTTTTGAAACGGCTCTCAGTCCCATTGAACCTACTGCGAGCTTCAGCACCATTGAAACGGTGACAGTCACGATTAGCAGATAGTCGAATACCGATGCCGATCCGCCGTCAAATGACGGGATAATCGTATTAACCAGCTTGTATGCAACCAAAATTCCCGAAAATATAACTCCGAGAAACATTACAACTGCCGTTACTTTGATTTTTTCTTTCATAAGACACACCCCCGTGAAGGTTTAAGTTATCAGCCGATAAGTTCCTTGATTTTTGACTCTGCAAGAGCAGGATCTGCCTTACCTCTGCTGTTCTTCATAACATTTCCGACAAGCGACTTAATCGCCTTTTCCTTGCCGTTCTTATAGTCCTCAACAGCCTTTGGATTGCTCTCAACAGCCTGCTTGCACAAATCGTTGAGTGCGTTTTCGTCAAGACCGCCCATATCGCTTTCGCTGATAAATTCAAGAGCACCCTTGCCGCTGTCAAGCATTTTTTCAAGTGTTGCCTTCGCAAGGTTGTTGCGGATTTTACCGCTGTCAAGAAGTTTTACAAGCTCGTTAAGCTGTTCGGGAGTAACCGCAACATCAAAGATTTCCTTATCTGCCTCGGTTTCTGTTCTGCGGAAAATCTGACCGATAATGAAGTTTGAAACTGTCTTTGGTGACTTAACGCCCTCGCAAGCCTTGTCAAAATACTCGCTGATTTTGCGGTACTTTGTAAGAAGCTGTGCATCCTTTTCGGGAATTGCAAGTTCGTCAATATATCTTCTGCACTTGTCGGCAGGAAGCTCAGGCATTGCAGCCTTGATTTCTTCAACAACATCTTTCGGAACATGGATAGTAACAAGGTCGGGATCACGGAAATAACGGTAATCGTGAGCGTCCTCTTTACTTCTCATTGAAGATGTTGTGTTGGTTGCGTCGTCATAACGGAGAGTTTCCTGAACAACACTTCCGCCGTTTTCAATAAGGTCAACCTGTCTTTCAAACTCATACTCCATAGCCTTTGCTATGTTGTTGATTGAGTTCATATTTTTAATTTCGGTTCTTGTACCAAGCTTTTCGCTGCCCTTTGGACGAACCGAAATGTTTACATCGCAACGCATTGAGCCTTCCTGCATCTTACAGTCGGAAATTCCGATGTAACGCATAACCTGCTGAAGCTTTTCAACATACTCTCTCGCCTCGTCAATTGAACGAATGTCAGGCTCTGAAACGATTTCGATAAGAGGAACACCGCCACGGTTATAGTCAACATATGTGTCGCCGTGCTGATGAATGAGCTTTCCTGCATCCTCTTCGATGTGAATGTGGTGCAAACGGATTTTTCTGCCGTTTGAAAGCTCAACATAACCGCCTATAATAAGCGGAGCATAAAGCTGGCTGATCTGATAAGCCTTTGAAAGGTCGGGATAGCAGTAGTTCTTTCTGTCCATTTTTGAAATCTCTGCGATTTCACCGTGAACTGCAAGACCTGCACGGATTGCATAGCGAACTACCTCACGGTTAAGCTTTGGAAGTGTTCCCGGCAGACCGATACACACGGGACAGCAATGGCTGTTTGGCGCACCGCCGAATTTTGTAGTACAGCCGCAGAAGATTTTTGTCTTTGTGGCAAGCTCAATATGGGTTTCAAAACCCGCAACTAATTCGTAACTCACAGCTTAACACCCCACTTTGTATCCTTAAAGTTTTCAGCAGCAGCCTGCTGATATTTGTATGCCGCATTAAGAATTTCAGCCTCGCCAAAGCTCTTGCCGATAAGCTGCATACCAATCGGCATACCCTTTGCGTTGAATCCGCACGGAACCGAAACACCCGGCAGACCTGCAATATTGACAGGTACAGTGCAGATATCCGTAAGATAGGTTTCAATCGGATCGCTTACAGCATGTCCCTTTTCAAATGCTGTCATAGGAACTGTCGGAGCAAGGATTACATCGCACTTTTCAAATGCGTTGTTGAATGCCTTAACGATAGTGCCGCGAAGATTCTGAGCCTTTTTGTAATAAGCGTCATAGTAACCTGCGGAAAGAACATAAGTACCGAGGAGGATTCTGCGTTTAACCTCTTCGCCGAATCCCTCCGAACGGGTACGGCAGACCATATCGTGAGTGCCGTTGTAATGCTCGGTTTTGTAACCGAAACGGATACCGTCATATCTGCCAAGGTTTGAAGATGCCTCGGCACAGGCGATGATATAGTAAACAGGAAGGGCAAATTTGAGTTCGGGCAGGTCAAAGTAAACAATCTCTGCGCCCATTGACTTGTAGATATCGGCAGCCTTTAAGACAGCCTCTTTTACATCGTCACGGACACCCTCAAGATATTCCTTTGCAATACCGATTTTCATGCCCTTGATGTCATTGTTGAGTTTTGAATAAGTGTCACCGACAAAGCCCTTTGAGGTTGAATCTTTTTCATCTCTCTTTGAAATTGCGTCAAAAACAATTGCAGCGTCCTCAACAGACTTTGTAATCGGTCCAATCTGGTCAAGTGAACTTGCGTATGCGATAAGTCCGTAACGGGAAACCGCACCGTAAGTAGGTTTAAGACCTACAATACCGCAGAATGATGCCGGCTGACGGATTGATCCGCCTGTATCAGAGCCAAGACCGTAAGCGGCAATGTTTGCGCCTACCGCACTTGCAACACCGCCTGATGAACCGCCTGAAACATAGTTTGAATCAAACGGATTCATTGCACCGCCAAAGTATGATGTTTCGCATGAAGAGCCCATTGCGAACTCGTCCATATTCGTCTTGCCGAGCATAACTGCGTTTTCGCCTGCAAGAGTTTCCCAAACGGTTGCGTTATAAATCGGCTTATAGCCTGTGAGAATTTTTGAACAACAGGTTGTTTCAATTCCCTTTGTTGAAATATTGTCCTTGAGCGTCATCGGAACACCCTCGAGCATACCGATTTCCTCGCCGGAGGCAATTTTTCTGTCAACAGCCTCGGCAGTTTTCAGAGCCTCCTCGCCTGTTACATTAACATATGCGTTAAGCTCGCCGTCAGCCTTTTCGATTTCATCAAGATAGCTTTTTGTAAGCTCGGTACATGAACACTCTTTTGACACAAGCATTTCATGAATTTTTTCAATAGAACCCATTTTTACACCGCCTTACTCTCTGTTTCTTACAAGGAAGTGATCCTCTGCCTGCTCGGGAGCATTTGAAAGAATTTCCTTTGTATCGTAGGACTCAACAACCTCATCCTCACGAAAAACATTTGACAGATTGTTAATATCGTCAAACTCCTCGCCGTCTGTCGGAGCGTTATTGATTGTGTCGGCAAAATCTATGATTTCCTGCATTGACTTTGTAAGGCCGTCAAGCTCCTCTTCGGGAACAAAAAGCTTTGAAAGCAACGCAATGTTTTCAACATCTTCTCTTGTTACCATAAAAACCGTCCTTTTTAAAGAAAATAGGGCAAGTCATATAATATATAACTCGCCCTTTGAGTTTGAATATATGACTGCAAATGCAGTTTTTATCTTAATTTAATATGAACCTCACGGAGCTGCTGTTCTGTTACCTCACCCGGTGAACCGAGGAGAAGATCCTGAGCATTGGAGTTCATCGGGAATGCAATAACTTCTCTGATGTTTTCTTCCTCTGTAAGGAGCATAATCATACGGTCAACACCCGGAGCCATACCTGCGTGCGGCGGAGCACCGTACTGGAACGCATTGTAGAGTGCAGAGAACTTAGCCTTGAGGTCATCCTCGCTGTAGCCGGCAAGCTCGAACGCTTTCTTCATAATTTCAATATCGTGGTTACGAACAGCGCCTGATGAAAGCTCTACACCGTTGCAAACGATATCGTACTGATAAGCAAGAACCTCTTCGGGATCCTTGTTAAGAAGGCTGTCAAGACCGCCCTGCGGCATTGAGAAAGGATTGTGTGTGAAGATAATTTGATTTGTTTCTTCATCTCTCTCAAACATCGGGAAGTCAACGATAAAGCACATTTCAAAACGGCTTGTATCGATAAGGTCAAGACGCTTTGCAACCTCTGTTCTGATCTGACCCGCAAGCTTTGGAGCTTCCTGAGCAGTATCGGCGATAAAGTAGATTACATCGCCTGCTTTTGAACCGTTACGGCTGATAAGTTCTTCACGGTCGCCCTCTTTAAGGAACTTGTCAATCGGACCGTCAAATGTGAGGTCATCTCTAACCTTAACATAGCCAAGGCCCTTCATGCCGATTGAAAGAGCGAACTCCTCCATCTTCTTGAACCATTTCTTTGACTGACCTGCGGCGTTCGGAACATTGATTGAACGAACTGTCTTTTTGCGGAACGGAGCAAAGTCTGTTTCCTCAAACATATCGCTGATTTCAACAATTACGAGCGGATTGCGGAGGTCAGGCTTGTCTGTACCGTACTTGAGCATACTCTCGGCATACGGAATACGGGCAAACGGAGGCTTTGAAACCTCTTTATTTGAAAACTTCTTGAATGTTTCGTAAAGAACCTCTTCAGCAACAGCAAATACATCTTCCTGTGTTGCAAAAGCCATTTCAAAATCAAGCTGATAGAACTCACCCGGTGAACGGTCTGCACGGGCGTCCTCATCACGGAAGCAAGGTGCAATCTGGAAATACCTGTCAAAGCCTGACACCATAAGGAGCTGTTTAAAAATCTGAGGAGCCTGTGGGAGAGCATAGAATCTGCCCTTGTGCTTTCTGCTCGGGATAAGGTAGTCACGAGCGCCCTCCGGAGATGAAGTTGAAAGGATAGGAGTCTGAATCTCCATAAAGCCCATTTCGTTCATCTTGTTGCGCAGAAATGTGATAATCTGCGAACGAATCATAATATTATTGTGAACCTTCGGGTTACGGAGGTCAAGAAAACGATATTTAAGTCTTACTTCTTCGTTGGTATTTGTAGAGGTTGCAACCTCAAACGGAAGAACATTCTTACACTTGCCGAGAACCTTGATGTCCTCCGTGTGAACTTCAACGAAACCTGTTGCAATCTTCTTGTTAATTGTTTCTTCGTCACGCTTAACAACAGTACCGCTGAGAGTTACTGTACATTCCTTGTTGATATCCTTAAGAAGTTCATCGTTGTGAACAACAACCTGAAGCACACCGTACTGATCACGGATATCGAGGAACATTACACCGCCGTGGTCACGGATATTTTCAACCCAGCCCGCAACTCTGACCTGCTGTCCGATATTTTCTTCTCTTAACTCACCGCAGGTGACTGTGCGGTATTCATTAGCTTTTATCATTACTGTAACTATCCTTTCACAGATATTTTGCCTGTCAGCCTATTTATTTAGCCTATTCTTCTGTATTATAACACAATTGCTGTATTCAATCAATATTTTACAAAAGATTTTTTAAGCATACGGCAAAATATTCCGTTATTCAACGCTTTTAAGACTTTCAACCATATTAACGGCTTTAATCTTAAAGCTCATAACCGCATTTACAAGAATTGAAAACAGGAATGTCAGCCCTGCCGCATAGAGGTATGAAGTGAAATAAATATCTCTTCCGAACATAATGTTGTCAACCTCAACCGTCTGAATGATGAAACCTGTCAAAAGGTTTCCGAGGAACAGACCTACGAAAATTCCGAGGAGAGTCAAAATTATGTTCTCTTTGTAAATGAAGGATGAAGTTTCACGGTTGTAGAATCCGAGAACCTTAAAGGTTGCAATTTCACGGACACGCTCGGCAATGTTGATATTAGTCAGGTTGTAGAGTACAACAAAGGCAAGTGCCGCTGCGCAGATTATCATAACCGTAACAACCATATCAAGCGAGTTGAGCATATTTCTAAATTCGTTCAAGCTTGATGCAATGTAGCTTACCGCCGCAATTTTATCATCGGATAAAACCTGTGAACCGAATTTGTCGCAGGCGGAATCCGAGGTATCTTTGAGTGCGACATCAGCCATATTATAGGTGCAGTCACTGCCGAACAAGCTCTTATAGGCGGTTGGCGTCATATAGACAAAATTGTAAAGGTACTGTTCAAAAATTCCGCTGACCTTGACCTCTGCCTTTTTGCCGTCAACATTCAGTGTGATTTTGTCGCCCGTTTTTATTCCAAGCTCACTGCACATTTTTTCACTGAGCATTACTCCGCTGTCCGAAAGCTTGAGTTCTTCTTTGCCTTTTCTTGTATGCAGAGAAACAATTTCGTCAAACTTTTCGGGATTCTGCGGTACAACAAGATTTGTGTCGCTGTCCTTAATCTTATTACCGTGTGTTACCGTGCATTCCTGCTGTGAAACAAGCATTGAGTGTTTGACATTGCTGTTTTTATCAAGTGTATCTGTCAAAAACGAAAGATTGTCGGCACTTCCGCTGTCTTTCGGAACAACAACGGCGTCGTATTTATAGATTGTTTCAAACTGATCGTGTGTCATCGGTTCAAAGCTGTTGAGCAAACCGAATGCGGCAACAATCAGAGCCGTACAGCCTGCCACACCGATAACAGTCATACAAAGTCTTACCTTGTATCTGAACAGATTTCTTGCGGTCAGCTTTGAATTAAAGCTCATATGTGACCACAACGGTTTTATGCGTTCAAGCAAAATTCTCTTGCCCGCCTTTGGTGCTTTCGGCCGCATAACAGCCGCAGGCTTTTCGTGCAGAGATTTTGCACACACTACAACCGACACAACAACCGTGCAGACAACTGCGGCAACAATTCCGAAAATTATGCTTGTATAGTCTGGTATCAGCGTTATATCGCCGATGTAGTACATAATTTTGTAAGCATCATAAATTACAAACGGCAAGGTGAAAATGCCGATTAAAATACCGATTACACTTCCGATAACAGCCGCAAGCAACGAGTAGATTACAAACTTCATTATAATGCTTGTGTTGCTGTAGCCGAGTGCTTTCAGCGTTCCGATTTCGGTACGCTTTTCCTCAATAAGTCTTGTCATTGTGGTTACGCAGACAAGCACCGCTACGAGCAGGAAAAATACGGGGAATACCGTTGCAACAGCGCCGAGTCTGTCTGCATTTGAAGAAAATGTTGAGTAACCCGGGTTGTCGCTTCTGTCGAAGACATACCACTTTGGTTCTGTAAGAGAATTAATTTCTTCCTCTGCATCTTTGATTTTATCCTCTGCCTTTTTGAATTCTTCATCGGCTTTTTTAACACCGTCATCGTATTCTGTCTGTGCATCGGAGAGTTTTTTCTCGCCGTTTTTCTTTTCCTCGGCAAGCTTTGCAACACCGCTGTCATACTCGCTCTGAGCGTCATTCAGCTTGCTTTCTGCCGAATCAAGCTGTGCCTGACCGTCTGCCGACTGTTGTGCAAGTTCTGCTTTTGCGGCATCAAGCTGTGTCCTTCCGCTTGAAATCTGTGAATATGCGTAGTCAAGCTGAGCCTGTCCCTCACTCTTTTTCTGTTCAAAAAGTGCCTTGCTTTCGGAAAGTCGGCTTTCGCTTTCTTCAAGCTGTGCCTTTGCGGAATCGTATGTTGCGTTGAGTTCGTCAAGCTTCTGCTGAGCCTGTTCAAGCTGTGCGTTCAAAACAGCAAGCGTTTCTTCATCGGTTGTCTGACTGATTTGATACTGCAAAGCGGAAACGGCATCCTCAGCCTGACTTATTCCTGCCAAAAGCTGTGGTTCCTGTTCGGTTTGAAATGTATCCTTTGCCGACTGCAACTGATATTCCGCATTTTCTATTTCAGCCTGTGATTTTGAAATTTCTTTATCAAATTCTGCTTTTGAAGAATTATATTGTTTTTCTGCAGAATTAAGCTGACTTTCCTTTTCGGCAATCTGAGCCTGTGCATCGGCAATTTTTGTGTTATATTCATTGCGTGAATTTTCAAGCTGTGTCCTGCCGTCCTCAATCTGCTGTTTTGCCGAATCAAGTTTTTTCTGTGCATCATCGGTCTTGGTTTTCAGCTCTTTTTTGCCGTCATCAATCGCCGTCTTTGCATCGGCAAGCTTCTTTTCGGTTTTTTCTTTATTGTCCGAATACTCCTGTTTTGCATCTGCAAGGTCGCTCTTAGCCTTGTCGATAACCTCGACCGTAAAGCTGTTGCTCCTGTTCTCTCCCACCTTTTCAAAATCGGCGGCTTTATCCTCTATGGCATTATCATAATCGTCCGTGTATGCCAAGAATTTATCCGAAATATCGGTTTTTACATAAAGCTCCGTGTAGCGTTCAAAGGCGAAATCTTCGGGGCAAATGTAGAAATAATCCGAGATTTTTCCGTTGCCGACCGTCGTAGTTCCTCGCTGATATGCTATGTAAAGAGGTGACTGCACAAGACCGACCACCGTGTATTCAAGGGTTTTAAGTTCGGTTGAAGTATCTGTATCGCCCGTCTGTTTTGCAAATCTGATTTTGTCGCCGATTTTATAACCCTCTGCCGTGAACGAGGTTGAATCGGCTGCAATTTCACCCGACTTTTCGGGAAGTCTGCCTTCCGTCAAAACAAGCTTGTTCTGAACGGAATTATCACCGTATTTTTCGGGAAGCGCAATGACTCTCATAGTCCTGCCGCCGCTGTCGGCATCGGTCTGAACATCGCAGAAATATGACGGCATAACAGAGGTTACTCCGTCCGTATTTTTTACCGCCTTTATGTCGTCCTCATCAAATCCGACCGTTGACACAAGTCGGTAATCCATAAGCTCCTGCTCGTCCGTGTAGGTTCTTGCAAGATTGTACATTGACGGAACCGTTGCCTTTATTCCGGCAAAAAATCCCACTCCGAGGGCGATAATCGCCATAATTGAGATGAATCTTGCTTTTGTATTTTTAATTTCTCTGAATGTGTTTTTTATCAAGGATTTAGTCATTGTGACACCTCCTTTTCATTTTTTACCACTCAATTTCTTCAACATTTTTCGGATTTTCATTGTAAATATCTTCAACAATTTTTCCGCTTTTCATTCTTATAATGTGATCCGCCATCGGTGTTATTGCTCCGTTGTGAGTGATGAGAACAACGGTCATTTTGTCTTTACGGCAGGTTTCCTGCAACAATTTCAGAATCTGTCTGCCCGTGTTGTAGTCAAGCGCACCTGTCGGTTCGTCACAAAGCAAAAGCTTCGGTCTTTTGGCAAGTGCTCTTGCGATTGAAACTCTCTGCTGTTCACCGCCCGAAAGCTGTGCAGGGAAGTTGTTTGCCCTTTCAAGCAAGCCCACGCTGTCAAGAGCAGTTTCGCTGTCAAGAGGATTACTGCAAATCTGAGCGGCAAGCTCAACATTTTCCTTTGCCGTTAGGTTATGAACAAGGTTGTAGAACTGGAACACAAAGCCTATGTCATGCCGTCTGTACTCAATAAGCTGTTTGTCCTTAAATTTGCTTATATCCTTTCCGCCGACAATGATTTCGCCCTCGGAACAGCTGTCCATTCCGCCGAGAATATTCAGAACGGTTGTTTTGCCTGCACCGGACGCACCGACTACAATTGCAAACTCGCCCTCCTCAACCTTGAACGAAATGCCGTCAACCGCATTGATGACAATCTCACCCGTTTTGTATCTTTTGTAAACATTATTAAATTCTACAAGGCTCATAAAATCACCCTTTTCATATGTTTCTTACAGAAAAAATCACTGTGCTTTGCATACTAATTATACCAAATTAACACCGCAATATCAACAGAAATCTTACCGTATTCGTCATCTGTATGTACAATATTTTGAAATTATACATATAAAAACAGCAGAGGTCACACTAAACCTCCGCTGCAAAAAATTATTCATATGTATGATTACAGACCTCGTTGATTTTATCACGAAGCTTTAAGAAATCGTCAAAAGCGTCGGGCTTTCTGCGTGGATCACGCAAAATTGCCGCAGGATGAAGCATTGCCATCATAAGCACACCGTTTTTCTCAATCCACTGACCGTGTTCCTTTGTGATTTTGATATCCGATTTAATAAGCCTTGCCGCCGCAATTCTGCCGAGACAGACAATAATTTTCGGCTTGATCATTCTCACCTGTGTTCTGAGCCACTCAATGCACATTTCCTGTTCTTCGGGCTTTGGATCACGGTTCTTCGGCGGACGGCACTTTACCATATTGGCAATGTAAATATTCTTGTTTCTGTCAAGGTCAACAGCCACAAGCATTTTGTCAAGCAGTTTGCCTGCTCTGCCGACAAACGGTTCGCCTTGAAGATCCTCGTTTTCGCCAGGACCTTCACCGATGAACATAACCTCTGCATTTTCGTTGCCGACGCCCACAACAACATTTGTGCGAGTTTCGCAGAGTTCACACCTGTGACAGTTTTCACAAGCCGATTTTAATTCTTCCCAGGTATTATACATAATTTTCTCTCCCAAAATAAAGATTTAAATTTATCAAAAATGTTGAAATTCCAAGAATAAAGTAGTAAAATAAACACGAAGCCGTACGGCGAATTCTAATTGAATGGTGGTACACAAAATGAAAGTAATGGTTGAAACATCAGCGCATCATGTTCATGTTACCAAAGAAACTCTTGAGGCTCTCTTTGGCAAGGGCGCAACTCTTACAAACAAAAAGAATCTTTCACAGCCAGGACAGTTTGCCTGTGTTGAAAAGGTAACTGTTGTAGGTCCGAAAAGTGAAATGAAAATGTCAATTCTCGGTCCCGAAAGAAGTGCAGATCAGGTTGAAATCTCTCTTACAGACGCTCGTAAGCTCGGCATTGCCGCTCCTGTCAGAGAATCAGGCGATATTGCAGGCACACCCGGTTGCAAGCTTGTCGGTCCCGAGGGCGAAGTTGAAATCGAATGCGGTGTAATTGCCGCTAAAAGACACATTCACCTTGATCCGAAAACTGCCGAGGAGTTTGGTCTTAAAGACAAACAGCTCGTTTCGGTTAAGGTTGGCGAAAATACAGGCAGAGCAACAACATTCGGTGATGTTGTAATCAGAGTAAACGCAAACTACGCTCCTGCAATGCACATTGATACAGACGAATCAAATGCCGCAGGTCTTGGCGGTACGGTTGACGGCGAAATCATCGCATAATTTCGATTTAAACCAAATCACATTTTTGGGACAGTCTTTAAAGGCTGTCCTTTTGTTTTGCCCCAAATCATAAAATTTCCTTTTTCAAAAGGAAATCGGTTTGCATATCGTCACCGATGACAAATGTGTGATGTGAAAATTTTTCATATCCTTTTGATTTGTAGAATTTCTTTGCAGGCTCGTTATGTTCCCATACACCGAGCCATATTGTTGAAAGTTTTTTCTCACTTGCAAAATTCTCCGCAATCTGCATAAAGGCTGAGCCTATGCCCTGTCCTTTGGCACTTTTCAGGATATAGATGCGTTGAATTTCAAGCGCATTGTCAAGGCATTTTTCAGTCTGCGCATTGCCGATATTCATTTTTAGATATCCGAGAGGAGTACCGTTTTTGTACGCTATAAAGGTTACACTTTCGGAGTTTGCAAGTTCTGCTGACAGCTTTTCCGCTGAATAGGTTTCTGCAAGAAATTTTCGCATATCCTCCTCATCGGTTGAATCGGAGAAAGTTTCGTAAAAAGTTGTTCTGCAAAGATATTGCAGGTCCGTAAGCATATCAATGGTGCATATTTTTATATCAATTTTGCTGTTCATATTAT
>ERZ650307.1574-NODE-1574-length-12804-cov-6.409915_pt1 | contig 12804 bp, 8 predicted proteins | sample MGYA00376243_ERZ650307 | MGnify/ENA primary metagenome ERZ650307 (study PRJEB26733, sample SAMN07839242) | wastewater metagenome | biome: urban; feature: artificial channel; material: waste water | place: USA: North Carolina | collected 2016-03-31 ... | reverse complement strand
AGTGGTTACTCTTCCAATCAATCTACACCTTATACACCTTGATCAATAGTTGATTACTTCAACCACATTCCTTAAGGAATTATCATTGAATACAGTTTGTATGACAAATGTAACCGTCAAATAATACGGTGTATTTAATTTCGACCTCCCATGTGAGATAATGTGTTTGTTGAAAACATAAAAAACGCAACACAAAAAACGTAGAAAACCAAGCACCTGGTTTTGGGGGAGGTCTTGCCTTGAATCGAATCCAACAAATCAAAACGCAGCACAGCATTGAGCAATGGAAAAAGGTCATCATGGACCAACAGGCCAGTGGCCTTTCTGGTCGGGCATACTGTCATCTGCATGCCATCCGAGAAAATCGTTTCTACTACTGGATTCGCAAGATACGCGAATCCATCGTGGCGACTCAGCCTGTAGTCAACAGCACGAGCCAGGAGCCTGTTGCTGAGACACAGTTTGCTGTGGTTTCGGCAGCAACTGTCACCGTCAGGAAACATCAGGAAAATGTCCCAAAGCTCGTTCTCCATTACGGTCCGGTCAAGCTTGAGCTTGCAGATCGGACTTCGCCTGAGCTATTGCGACAGACACTTCAGGTCCTTCAGGATGTGCTTCCACCATGTTAGCTCGTGAGATCTCTGCCGACCATATCTATCTGGCCTGCGGGCACACGGATATGCGTAAGTCCATCGACGGTCTTGCCAGTATCGTGTCTTCCCATTTCAAGATGGATCCGCATCAGCCATCGTTGTTCCTGTTCTGTGGTCGGCGCAAAGATCGCATCAAGGCGCTACTCTGGGACGAGACCGGCTTCCTCCTGCTGTATAAGCGTCTGGAAAACGGTCAGTACCAATGGCCAAGCAAGCCGGAGGATATCCTTGAGCTTTCCGAGCAGCAGCTTCGCTGGCTCACAGATGGCTTATCCATCGATCAGCCTCGTGCCGTCCAGAAAGTGCATCCTACCCATACAATCTAAACTGCAGATGTGCATAACTACGTAAATCTGTGGATAGCTGAGCCCCCGCCACTACTGGCGTTGCGGGGCTTTTTGCGGTACAATAGAAGGAGCAAAAACAAGGAGGCTTCCCATGACTGACCTGCGCGAGCAAGAGATGCAAAACCGGATAGATGCCCTGGCAAATGAGAAACGGAACCTGAAAGAGGAAAACCAGTATCTCAAGGAACAGATTGCTCAGCTGAAGAAGATGGCCTTCGGTTCCAGAACCGAAAAGTCGAAACGTGTCCTTGGCGACAATGAAGAAATCAATCTCTTCAATGAGGCTGAAGTCGAGGCCAAAGCAAGTGCTCCGGAGCCCACCATTGAAGTACCCGCTCATCAGCGCAGGAAAAAGCAAAGTGGACGCAGGGAGGAAATCCTGAGATCTTTCCCTCATGAAGAACGGGTCACCACATTGCCAGAAGATCAGCGGATCTGCAAACGCTGCGGATCTCCGCTCATATCTATGGGCAGGGAGAAGGTCCGCACGTCAGTCAAGTTTATCCCGGCGACTATCAAGGTCATCGACTTTTACCGGGAAACCTTCCAGTGCCTGGAGTGCCGGAAACAGAACCATTTCTCGATTGAGAAACCAGTAATGCCGCAGCCGGTCCTGGCAAAATCCATTGCCTCACCGTCCAGCATCGCCCATGTCATCTGCCAGAAGTATCTGTTATCCATGCCGCTATATCGACAGGAGCAGGAGTGGAAGAGCATCGGGCTCATGCTTTCGAGAGCTACCCTGGCAAACTGGGTCATCCGACCAACAGAAGACTGGCTCATGCCTGTAGTAGAGCGAATGCATATGTATCTGCTGCAGTTGCCAGTCATTCATGCGGATGAAACGCCAGTCCAGGTGCTCAATGAGAAGAACCGGAAGAACACTACGAAGTCTTTCATGTGGGTGTACACTAACGGCGAGTATGAAGTAAGATGGCAGATTCGTATCTATGAGTACCATTCGGGCCGGAGCGGCAGCTTCGCTGCAGATTTCCTGGCAGGATTTCATGGGATCCTGCAGACGGATGGCTATAGTGGATACGAGAAGATTTCCTGTGAGGCACATGCGCTCTGCTGGGTCCATGCCCGCCGGTACTTTGTAGAGGCAATTCCGCCGGGATTGAGTAAAGATGAGATTGCCGACACCATCAGTGGGCAGGCACTCATTCGGATCAATGAATTGTTTGCGCTGGACAAGGAACTGGCAGAGCTGCCCGTCGCTGAACGGCAGCAAGAACGTCTGCGGCTTGAAAAAGACAAGCTGGAGGCTCTGTTCGTGTGGCTGAAAACAATTCAGCCGGAAACAGCGCCGAAGTCTGCCTTAGGCAAAGCCGTAAACTATGTCCTGAATCATCAGGAAGGCTTGTCCGTTTACACGACCCATGGCGAAGCAGCCATGTCCAACAATATCTGCGAACGAGCCATCCGGAACTTCACCATAGGACGGAAGAACTGGTTGTTCAGCGGATCCCCGAAGGGAGCCGCTGCCAGTGCTGCAGCCTACAGCATGATTGAGACCAGCAAGGCAAACGGACTGGATCCGTTCAAGTATCTGACTTATCTCTTCACGAAACTTCCCAATATGGATTTCAAGATTCACCCAGAGCTCCTGGATAGCGTCCTTCCTTGGGCCGATGAAATCCAACAAAACTGCAAATAACCAGTCCATCGGTCAGCCAAACTTGGCTGGCCTTTTTCTTTTGGTGTCAGAAAGTGGCGCGGTCAGAGGAGCTTGTGAAGCTTGCCAAGCTCATTGAGCCGTTCGGGGGAGAGCTTGGTATATTTTGAGATAAGGTTTATATCCATTTTGTCGCGAAGCATTTCCAAAGCTGTTTCTTCGGTTCCTTTTTCGATGCCTTGCTCAATACCTTGTTCGATGCCCTGTCGGATGCCTTCCTTGGTGGCGTATTGCATATGGGCTGCGTAGTCATGGCGGTATTTTTCTGCTTTTTCATAGGAACGGCGCACAATCTGATCCGTAGTAAACAGGACTTCATTGGTGAGCGCTTTCTGGATCATAGGTTCTGTCATGGCAATTGCCTCCAATTCTTCCGGAGTGGTCGCTTTTGAGAAATAGGCGAGCCATTTCTCGAGGCGCTTCATCTCCTTGATATTCTTGAGTTTCCATTTTGGCAGCTCCAGGAAGTGGATTTCCATGTCCTGGCTAAGCTGGTGACCGGTTTTCTGGTTGTAGATTCCATAACAGCTATGGAAATCCGGGTACTGGGCGATGGGGAACAGGCTGAAGTCCAGGATGTTGATAGCGACGGTCCGTTTGAGTTCGTTGTAGACATCTCCACGCTTGAGGTCATTGTAGAGTCGGGACCAGTAGTAGAGGGAACGACGTCCCATTTCCTCGGCACGGTTGACCTGGACTTCGATGTTGACTTTTGTGCCGTCCATAGATTGTCCCAGCAAATCGAGGCGGGATTCTTTGCCGAATTCTTCTTCGGCGTCCAGCTCGCGGTCCAAAAAGGTGATGTCCTGGATCTGTCCGGTACCTTCGAATTCGAAGACGGCATTGATGAGGGACAAGGTAATGTCCTTGTGCTTCTCATTGGCAAAAATTGTCTTGAATACGGCATCGTTAGTACGGTTGATTGCTAGTGGTCGCATGGGTAAGACTCCTTTCCTACATTATACCATAGAACGATTGGCAGACATATGCATAAACATATGTTCTTTATAAATATTATACCACGAAAATAAGAAATAAAACATAAGTTTGCAGAAAATATGTTTTATTTCTCGCTTTTATTTTTGCATTTAGGAGGCATAAGAAGTTCCTGTGATATAATGTAGAGTAGTGTTTTTTGAGGAAGGGGGAGCCTGATGGAGGATGTGGATTTAAGGAAGATTCCAGAGGTGGCATATCTGAATACGGATAATGCCTGGCGGTATCGGGCAATCGTGCATTATTGTTACCGCAAGCATGAGCATATGCAGACGTATGTATATCCGGAGGATATTTTCCGGGAGTTGAGCGGGGATGCGCATTTCCAGGAGTATACGTTTGAGCAGCTGACCCAGGATCTTGGTCAGCTGGTGCAGTGGAATAATCTGAAACCTCAGCAGGAAACAGGAAAGGCACGGAGCATCAAGGATTTTCAGCGCAAGCGGTTCCGGTATCAATGTACGCCGTATACGGTAGAGATTGAGCGTATGGTGACCCGGCTGAAATCACTGGGGGACGAGTTCGGAGGCTCGCTGGAGACGACACAGTTCGATCGGATACAGTATTGTCTGGGCCGGCTGATGCATGATGTGGATAAGGTATCCGATGAGGAGCTTCGGCAGACCTGGCTGGATCTGCAGCATTATTTTAAGTCTTTGATCGAAAATGCATCGGACTATCTGGCACATCTGAAGAGTGCCCGGGTGGAAGAGCGGATGCAGACGCGGGCGTTTGTGATCTATAAGGATAAGTTTACGCAGTATCTGCAGGGATTCGTACTGGGGTTGCAGAGGTCGTCGATTCGCATCGGAAAGCTGTTTCAGGAGAAAACAGTGGAGGATCTGCAGGTGATCTTTGGTCGTATCGCAGATCGTGAGCTGGCCATTCGGGTGATGGATGAGGATCTTACGCGGGAGAGTATCCAGGCCGATCTGCTGGAGAGTTTCGTGGTGATGCGGGACTGGTTTATGGGGACGGATTATCGGGAGAGTGAGCTGCATAGTCTATACAAGGAGACGGGCGAGACGATCCGCCGCATTACGCGTTTTGCGCAGCGGCTGGCGGAACAGCATCAGTCATTTCGGAGCCGGAAGACGGACTATCTGTATTTGGCGGGCTGGTTTGCGGAGCTGTCAGATAAGGATGAGGCAGATCGGCTGAGTGCTGCATTGTTCGGAGCGCCGGGCGTGCGGCATTTTTATGTGCAGGAGCGCAGCAGTGACCGCATTGACAGCAGTATTTTCGAGGAAAGTCCTACGGTGCTGGAAATCAAGCCGCGGACGAATAACTATCGGGAACGGACCCGTCAGAGTGCGATCAGCGACCAGCGGGCGGAGAAGGAAAAGCTGCGGCAGGCTCATCTGGAACAACAGCGGCAGCTGAATCAGCTGCTGGATGAGCTGGTGGTTAATCATGAGATCGATCTGGGGAAATTGCCGGTGGTGACGCGTGAGGTGCGCAAAACGCTGCTGGGCTGGATTTCCCGCTGTCTGCAGCACCGTGGGTCTATCCATACGGAAACGGGGCGTGAAGTGAAGCTGGTCTGGAACCCGAAGACGAAAAAGCAGGTCTGTCTGCATAGTGAGGATGGCGATTTCTGGCTGCCGGCGATGAAGCTGCAGGTGACGGAGGAGGACGAAAGAAGTGGAACGTGATCAGGAGGGCATCCGTCAGGCGGCACAGGCTCTGTTGGAGAATCGCTGGATCATGCGGTCGCAGATGCCGGAGGAGTATTTTCTGGTGCGCCATTATGAGCGTCAGCTGCGAGATTATTTCCAGGAGAAGTGTGGCTGGCCATTGCTGGTGAATGCGCAGTTCTATAAGCTGGAGAAGATTCCGGCCCGGCCACGGGCGTTCATGGGGATTGCAGCGATGCAGTCGGTGGGGGATTACACCCTGTTGTGCTGTGTACTGGCTTTTCTTGAGGATCAGGAAGTGGATGGACAGTTCCTGCTGGGAGATCTCTGTGAGGCATTGCTGGGCTATTATCCGCAGGAGAACGCGGTGGAGCGGTTGAACTGGGAGTCCTATACCTGGCGCAAGGCGCTGATCCGGGTGTTGAATTATTTGCTGGAGGAGCAGGTGCTGCGGCTGGTGGAGGATGACAGCGAGGCATTCCTGAGCCATGGGTATGCAGCAAGCGGTGGCCTGGCGGGGGAGGCGTTATATGAAGTTACCTTGCTGGCCCGGTATTTTCTGCGCAGTTATCCCAAGGATCTGAAGTCTTACCATTCAGTGGGAGATCTGTGTCAGACTGATTTTGCCAGTGTCTCGGATGAGAGTGCTGAGCGTTTGCGGCAGAAGCGTACCCGGCTGTATCGTCAGCTGCTGCTTCAGCCGGCGTATTATCGGCAGGAAGATTCGGAGGAGGATTTTGTCTATCTGCGGACGATGTATAAGCGGATGGGAGCAGAACTGCAGGAGTGGTTCGAGCTGAACCTGGAATTGTATCAGGATTGTGCCTTGGTGGTAAGCTATGATCGCAGCCCGTGGTTCAAGGATGTGTTTCCTGTGCGGATGCGGGGAATCCATGATGTGCTGCTGTTGTTTTCGCAGACTTATCGTGAAGAGCCTGGCTGGGAAAAAAGACTGCTGCTGAGCTTCCAGGAACTGCGGGATTTTCTGGAACAGATGGCAGCCACGCAGAGCAGCGGCTGGACGAAGGAGTTTCGGGAGATGGGAAGCAAGCAGCTGACCCAGACGGTGCTGGATGAGATGGTGGCATGGAATATGGCACAGGTTGATGAGGTGGGATTGGTTCATCTGCAGCCGGCCTTGTTCCGGCTGATGGGACGCTATCCAAAGGATTATGTGGCAGGAGGGGCAAAGAAGCATGACGGAGAATAAATGGCAGGTCAATCGGGCGGGTATCCTGAATTACTGGTACTATGATGAGGAAGAGTTCCAGTTCGCAGATGGCAGGCTGCTGCTGCGCGGGAGCAATGGTTCGGGCAAGTCGGTGACGATGCAGAGTCTGGTCACGTTGCTGCTGGATGGTGTGAAACGGGCGGACCGGCTCGATAGTTTTGGCTCACGTGCCCGCCGGATCGAGGATTATCTGCTGGGAGAGAAAGAAATCAGCAGTTATGAGGATCGAACGGGGTATCTGTATCTGGAGTATAAACGGGAACAGTCCGATCAGTACGTGACGACTGGTATCGGCCTGCATGCCCGCCGCGGGAGCACCAAGGTGGATTTCTGGGGATTTGTGCTCTATAATGGGCGGCGCATCGGGGATGGTCTGCAGCTGTATAAGATTGGCAAAGACCCGGAGACGGGCAAGGAGCAGCGGCTGCCGTTATCCCGGCGTGAGTTGGAGGGGGCAATCGGTACAGATGGACGGGTGACGACGGAGCAGCGGGAATATATGGCGCTGGTCAATCAGTATGTGTTTGGTTTTGCGGACCTGTCGAAATATGAGGAGCTGATGCAGCTGCTGATCCAACTGCGCAGTCCGAAGTTGTCCCGTGATTTCAAGCCGAGTGTGATTTATGAGATATTGAATGATTCGTTGCCGTCGCTGTCCGATGGGGACTTGCGGCCTTTGGCAGAGACGATGGAGAGCATGGAGAAGACGCGGCTTTCCATTGAGCAGCTGGAGCGGGAGAAGGATGCATTCAACCGTCTCTGCAATGTCTATGATAATTATAATGAGGCGGTGCTGGTCCAGCGCAGTCTGAAGAGCAAGGCCTGTCAGGAGACGCTGGAATCGCTCAGCCAGCAGAAGGCATCGCTGCTTAGCCACCAGCAGGAGCTTATTGCTGTGGCTGAATCGGCGGCGGAGCGTCAGCAGGAGCTGCAGGTGGAGGAAACCGGACTTCGGACTGAGCAGCAGGTGCTGCAGGAGAATGAGGCCTATAAGGCGGCTGAGCAGCGGCAGGTTTTGGCGGAAACTCTGTCAGGGCAGCGCGAGGACTATGAGAAGAAACAGCAGGCTGTTTCGGCCAAGCGGCGGCGCGAGCTGGAACTTGACGAGCAGTGCCAGCATAGCAGCCAGCAGCGCGATAAGGCAGTCATGGCAGCGGATGAATGCCTGGCGGAAATGGATGATCTGGCTGTTGAAGCCTGCTTTGGTGCGCATGAGACGTTGAAGACGGGGTTCTCAATGGATGACCTGCAGGCAGGTGAATATTTTACGCTATGGATGCGGCAGTTGGATGACTATGAAAAGCAGCTGCAGGTTGTGTGTAAGCTCCTGCAGGTTTATGAGGATCTGCAGCGCCGCTGCAGCCAGGCGGATCAGGACCTGGGGCGTGAGACGAAACTGCTGGACGAGTACAGCTTTGAATACCAGCGGGCACAGGAGCTGCTGCAGCAGGCACGGGAGCAGCTGATCAAGCGCTACTATGAGTGGAAGAAGGAACAGGCAGAGGTCCTGGTGGTAGAGCCTGCTCAGGAGCAGCAGCTGGTCGGAATGATGCAGGAATTGTATGTGGGAACGCTCTGGCCGGATGTGCAGTCGGTGCTGGAGCCGGTGTTCAATGTGCGTCAGCAGGCGCTGAATAAGGAGATCGGCACTGCTCAGCAGGAGCTTGAGCAGCTGCTGCTGCAGCTGTCGCAGGCTGAGACGGAGCTGCTGGCACTGCGCCAGCGCAAGGAGGCTGAGCCTGCGCTGGAACCGGCATATCAGTCGGCAAGATCGCTGCTGCGAGAGCAGGGGGTAACGTATCTGCCTTTTTATGAGGCGGTGGAGTTCCGTGAACAGGTTCCCGCTGAGCAGCGGGAGCGCCTGGAGTCTGCCTTGCTGGCTGCGGGGATACTGGATGCGGTGATTCTGGCTGATGAGCAGGCAGCAGCGGCCCTGCCGGTTGAGATGTATGGTGTGGTGCTCTCCGGTGGTACACCGGTCATGATGGGGGAATCTCTGTACGATTATCTCCGTCCGGTCCCAGGAGATTCGGGACTGAGCGAACAGCGTATTGCCGCTGTACTCAGTTCGATCGAGGTGGATCAGTCATTCTATGAGTGGCAGACGGGCAGTACGGCAGCAGTCAATCCGGATCAGGGAACCTATCGTCTGGGTAATACGGCCGGACATGCAGCGGCGCGTGAAGCGGCGCTTTATATTGGCCGTCAGGCGCGAGAGGCCTATCGTCGGCAGCAGATCCAGCAGAAGCAGCAGGAGATTGTTGGGTACCAGCAGGAAAGCCTGGGGGTTGAGACCCGTCTGGCAGAGTTGCAGGCCACCGAAGAAAAGTTGAGCGCGGCCCGGCAGGCGTTCCCGTCCGAGGCGGAGGTCCATGATGCGTACAGTACCGGACTGGAAAAGCAGAAGGCGGTCGAACAGCAGCAGGAACGGGTCCGGCAGAAGGATGCAGAGAAGAAGCAGTTGCTGCTGCACAGTAGGTGCTGTCAGCAGGATATCTATCAGGAACGTGGCGATATTGCGCTGGAGGTGTCACTGGCGGCTTATGATGGGGCAAAAGAACTGCTGGCTGATTATTATAAGGAACTGCAGGGACTTCGGCTGCAGCAGAATGAATATGCGCATGCGACTGATAATCTGCGGCAGCAGCAGGAGTCGCTGGATTATATCCGGGTTGAGTCCGATGAGCTGCAAGGTGAGATCGTCGGTTATGAAATGGCAATCCGTAAGGCTGAGCAGCAGCTGGCTGTTTTGGATCGGCAGCTGCTGGAACTGGATGCGGCTGCTGTTGAGCAGCGGATTGTGGAGGTTGTAAGGCGGCTGCAGGAAATCCCGAAGGAACGGGAACTTGAAGTGGCGCGTCAGGCAAAGGCAGAGACGATGGGCGAGCAGCTGAATGGCGAGATTGCCGAGGCGGCTGGCCAGCAGGAAATCTATACCCGGCTCAATGGGGCCTGGCAGTCATTGTACCAGGCAGAAGTCCGGCGGGGACTGGTCTCTGATGAGTCGGCAGCACAGGAACGCCGGCGGAAGCTGGAGCAGAAATGGCAGCAGGCGGATGAAAGCCCGGCGCTGTCATCGCTGGTAAGCAAGGTTACGGGACAATTCATGCGGGATCAGGGGATCCTGACGGAGTACCGGATCTCGTTCCGTGATGTGACGGATGAGGTCTGCCCGTTGCCGGATCAACTGTCTGGCAGTCATCCGGAGGTATTCCGGCAGGCCTGGCAGGAACTGCGTGAGCAGGCTTCCCGCCAGCTGGTGCTGGCGGAGGTCGAGGGGCAGCCGCAGAATCCGTACGAGCAGCGGGCCTGGCTGCTCCAGCATATCGAGGAGCAGAAGGAACTGCTGTCCGAGCAGGATCGCCGCATCTATAAGGAAATCATCATGAACAGCATCGGGCGGACCATCAGCGAGAAGATATATGCGGCGGAAGACTGGATCCGGAAGATGAATGGGCTGATGCAGAAAAGTGAGACGTCCAGTGCGCTGCGTTTCCGGCTGGACTGGAAGCCGGTCCACGGGGAAAATGATGATGAGCTTGATACGAGTGAGCTAGTGGAACTGTTGCATGCGGATCCGGAGTCGCTGCGGGATGAGGATATGGAGAAGATTGTACGTCATTTCCAGGCCCGTATCGAAAGGGCGCAGCAGAATGCCATGTCTCAGGAACGGGATGTGGAGTCTTTTCAGAGTGCGGTGCGCGATCTGCTGGATTACCGGCAGTGGTTCCGTTTCCAGCTGTCCTATGATCAGGGCGAACAGATCCGACATCGTGAGCTGACGGATCGGGCGTTCTTCCAGTTCAGTGGTGGTGAGAAGGCCATGGCGATGTATATCCCGCTGTTTTCGGCGGCTTATTCCCGCTATTTGGAAGCCGGGGCGGATGCACCGTATCTGATTACGCTGGATGAAGCTTTTGCTGGCGTCGATGAGGAGAATATCCGTGATATGTTCCGCCTTGTGGAGCAGCTGCATTTCAATTACATTATGAATTCGCAGGTGCTATGGGGGGACTATGATGTGGTGCCATCGCTGAATGTCTATGAGCTGCTGCGGCCACGCAATGCTGCTTATGTAACGGTGGTCGGTTCACATTGGGATGGGCATGTGCGCAAATTGATGACAGGAGGTGCAGGTAATGTCGGACCGGCAGCTGCGGACTGAGGCAGTAAGGTATTTCCGGGAACGGCCAGTGCTGATGGCAGCGGCGAAGCGGTTCTGTCAGAAATACCGCAGCCTGGGACATTGGGGTGGACGGATCTGCCTGCGGAATTTGGGCACGGAAGATCAGCAGGTCTTGTCGGCATTCCTGCGGCGGGCAGCAGTCGACTCTGTGACATTGACTTATACGGAGTTTTTGGCAGCCTGGGGGAAGACCCGCTTTGCAGAGGTTCCACTGGGAGAGGTGCTCGGTACGCTTTATCCAGAGCGTCTGACGACCCGGCAGCAGGAGGCGCAGGGGCAGGAGCAGCGGCGTCAGCGGCTGCTGATTCGTCTGTTGCAGCTTTATCCGGCCGGGCCGGCCGGTCAGTGGCTGGAGGCTTTGATGATGCACCATGTCCGGCTGGGCAGTCCGGCGGATTATGAGCGGCGGGAGCTGCTGGAGCCGGTGGTTCGTGCGCTGTCCATGCTGCCGCAGACCTATGAGCGGCTGCCGTTCTTTGCCAACCGGGTCTGCGGGAATCCTCACGGTCTCGATATAGACGCTGAGACCGGGCGGCTTTTTCTGCGGGCTCTGGCTTATCTGGCCGGATATGCAGATACGGGCAGTCTCAGTATGGTGGTGAAGAATGAGCTTTTGTATGATCAGCATATCCTGCGTGAAGATATCCTGAATTTCGCTACGGCATATGGCCTTCGGGCATGGAGCGTGGACGGAGAAGAAATCCTTTACTGGCGAGAGGCAGCCATTGTCCGGGCTCCGTTGAATGTGCCGCTTCGCGAGATTGTGCGGGTGGGACAGTTTGCTTCTTGTCGGAAGACGGCGGGCGCATTACGAGTATTCATCGTAGAGAACGCGGGCGTGTTTTCTACGTTGCTGGATAGCTTGCAGGCGGAGGACGGGCTGTGTGTACCGCTGCTGTGCCTGCATGGCCAGCTCAAGACAGCTTCCTGGGCTTTGCTCGACCGGCTGGCGGCGAGCGGGGCAGCTCTTTTCTATTCGGGGGATTTCGATCCGGAGGGACTGCTCATGGCGGATAAGATCCTGCAGCGTTACCCGGGGGCGCAGGCCTGGCATTTTACGGAGGAGGAGTATGGTTCGTCCAAGGTCGTGATTCCGGACAGTCGGTTGAAAAAGCTGGAGCAGGTGATCAGTCCGGCGCTGGCTCCGTTGGTCAGTGCACTCCGGCAGCGGCGTCAGGCGTTCTATCAGGAAAGCCTGGTCTCCCGTCTATGGCAGGATTTACAGTTGGAAGGCCGCTTGTGATATAATAGGGAAAAGTATTGATGGAAGGGATGGGAGATATGGCGGAGAAGATCAGGCCGGAGCTGCTGCAGTTCCTGCAGCCGGGTGAGGTGCCTTTGCGGATTCTGGTGGTGGAGACTCTTTCGTATCTGCCGGAGCTGCGGCGGATGTTTCCGGTGGCTGAGCTGTCAGCAGCAGCGGAGGAAGCAGACCGGATGGAGAACCCGGAATATCAGGGGCTTTCTATCCGGTTTGATTGTGTGGATTACCGGAGCGAACCGCTGCCCTATCCAGTGGAGTATTTTGATTACATCATTTCGGACCTTACGTTGGAGCAGGTCGCCAACCCGCAGGATATTGCAGCTGGTTTTTCGACGTTTCTCAAGCAGACCGGCGCATTTCTCACGAGCTTTCGTAATATCCGGCACTGGACGGTATTGGCGGACCTGATGGAGGGGCATTACTACCATGTGGTGTCGCGGCTGTATGCCAAGACCGAGTTCGAGCGGCTGCTCTATGCGTCCTTTTATAAGAATGTGCGGGTAAGGCCGCAGCGGCGTCCGGCACCTGATGATATTGTCGAGCGGCTGGAAGCGGCAGGTTTTGATAATATACACGCTGACCTGGAGACAGAGTTCTGGCTGGTGCGCGCGGAACGGTCGATGCCGGAACTGGCTTTATTGAAGTCGATGTACACGCCAGAGCAGCGTAAAAAGCTTTCGCGGCTGTTGCATCGCATTGAGTATGGTGTCGATCTGCCGGCTCAGGCGCAGGCCTTCTGGCAGTTTTATGCGGATGCTGGGCTGTTTCCGGATTATACTGCGGCGTTTATCCAGTCGACGGTATTCCATGTG
>ERZ650307.1571-NODE-1571-length-12808-cov-5.594605_pt1 | contig 12808 bp, 8 predicted proteins | sample MGYA00376243_ERZ650307 | MGnify/ENA primary metagenome ERZ650307 (study PRJEB26733, sample SAMN07839242) | wastewater metagenome | biome: urban; feature: artificial channel; material: waste water | place: USA: North Carolina | collected 2016-03-31 ... | reverse complement strand
CCTGAAATTCATCGGCCGGGGTATCGTTGGAGGTCAGGAGGATTTCTTCACCTTTGACGCCAGCAATTTCAGACAGCAGGAGCTCGGCCTTGCTGCTGCAGTCCGTGCCAGCGCCTTCCTCATGTAAAATCTGGATGATGCGTGGGTTGGGCAGCGCCTTGACCGCAAACTGCTCGCGGAAGCGCGGTGCCCAGGCAAAGGCCTGCTGCAGCGCCCGGATATTCTGACGGATGGCCTGTTCGTCGTAGATATGGAAAGGAGTAGGATACTCTTTGATGATTTCCTGAAGCTGTGCTTTTGTAATTGGGAAATTTTTTTCGGACATATCGACATTCCTCCTAATATGTAGAGTGGAATTCATCACTGTAAATTTGTAAATAAATTATAACAAAACAGCATAGTGATGTCAATTAATATAATGATAAAGTATACAGACAGTTTCCCTATGAATATGATAGAATGATTACTATATAGTTACAAGTAAAAATTTCGGTTGATTTCGAAGAGGACAGGAGGGAGATCCCATGCGGCGGATCCTTACATTTTTGAAGATATTCCGGTATGATCTGGTGGTTATGCTGATTGCTCTGCGGCACAGGGATACTCCGCGCCGCGTCAAGGGGCTGCTGGCACTGGCTATCCTCTATCTTGTGAGTCCGATTGATTTGATTCCCGATACAATACCACTGGTTGGGATTCTCGATGATGCAGTCATTGTGCCGGCTGCAGTCTGTGGTCTGACACATATGCTGCCAGGACATGTCCGGCACTATGCTGAGGATCAGGCAGATCGGGTGATGCGCTATGTGCCGGTTATGATGATCGTTGCCTCGCTGGTCGTGTTGACCTGGCTGGGGCTCATTGCCTATGGACTGTTCAAGTTGTTTTTTGATTAAGAGGTGTCTTTTACATTGCGTGTATATATTGCCGAGAAACCGAGTGTAGGCCGGGAACTGGCGAAATGCCTGACGGGACCGGTGGTCCGTCACGATGGCTATCTGGAGACCCGTGACGGCATTGTGACCTGGCTGTTCGGGCATATCCTGCGGCAGGCCGAACCGGATGAGTATGATCCGAAGTATAAACGGTGGCGCGCCGAGGACCTGCCAATCATCCCTGAGAAGTGGCAGCTGCTTGTAGCTAAGGACTGCGCGAAGCAGTTCGCGGTCGTTAAGTCGCTGATTGCCAGGGCCGATGAGATCGTACATGGCGGTGACCCGGATCGTGAGGGGCAGCTGCTGGTGGACGAGGTGCTGGACTACCTGGGTAATACGAAGCCGGTCAAGCGGATTCTGCTTAATGCCCTTGATGAGAAAAGTATCAGAAAGGCCAATGCCAGTCTGCGGGAAAATACGGAATTCTTCAATCTGAAGCAGTCAGCACTGGCACGGGCGCGGGCGGACTGGCTTATCGGTATGAATTTGTCGCGGGCCTATACGCTTGCTGCGCGCCGGGCCGGGCATGACAAGCTGGTCCTGCCGATTGGACGGGTCAAGACGCCGACGTTGTCGCTGGTCGTACGCCGGGAGCGCGAGATCGAGAATTTCAAGCCGGTTGACTACTATACGATCAAGGGGCTGTTCCAGCACGACAACGGCAGTTTTTCGGCGCAGTGGAAACCCAAAGATACGATGGCCGGACTGGACAGCGAGAACCGGTTGGTTGATAAATCGTTGGCGGAGCAGAAGCTCGCGCTTTTTGAGCAGGACCCGCATGCGGGGCTGATCTCAGCCTACCAAAAGACCAGGAAGCAGGAGCCGCAGCCGCTCCCGTTCTCATTGTCAACGCTGCAGGTGCTGGCCGGCAAGATGTACGGCTATGCGCCGCAGCTTGTGCTGGATACGGCCCAGAAGCTCTACGAAAAGAAGTTGACGACCTATCCGCGTTCGGACTGCGAGTATCTGCCGGCGAATCAGTTCGGCGAGGCAAAAATCATCCTTGCCAATCTTACGAATGCCGGAGATACGGCGGTGGCTGGATGGGCGCCCGTGGCCGATACGAATATCAAGAGCCGTGCCTGGAATGATAAGAAGATTTCGGCGCATCATGCGATTATCCCGACAACGGTCAAGGCGAATGTGTTGACGATGACAGCTGAGGAGCGTAATCTCTATCATCTGATTGCACGTGGTTATATTGCGCAGTTTTATCCGGTCCACACGTACGACCAGACCAAGGTGGAAGTTACCTACAAGGATGAGCTTTTCACTGCCAGCGGGCGTACGGAACGCGATCTTGGCTGGAAGGTGATGTACCAGTCCAAACGCAGGAAAAATGACGATGAGGCCGAGGATACTGAGGAGGATGAAGACGATAAGACGCTGCCGGTGATGAAGAAGAAGGATGGTGTCAATTGGCAGCAGGGGGCTGTCACGCCACGCTCGACTAAGCCGCCGGTCCGCTTCACGCCTTCAACGCTGCTGGCCGGCATGAAGGAGATCCATAAGTACGTTAAGAACCCTGACGCGAAGAAGCAGCTTAAGGATGTTTATGGTATCGGTACCGAGGCGACGCGCGCAACCATCATTGATGATCTCATCAAGCGCAAGTTCATGAAGGCGCAGGGCAAGAAGAAATATCTAATCCCAACCCCGGCTGCGTATCTGCTGGTTGATGCTTTGCCAGACGAGATGACCTACCCTGACTCTACCGCGATCTGGGAGGATAAGCTGCACTCGATGTCGGAGGGGGAGGGGACGCTGGCAGATTTCCTGCAGGCTCAGACTGCATTCACGAAGGAGCTGTGCCGCAAGGCCGGAGCCGTCAGGATGGAGGTTACGGGCGACAATGTCTGTCCCCGTTGTCATCAGGGCGTGCTGCTGCAGCGTAAAGGCAAGAACGGACTGTTCTGGGGCTGTTCAAACTATCCGAAATGCCGTATGACCTGCAATGACAGGGAGGGAAAGCCGGATATGGAGGATGCGAAGACTCGCCTGACACGCAGTCCGCAGCGTATGGCACCAGCGGCGGTATCGGCCTCGGCATTGGCTGGGACTGGCTGGCATGGCCATCAGTCCTCCACGGAATCTGCTTCGGCACCGGTGATGCCTGCCTATGGAATGGATGCTGCGTCACAACCGTCGGCACAGGATATTGAGGATTTGAACTCGCTGTTCTCTGCTGCGGATTACGAAGCAAACCTGGCGACAGATATGCAGGAGTATGTGCCGCCGATGGCGAAGACTTCCTCATGGCAGAATTGGGCTGATAAGCCGAAATACTCAGCTAGTCCGATGGAACATATGAAAGATACGGGATCGGGCAGCCGTGCAGAGACGGCCGGACATCTTTGTCCACGCTGCCGTGAGGGACAGCTGCGGCAGATCCGTGGCAAGAATGGAACCTTCTGGGGGTGTACTAATTATCCGCGCTGCACGGCAACATTTGATGACAACAAGGGTGCGCCCTTGATACAATAGCAATAGTAGATGATATGAGGAGATTATATGAATAAATTTATCGAACTGGGACTGAATGAAGCAATGGCGAAGGCATTGGCTGGACAGGGGATTGCTGACCCGATGGAAATCCAGAAACTGGCGATCCCGAAGGCACTGGCCGGGGACAACTTCATTGGGCAGGCACCGACCGGGACTGGCAAGACGCTGGCCTACCTGCTGCCAGCGCTGCAGCAGATTGACCCGGCTGTCCGTCAGGCGCAGGTGGTAGTTCTTGCTCCGACCTACGAACTGGCTATGCAGATCACAGGCGTGGCCCGGGATCTGGTCCAGGCGGCAGAGCTTGGCATCAAGCTGCAGGGAATCATTGGCGGGGCCAACATTGCCCGGCAGATCGATAAGTTAAAGGATAAGCCGCAGCTCATCATCGGCTCTGCCGGAAGGATCATTGAGTTATCCCGCAAGGGCAAGCTCAAGCTGCATCAGGTGAAACTGCTGGTGCTTGACGAGTTCGACCGGCTGCTGGATGACCAGAATCTGCAGGCAACAGCCGATGTTGTGCGTCTGCTGCCCAAAGAGCGTCAGGTGATTATGTTTTCGGCGACAGCGCCGAACAAAGCATTGGAACGAGCGGATTTTCTGGAGCATCCGGAGCATATCATTGTCAAAGAGACGGCGGAAACGCTGGAAGCCCGCGATAATTTATATATTATGACACCGTTCCGGGACAAGATCACAATGATCCGCAAACTGACCAATACACTTGCTGTTAAACGCGGGCTGGTGTTTATCAATCGTGTCTATGATGCGGAGAAGACGCTGGCACACTTGCAATTTGATGGCATCAAGGCGGATTCTCTGCTTGGACACAGCAATAAGCAGGCCCGGCAGAAGGCCATTGCGGATTTTAAGTCAGGGAAGGTACAGCTGCTGCTGTCGACCGATCTGGCTGCCCGTGGTCTTGATATCCCTGATGTAGATTACGTATTCAATCTCGATCTGCCAGAATCGGCGCAGACCTATCAGCATCGCGCCGGTCGTACGGCCCGTGCTGGGGCAAAGGGCTCGGTCATTACTTTGGCAGATATCAAGGAAGCTTATAAGCTGGAACAGCTCGAGAAGAAACTGGGGCTTACATTCAAGCCGCTCAAACATAAGGCTGAAAAAAAATCGAATAAATCACATTGAATTTAGGAGGGAATCTTACTTTGGACATTGTACCGATACTATTGCAGTTAGTACTGGTCGCATTTCTTATTTTTATGAACGGCTTCTTTGTTGCCGCAGAGTTTGCCTGTGTTAAAATCCGGCCATCGCGTCTGGAGACGCTCATACAAGGCGGCAGCAAACGGGCTGCCTATGCCAAGCGCCTGACGGATCATCTGGATGCCTCTCTTTCTGTGACGCAGCTGGGGATTACACTGGCCTCGCTTGGCCTGGGCTGGGTAGGTGAGCCAGTCGTGGCTGTGATCATTCTGCCATTTACCCGCTTGCTTGGCTTTGATGACGGGATCGGCCATACGATTTCGCTGGTACTGGCTTTTTCAATTATCACGGCCGCCCATATTATCATGGGAGAACTGACTCCGAAGACGATGGCTATCCAGAGTGTCGAGAAGGTCATTCTGGCGGTGGCACTGCCGATGCTGATCTTTCAGAAGGTCATGTATCCGTTCGTCTGGCTGCTCAATCATATCGCGAACCGGGTAGCACGACAGCTGGGGTTTGAAGCGGCAGCCGAGGGCGGCGATGCCCATACGGAGGAGGAAATCCGTCTGCTGATGGAGGAAAGCCATCGGCAGGGACTGATTGATGACACTGAGGCCGATTTTGTGGACAATGTCTTTGACTTTACCGAACTTAATGTCCGTGAAATTATGACACCGCGCACGGATATGGTGGTTCTGTTTCTTGAGGACAGCTTCGAGGAGAATATGCAGATTATCCTGTCAGAGCAGCTGACCCGCTATCCAATCTGCCGCGAGGATAAGGACCATATTATTGGTTTTCTGCATGTCAAGGATCTTATGCGCCATATGGCTTCCGGCCGCAAACCAAATCTGCGCAAGCTGGCCCGTAAGGCACTCGTGGTGCCGGAAAGTATGGACGTTAACGTCCTGCTGAAGACGATGCAGGGAAGTCATTCGCAAATGGCAATCGTGGTGGATGAGTTTGGGGGGACTGCTGGTATGGTCACAATTGAGGATATCGTAGAGGAAATTGTCGGCGATATTCAGGATGAGTTCGATGAAGAGCGCCCTACGGCCGAAAGCCGTGGACAGCAGGTCTATTCAGTCGATGCCAAGATGCTGCTGGAGGAGCTGGACGATATCCTCGAAGTATCCATTGAGGATGAGGACGTCGACAGTGTCGGCGGCTGGCTGTACGACCAGCTCGGCGGTGAGCCGCGGGTTGGTCAGATGGCAGCGGCTGGTGGCAACGTTTTCTTTGTGGAAGAGATCGATGGTGCTCGTATCATCCGGGTGCTCATCCGTCTGGTTAATGAGCTGGCCGAAGAACACGACGAAATCGAATGAGCACAGAAAAGCCTTCTCCCGGTGTGGGTGGGGGCTTTTCTGGTATTTTGTATCTCGTTTCGTTTCCTGTACTAGGAAAAAGTGATAGAAAACGGTATAATAGTAGAGAATGTTTTGAGTTAGGAAGAGTAATCTATGATCATTACGATAGAAAATTATACGAAAAGCTACGGTGAGAAGACATTGTTTTCCGGAGTGGACCTCAGTATGGACCCCGGGGACAAGATCGGTATCGTCGGGGTTAATGGCACTGGAAAGTCGACGTTTCTTAAAGCAGTGGCGGGCCTGATTCCCGTTGACGACGGATCGAGTGTCACGATGCGCGGACTGCGCATCGAATATTTGGCTCAGGACAAGGAATTCGAGCCCGAGAACACGGTGCTCATGGAAGTGTTTCGGGGAACAAGTCCTTTGATGCAGGCCTTGCGCGGTTATGAGCTGGCACTGGCAGAGGCTGCGCAGCAATCAACGGATGAGAAGCTGCAGCAGCAGATCATGCGTTATACAGCTGAGATCGACGAGCTTGATGGCTGGCAGGTCGAGAGCGCAGCCAAGACGGTATTGATGAAGCTTGGCATTGGCGACTATACAGCCAAAGCAGGTACATTATCCGGGGGGCAGCAGAAGCGGCTTGCTCTTGCAACAGCACTTGTGCAGCCTTGTGATCTGCTGCTGCTCGATGAGCCGACCAATCATCTGGACAGCGATACCATCGCCTGGCTGGAAGATTACCTGCGCGGGCAAAAAGCGGCGTTGCTCATGGTCACGCATGATCGTTATTTCCTTGATCATACCGCTACGAAAATTCTTGAACTTGACCGTGGCAGGGCGTATATCTACACGGGCAACTACTCCGACTATCTCGAGCAGAAGGCGGGCCGCATTGAACGTGAGCAGGCCAGTGAGCAGAAACGTCAGAATTTCCTGCGCAACGAACTGAAATGGCTGCGCCGCGGTGCACAGGCCCGCTCGACGAAACAAAAGGCCCGTATTGAGCGTTACGAGGAAGTCAGTGCGCAGGATGTGGATCTTGACCGCAATACAGTAGAAATCGGACTGGCGGGAAGCCGTCTTGGCCGGACGGTAATCGAGCTCGATCATATCCATTATGAGCTTGAGGGCCGGACGATCATCAAGGACTTTACCTATACGGTATTGCGCAATGACAGGGTCGGCATTCTGGGGGCAAATGGCACCGGAAAGTCTACACTGCTCAACATTCTGTCGGGTCGCCTGCGTCCGGATTCAGGAACGGTGACTATTGGTCAGACGGTGAAGATCGGTTACTTTACGCAGCGTTCGGTTGAGATGGATGATCGGCTGCGAGCCATCGAGTACATCCAGGAGGCAGCGCACTTTATTACACTGGCAGATGGGACGAGGATTTCGGCCTCGCAGCTGATGGAACGATTCTTATTTGCCGGGGATCTGCAGTGGACACCAATTGCCCGCCTCTCTGGTGGTGAGAAGAGACGGCTTTATCTGCTGCGCATCCTGATGGAAGAGCCGAATGTGCTGCTGCTCGATGAGCCGACAAATGATCTGGACCTCGAGACGATGGCGGTGCTGGAAGCTTTTATCGATGACTTCCGTGGCGCGATTCTTTTTGTCTCGCATGACCGGTTCTTTATTGACCGGCTGGCGGATAAGGTGTTCGTATATCAGCCGGATGGAAGTCTGCGCTTGTATTCGGGCGGCTATACCTATTACAAGGAAAAAGAAGCCGAAGAGGCTTCCACGCTGCCATCGGCAGAGAAACCGCTTCGGGAAAAGGCTGATCCTGACGAGAGCCGGGAGGTGCCGAAAACGGCTCCGGCCAAACGCCGGTTTAGTTTCAAAGAACAGCGGGAGTATGCGGAGATTGACGGAGTAATTGCCAGCAAGGAAGGAGAACTAAAGGTTGTGCAGCTGCAGATGGCTGAACAGGTTTCTGATTATGGCCGCCTTAATGAGCTGAGCCAGGAGGAGAGCCGTTTATCTGCGGAGCTGGAGCAGCTGATGGAACGCTGGACTTATCTGGAAGGCATTGCGGAAGAACAGGAATAAGATGTTTTGGAGACGTTTGGGCGCAGCTGCGCCTGACTATATAGGATCATAGGATATATATAAGAAAAAGGGGAAAGAACATCATGGCATTCGACAACAATCGGTTTAACAGCATCATCAAAGAATTTACTGTAGATACGGATACGCTGCGTGAGATCGCAGCTGATTTCCGCTACGACCTGCGTAAAGGATTGCAGGACCCAGCCCAGTCTTCGCTGCGCATGCTCAAGTCGTATCTTGGCCTGCCGAGTGGCAGGGAAACTGGTGAATATCTGGCTCTTGACTTTGGCGGTACGAATCTGCGCGTCCTGCGCATCAGCCTCAAAGGTGCTGGTAAGTTCGAAGTTCTGAAGAAGGTTGCTAAACCGTTGAAAGTCGAAGGCGTCTATGATTTTATCGGTCCGGATTCTACTGCCGAGGAAATGTTTGATTTCATTGCAGAGCTGGTCGACGAAGCCATTGAAGGTGACCATAAGAAGCAATTCCTGCTGGGGCATACCTTTTCGTTCCCGTCGGAGCAGACGAATCTTTACAATGCGAAACTGATTACCTGGACGAAAGAATTTGCGACACCAGGCGTTGAGGGAAAAGTCGTTAATGATCTGCTGAAAGAAGCATTGCATCGACAGGGGATTGACAATGTTGTGCCTACTGCAGTCATCAACGATACGGTAGCGGTTCTGCTGGCTGCAGCCTACAAGCAGCCAGATGTCTATATCGGTTCCATTTATGCTACGGGCCATAATACCTGCTATCTGGAGCCCTATGCTGACAGTGCCGATGAGCCGATGATTCTCAATCTGGAATCTGGCGGATTTATGAAGCTGACACCAAATCGTTTTGATCAGGCCTTTGATGCGGCCTCTGAGAAACCGGGCGAGCAGCGGCTGGAAAAGATGGTATCGGGCCGCTATATGGGCGAGCTTTTCGGCATGGCTATGGCGGAGCTTTTGAATGAGACCGGCAAAGCGTACTGCTTTACCAGCATTGATATGAGTAATATCATCGTTGATGATACGGACAGCTGCGAACAGATAAAGGCCATTGTAACAGCGAAAACCGGCGCAGTACTTACCACCTCAGACTGCCAGCTCGTGCAGCAGCTGGCTTCTGCGCTGGTTATCCGCTCGGCCAGACTGGTGACGGCGTCGTATGTTGGCATTATCTGGCAGCTTAACGGCAGCGGTAAAGCGGCTCAGCAGCATATTGCCATTGATGGCTCGGTCTACGAGAAAATGCCGTTGGCCAAAGAAAATATCATGCGTGCCCTGTCGGAGCTGCTCGGCGAAGCGGCTGCCGGCGTTGATACGGTACTTGAAAATGGCGGGTCCGGTCTCGGTGCCGCCATTGCTGCGGCTGTATCGCAGAGGTAAGAAACGCGATAGCTGCCCCAAAGGAGCTTCATTTCATGCAACAGGAACAATCACTTAGTATGAATCTCTCGCAGCATCTGGCTATGACCATGAAGCTGCAACAGGCCATTCAGATCCTGCAGCTATCAGCGCAGGATCTGCGGGCGGAGATTGAAAAAGAATATCTGGAGAATCCTGCACTGGAATTGGAGTATGGCGATGGGGCGGGGGAACCCAGAACGGATGAATTCCGTACCGAGGATATTTCGGCATTGACCCGCTATCTGGGGGCTGATACTGTTCAGTCCCGGTATTTTACAGAGGATAACGAACGTAGCTTCGAAGCAGCAGCGCCCACCAATCTGACGCTCGAGCACGAACTGCTGGAGCAGGTCAACTTCGTTTTTACAAGCGAGGAAGAGCGGGCAATTGCTGTCTTTATTGTCGGTTCAATCGATGACAGCGGCTATCTGACCTTGTCGACCGAGGCTGTTGCCAAATCCATGCATATCCCTGTTGCGCGTGTTGATGCGGTACTTGAGCGCGTACAGGGCTTTGAACCAGCTGGTGTGGCTGCCCGCTGCCTGTCAGAGTGCCTGCGCATTCAGGCCAGGCAGCTGGGAATTTATGAGGGGCTGGTCGCGGCAGTTATCGATCATCATCTGGACGAGGTAGCGGCGTCTCAGCTTCGGGAAATTGCGGAAGCTGAGCACTGTCGTCCGACAGATGTGCAGATGGCAATTGATATTGTGCGCAAGCTGAATCCGAAGCCAGGCAATGCCTACGGCGGGGATGCTCCCCATTACATCACGCCGGATGTGTTAGTACAGAAAGTTGATGGTGCCTATCAGGTTACCCTCAATGACAGCTACGTGCCGCAGCTGCATATTGCGGCTGTTTATCAGCAGGCCAATACCTTCGATGCGAAGACAAAAAAATATATCAGCCAGCGTCTCAGTGCAGCAGTCTGGCTCATTAACAGTATCGAGCAGCGGCGGACGACAATCCGGCACGTCGTGGAGGAAATTGTGCGGGTGCAGCAGGACTTTCTTGAGAAAGGGCCGGCATATCTGCGGCCAATGGCGATGAAGGACGTAGCAGATGCCATTGGCGTACATGAGTCGACTGTGAGTCGTGCGGTAGCAAATAAATATGTCGAACTGCCGACCGGTATCATGCCCTTGCGTCAGTTTTTCAGTGCGAACCTCGCAAAAGCCGGCAGTGGTGAGGATTTCATCGCCAGTCAGGCTAAAGCGGCTATTGAAAAGCTGATCAAGGCAGAGGAACCACATAAACCGCTCAGCGATCAGAAAATATGTGCGCTGCTGAAAGAACAGCATATGGATCTTTCTCGTCGTACCGTCATGAAATACAGGGAGCAGCTGGGCTATCCATCTTCCGTAAAACGAAAACGCTATTAGCAAGACAAGATGCCGACTGCCTGTCAGGCAGCCGGCATTATTTTGCAGAGGTACGTTATTGTTTTCACAAAAAGCCCTTACAACTCGACGGAATAAGCTGAAAATTTACAATGAAACACGAAAAAATAATAAATTGACTGAAAAATGTAAAATTCTATTGCAATTGTCCAAGAACGTGATATCATAATATTCGTAAACGAAAGGGATAGACTTTCACAAATAAGTTAAAAAATTTACTTTCTAACCATACAATGATAACTTTTTGATTATATTGGGAGGACTTTATCATGGCAGAAAAAAAACCTCGTGTTGTGATCGTTGGTGCTGGCTTTGGCGGTATTAAACTGGCCAAATTATTCGCAAAGGATGATGTGGAGGTAACTTTAGTAGACCGGCACAACTTCCATTTGTTTCAGCCACTGCTCTATCAGGTGTCCACGGCGGTACTGTCTACTGATGAGATTGCCTATCCAATCCGGGCGTTTTTCCGTAAAGACCGGAATGTGGAGTTTTTCATGGCCAAGGCACAGGGGGTGGACCGGGAACGCAAGGTGCTGTTAACCAATCACGGCGAAGTTGCCTATGACTACCTCATTTTGGCAGCAGGAGCCACGACAAACTTCTTTGGAATGGAGAATGTAGAAAAGAATTCCTTTGGCATGAAGACCTTGCAGGAGGCTGTTCATATCCGCAATCATGTACTGCATATGTTTGAGCGCGCCAACAAACATCAGGATAATGAGGCGGAGCGTCGGCGGATGCTTACTTTTGTCGTCGTAGGCGGCGGCCCGACCGGCGTAGAGGAAGCAGGTGCCCTGACTGAAGTAATCGAGATCATGAAACAGGAATTTCATCAGCTTGATTTCAATGAGGTCAGTGTTAAGCTCATCGAGGCGACTCCCAATGTCCTGCCGATGATGCCGCAGAACCTGCGTGATCATACGGTAGCAGTTTTGAAGCACAAAGGTGTCGGTGTTATGCTGGATACGCAGGTCATGGACTATGATGGCAGCAGCCTCAAACTAAAAGACGGCAGCGAGATCCCCACGAAGACAGTTATTTGGGCAGCAGGCGTCAAGGCGGTTTCACTCGTTGCTAATTGTGGGGGTGAAGTGGATCGTGGCGGCCGTATCATCGTCAATGAGAATCTGCAGGTCGAGGGCAGCAAAGATATCTTCGCTATCGGCGATTGCGCACATTTCCAGCATGGCACAGAGCGGCCTTTGCCAACGGTAGCGCCGGTCGCTACGCAGCAGGCGCAGGTTGCACATGATAACATAATTAAACTGCTGGGAGGCCGCCAGGATCTTGCCAGCTTCCAATATAAGGATTTGGGGGCCATGGCAACTATTGGACGTGGTGAGGCGGTGGTAGCCAAGACGAAGATGAATCCGCAAATGACAGGATTCCTGGCCTGGTGTGCATGGATGTTTGTTCATTTAATCCGATTGGCGGGAACTCACACGAACTTTACGGTGGCCATTAAATGGACCTGGAACCTGCTCTCTGGTACACGTTTGGGGCGCATTATAACGAATATTGAACTGTGATAGAAAAGGCTGGCGGAAACGCCAGCTTTTTTAAAAAAAGGTGTTGACATATGGCTGGAAACCGTGTAATATAATACAAGTCGTCAGCGAACAGCACAACGTACTGCAGCGACGGCGACAAGATATCCGCTGCTCAGGACGAGAAAAAAGAACAAAAAAGTTCTTGACAAGCTCGAATGAATGAGATAAGATATAGAAGCTGATTCACGGAAGACCTTCTGAAAGTTCTGACGGATGACGCAGGATTGTTCTCTGAAAACTAAACAATGTAGAATTAATCATGCAACATGATTAAGCCAGATGTTTAATAGAAACTTCGGTTTCTAACATACATCGATTGGTATGAACAACATATACAATCGGCAATTTCTTTAGATAGTGAAAGCAGTTTACTGCTGACATTATTTACCAAACAAATTGAGAGCCATATCGGCACTTCAATACATTTATTGGAGAGTTTGATCCTGGCTCAGGACGAACGCTGGCGGCGTGCTTAACACATGC
>ERZ650307.1570-NODE-1570-length-12815-cov-5.177273_pt1 | contig 12815 bp, 10 predicted proteins | sample MGYA00376243_ERZ650307 | MGnify/ENA primary metagenome ERZ650307 (study PRJEB26733, sample SAMN07839242) | wastewater metagenome | biome: urban; feature: artificial channel; material: waste water | place: USA: North Carolina | collected 2016-03-31 ... | reverse complement strand
ATCTTTGGCCTGATTCAGAAAAAGGTCGGGAAAATGAAAGAGTGGGTTCGCGCAGGGGTTGCCATTGCCCTGTTGGTTGTCATGTTTATCATTGGTATGAAACTTCCAATGTATGCGACAAAGAGTACCTGGATCTATATTGTTATGGCATATCTGTTCCTTGCCTCTGTCATGCCGATGTGGCTGCTCATGGAGCCGCGTGATTACATGACCACTTTCATGCTGCTGGGCATGATCATTGGTGCGGTTGTCGGTGTCATTGCAGAGCATCCGACCATGAAGCTGAATGCATTTAGCGGATTTAATGTAGATGGCAGTTATCTGTTTCCTACCTTATTTGTAACGATTGCCTGTGGTGCGGTATCCGGATTCCACAGTCTGGTTTCTTCCGGAACATCATCAAAGACCATCAGTAATGAGAAAGATATGCCGATGGTCGGTTATGGTGCCATGGTGGTAGAGTCACTGCTCGGAGTCATTGCACTGGTTGTTGTTGGTGCGGTTGCCGTAAACGGAACAAAGCCGGAGGGTACTCCGTTTTCCATTTTCTCTACGGGTGTTGCAGGATTTTTCGAAAAATTCGGTATTCCGGTACAGGTTGCTACCGTATTTATGACGATGTGTGTATCTGCACTGGCACTGACCTCTCTCGATTCTGTTGCACGGATCGGACGTATGTCGTTTCAGGAGCTGTTTTACGGGGATACTACTGACACTTCCAAGATGCCGGGCTGGCAGAAAGTTCTGACCAATAAATATTTTGCAACAATTATTACCTTATTCTTTGGTTATTTACTGACTCTTGGCGGATACAATAATATCTGGCCACTGTTTGGTTCTGCGAACCAGCTGCTTGCAGCACTTGTACTGATTGCACTTGCGGTATTCTTAAAGACAACCGGAAGAACCGGCTGGACACTTTACATACCGATGTTTGTTATGCTGGCAGTTACGTTTACCGCACTGATCCAGAAGACCATTGCACTGGTTTCCAATATTGCCGGTGGTCAGGCAACTTTCCTGGTAGACGGTCTGCAGTTTATCGTGGCTATTCTTCTGATGGTTCTCGGTGTGCTGGTTGCATTCAGCTGTCTGAAGAAACTGTTTACTGCAAAGAAGCAGGAAGCATAAGCTATTTGTTCTGTTTTCTCCATTCCCGAGGGGAAACACCATAAATATTTTTAAATGCACGGGAAAAATGAAGCTGATTTTCGTATCCGACAGCAGAGCCGACATCTGCAATGGATAAGGAAGTCAGCTTTAATAATTCCGTAGCCTTTACCATGCGGTAGTTCATAAGAAATTCCTGTGGGGAGCGACCGGTCGAGTTGCGGAAGATTTTTCCGAAATAACTCCGGTTGATGCCACATACCGCAGCGATATCTTCAATCGAAATAGTATTCTGAAAATTCTGTTCCATATAATTGATCGCTTCTTTTATATAATAATCACTCATGCGCCCACTGGAGATCAGCGTTGCTGATTTTGCCGACTGCAGCAGATAATCCAAAAACAGATACAGATGCCCGATCAGATGGAAGGAGGATTCCTGCGGATGATTGACGATATAAAGCATTTCATCGGCAAGTTTTTCCCGTAATTCTTTGGAATGGGAATGATAAACGGGCGCGTCTTTGCACAAATCTGTGACACTTAAAGCCTCTTTTACACGTAAGCCGTCAAATTCGATCCACATATATTCCCATGGAAGCTGTTCATCGGCAATGTAAGTATTGATCTGCCCCGGGAAAATCATAAATCCCTGTCCGCTTTTTACGGAATAGGTCTGTGTATCCCCTTTTGCATTGTCTGCCATAAGTGTTCCGGTTCCGGAAAGAATGTAGTGAAACAGGTAGTGGTTGCGTGTTGCAGGCCCGAATGAATGGCCGGGATCACACTGTTCATATCCAAACTGATACATGCACAGATCGATAAAATTTTCATTTGGAAAAATATTAAAAAATGTATTACTCATAAAACACTCCGTATATACCAAAATGCGATATTAGTATCTATTATAGCACAAAATATTGCATTTGGGTATAAAATTAAAAAAATATGGGTATTTAAGGACGCATAAAGGTATGTTATAATCAGATTATCAAAAAGGCAAGCGGATATATTTAAGAAAAGGAGAGAGGAATATGGCAAAAAGGAATATTTTCCGTGGTCTTGCGGCTGTGCTTGCACTTGGTATGTGTATGACAGGACTTGCTGGATGCGGAAGCGAAAAAAGGGCGGATGGAAAAACGGAGATTGAAGTGGTTTCCTACAAACCAGAAGCAGTTAAGGCATTTGAAAAAATTGAAAAGCGGTTCAATGAAACACATGATGACATTCATTTGACGATTTCATCTCCAAATGAAGCAATGACCATTTTAAAGACACGTTTTATCCGGGAGGATTATCCGGATATCATCGCAATCGGAGGAGACATCAACTATTCCAACTTTTTAGATGCAGATCTGTTTGATGATATTTCCGATCTGGATGAAGTCCAGACCGTAAAACAGGCATATCTGGATATGGATAAGGAACTGGAGTTTATTCCAAAGGATGGCACGTATGCACTTCCATATGTGGCAAACGCGGCAGGAATTTTATATAACAAAGATCTGTTTGAGGAAAATGGCTGGAAAGTTCCGACCACCTGGCAGGAATTTACCACACTGTGTGATGAAATAAAACAGAGCGGAACACTTCCGCTGTATCTGGGCTTTAAAGATACCTGGACCTGTCTGGCTCCGTGGAATGCGCTGGCAGTCGGACTTACCGATTCGGATACCTGCAATCAGGTAAATATGGGAAATACCACATTTTCCGATACGTATGGACCGGTAGCAGAAAAGATGCGTGCGCTTTTGGATTACGCCGAAAAAAATCCGTATGCATACGGTTATAACGATGCATGTACAGCATTTGCCCGCGGGGAATCTGCCATGTATCCGATCGGAAGCTATGCGATCCCGCAGATCAAATCGGTCAATCCGGATATGAATATCGGCTCTTTTACATTTCCTGCAAATGATGAGGAATCAGACAATGTATTAAATTCAGGAATTGATTTACAGTTTTCTGTGATGAAAGCATGCAAAAACAAAGAAGCAGCATATGAAGTTTTAAAATATCTGTATGACGATGAAACCATTCAGATTTATCTGGATGATCAGGGCGGAATTGCCTGCAAGGATGGGGATTTTGCAATTCCGGAAACACTTAAGGATATGCGTCCTTACATTGAAAATAACCGCATGGCAGATTATCAGGATCACCATTATCCGAGTGAGATGAGTGTGGATGCCATGATCCAGACGTTCCTGCTGGATACAAGCGATAATGCACAGGAAAAGTTTTTGAAAAAATTTGATTCCGACTGGAAGCGCTATAACCGGGATCTGATTCGGAAAGTACAGGATTATCAGAAAGAACAGGAGGATGCACAATGAAAAAGAAAATGTCAAACAGGGACAAAACATTCTGGGCGGTTATCATACCGGTTGTAATCTTATTTTTTGCATTCAATACACTTCCAATGATCAAAGGTGTGATTTACAGCTTTACCAATTATAAAGGATACGGAACGTACGATTATGTCGGGTTCCGGAACTATGCAGATCTGTTTACGGATTCCCGCGTGGGAAAAAGCTATTTGTTTACGTTTAAATATGCACTGGCAGGAACGATACTGGTAAATGTGCTGAGTCTGATCATGGCAGTTGGATTAAACAGTGCAATCCGTTTTAAAAGTGCACTGCGCGGTATTTATTTTGTACCGAATATTTTAGGAGGACTTGTCATCGGCTATATTTTTAGTTTTATTTTTACTTACATTCTTCCAACTGTGGGAAATGTGTTCCATATTGGATTTTTACAGAACAGTATTCTTGCAAGTGAAAAATACGCATGGATTGGTGTGCTGATTGTTGGTGTATGGCAGGCAGTTGCCATGAATACCATTATTTATATTTCCGGTCTGCAGACCGTCCCGGAGGAAGTTTACGAGGCGAGTATGCTTGATGGAGCAAGTAAATGGAAACAGTTCTGGAAAGTAACATTTCCACTGGTTATGCCGTTTGTAACAATCAATCTGGTATTGAGCACAAAGAATTTTCTCATGGTATTCGACCAGATCATGTCTTTGACCAAGGGAGGTCCGGCACAGAGCACCGAATCGATCTCTTACCTGATTTATAAAAATGGTATGGATGGCGGACAGTTTGGATTCCAGAGTGCAAATGCAGTTATTTTCTTTATTGTGATTGTGGCAATTTCACTTTTCCAGATGACAGTTATGAATAAGAAGGAGGAGCAGTTATGATGAAAGAAAAACAGAAAACAAACCGGGTACTTACGATTGTTCTGATTTTGGGGACGGTTACCGTATTTTTTCCACTGTATATGGCAGCGATCATTGCGTTTAAGAAACCAAGTGAGATGACAAACGATGTGGCGGGTGCACTTTCTTTCCCGAAACAATGGAGTTTTGAAAACTTCCGTCAGGCAATGGAAGTGACCGATTTCTGGCATTCTCTTGGAAACAGTTTACTGATCACTCTGGTAACGATCGTACTGGCAATTCTGATCCACTCGATTGCAGGCTATGTGATCGGGCGGGGCATGGCAAGAAGAAAAAGTTTCCGTTTTATCTATCTGTATATTGTCAGTGGTATGTTTGTTCCATTTTCCATCTTAATGATGCCTCTGGTAAAACAGACGGCACACATGGGACTTGGAAACCGTGCCGGTGTCATCGTGTTGTATCTGGTATTTTACATGCCAATGAATGTCCTGCTTTACAGTGGATATTTAAAAAATATTCCGGAAGCACTCGAAGAAGCAGCAGATATTGATGGGGCAAGTACCTGGACGACTTACTGGAGAGTGGTATTCCCGATGATGAAACCGATGCATGCGACGGTTGCGATTCTGACAGCCCTTGGAACATGGAACGATGTTATGACACCGCTTGTGATCATGTCCGGAACCGGACAGAATACGCTGCCGCTTGCACAGCTTAACTTCCAGACACAGTTTGGAACCAATTACAATCTGGCGTTTGCCTCCTATATTCTGGCACTGATCCCGATCCTGATCTTTTATATGATCTGCCAGAAACAGATTTTAAATGGTGTGGCAAACGGTGCAGTCAAAGGATAAAGAATAAACGAGGTGACTTCTATGGCAATTATATACAATCCAAATAAAAAAATATTTACCCTGCATACGGCGCATACAACTTATCAGATGCAGGTTGATCCACTGGGATATCTGCTGCATCTGTACTATGGGGAAAAAACAAACAGTTCCATGGACTATGTCCTAACCTATGCAGACCGCGGATTTTCCGGAAATCCTTATGCAGCGGGCATGGACCGCACCTATTCGCTGGATGCGCTGCCACAGGAATATCCGTCCCTTGGCACCGGAGATTACCGCAATATCGCGCTGAATATCAAAAATGAAAAAGGGGTGGAAAGTGCGGATCTGCTTTTTAAGAGCTATGAGATCCGAAGCGGCAAGTATCAGTTACAGGGACTTCCGGCTGTCTGGGCAGATGAAAACGAAGCACAGACACTGGAAATAGTCCTTGCAGATGAAAACGCACAGGTTGAAGTGCATCTGCTGTATGGCGTTTTAGAAGAAACCGATATCATTACAAGGAGTGTCCGGATTAAAAATACGGGAACCGGACAGATTACGATCGAAAAGGCAGCGGCAGCCTGTCTGGATTTTGTACAGGGAGAGTTTGATGTCCTGCGGTTTTATGGAAAGCATGCCATGGAGCGCAATCTGGAGCGCACCCCGCTGGGACATGGAACGATTGCGTTTGGCAGCCGCAGGGGAACATCCAGCCATCAGTATAATCCGGCAGTAATTCTGGCAGAAAAAGGGACAACAGAGACGGCAGGCAGCTGCTATGGCATGCTGTTTGTATACAGCGGCAATTTCTCCTGTGAGGCGGAAAAAGACCAGTTCAACCAGACGCGCCTGCTTCTTGGATTAAATGAAGAACTGTTTTCCTACCCGCTCGCGGCTGGAGAAACCTTTACGGTGCCGGAAGTCATTTTATCCTATTCGGCAGATGGATTGTCTGCATTGTCGCAGCAGTATCATAACTGCATCCGCAACCATGTGTGCCGCAGCAAATATGTCCATATGCAGCGTCCGGTGCTGATCAACAGCTGGGAGGCAGCCTATTTCGATTTTACGGGAGATACGATTGTGGATCTGGCAAAAGAAGCCGCTTCCCTTGGAATTGATATGGTAGTGATGGATGACGGCTGGTTCGGGAAAAGAAATGATGACAATTCTTCCCTTGGGGACTGGCAGGTCAACGAAAAGAAACTGGGGGGCAGTCTGGCAGATCTTATTACCCGTGTGCATGAGCAGGGCGTGAAATTTGGCATCTGGATTGAGCCGGAGATGGTCAATGAAGACAGTGATCTGTACCGGGCGCATCCGGATTGGGCAATCCGGATTCCCGGGAAAAAGCCGGTGCGCTCGAGAAACCAGCTACTGCTTGATTTTTCCAGAAAAGAAGTGCGCGACTGTGTATTTGACCAGATCTGTGCCGTGCTCGATCAGGGAAAAATTGATTATGTCAAGTGGGATATGAACCGCAGCATGGCAGATGTTTATGCCGGAAATCTTTCCTATGATTATGTGCTTGGGGTCTATGATTTTCTGGAACACCTGTGCAGCCGCTATCCGGATCTTCTGCTGGAGGGATGCAGCGGTGGCGGCGGCAGGTTTGACGCGGGAATGCTTTATTATTCCCCACAGATCTGGTGCAGCGACAATACCGATGCGATCAACCGCACAAGAATCCAGTACGGAACTTCGTTTTTCTATCCGGTTTCCGCGATGGGGGCGCATGTTTCGGCGGTGCCAAATCACCAGACCGGACGGGTGACAAGTTTCCATACCCGTGGGGTGACGGCGATGGCGGGAACTTTCGGTTACGAATTAAACCCGGCACTTTTATCCGAAGAGGAAAAACAGCAGATCCGGGAGCAGATCAAAACGTACAAGAAGTATGAAACGCTCATTAACGAGGGAACGTACTGGCGGCTGTCGGATCCGTTTACGGATGAAATTGCGGCATGGATGTCCGTCTCAGAGCAACAGGATCATGCACTGGTAAGCGTAGTGCGTCTTATGGCAGAGGCAAATCAGGCGACCGTTTATGTCCGCCTGCGTGGGTTAAAACCGGATGCCGTGTATCTGGAAGAACAGAGCGGCAGGCAGTATTCCGGTGCAGCACTGATGCATGCGGGAATTCCGCTTCCGCCGTTTACCAGAGAATATGAGGCATATCAGTTTGCTTTTACAGAACTGAAAGAGGCTGGAACATTATATGAAAAAGTGCAGAAATGGTGTGACAGGAATGCCAAAAATCGAGTGGTCATCAGCCTTTACGGTGGCTCCGGTTCCGGAAAAACAACACTTGCAACGGCATTGCAGCAGTACTTTTTAAATGACGGAACGGGTTGTTATCTGCTCTCGGGCGATGATTATCCACACCGGATTCCAAAACGCAATGATGAAGAACGGATGCGTGTGTATAAAGAAACCGGGGAAGACGGACTGCGTGGATATCTCGGAACAAAGAAAGAGATTGACTTCGACCGGATCAATGAAGTGCTTGCGGCATTTCATGAGGGAAAAGATACGATCACATTGCGGCATATGGGACGGGAAGATGGCGAGATTTCATCGGAAGAAACCGATTTTTCCGGAATATCCGTATTACTTCTGGAGTGGACACACGGAGGCAGTGACGATTTACATGGTGTGGATCTGCCCGTCTTCCTGGAAAGTTCCCCGGAGGAGACAAAGGAGCGGCGCATCCGCAGAAACCGCGATGAGAATGCCGCAAGCCCGTTTATCTGCCGCGTGGTAGAACTGGAACAGGAAAAACTTGAAGTGCAGCGCAAAAATGCAGGATTAATCGTGGGAAAGGACGGAAGAGTTTATGAACCATAAACCGATGCTCAATGCATATCCCGACAGCCTTGGAGGAAATCTGGGAGATATTGTAACATTGCTAAAAACTGAGGCAATGCAGGATGTATTTTCTTCTTTTTACATTCTGCCGAGCCTGTACCATTCCGATCTCGACCGGGGATTTTCCGTGATCGACTATGACCTGAATGAGCAGCTTGCCAACCGGGAAGACCTTGACCAGTTAAAGAATATGGGGATTGACCTGAAACTGGATTTTATTTTAAACCATGCTTCCGCACAGTCCCCGCAGTTTCGGGATCTTGTGGAAAAAGGGGAGGCTTCTGCGTACCGCGATTTTTTCATCGATTGGAACCATTTCTGGGAAGGGCATGGAACCATGACGGAGGAAGGCTATATCCAGCCGGAGGAAAGCTGCCTGAAGCAGATGTTTTTCCGCAAACCCGGGCTGCCGATCCTGATGGTGGAATTTCCGGATGGAAAAAAGGTGCCGTACTGGAATACCTTTTATCAGGAAGTGCATGGCAGACACTATCTTGGACAGATGGATGTAAACATCCAGTCACCAAAAGTGTGGGAGTTTTATCGTGAAACACTGGAAAAAATAGCCTCTTACGGCGCGGCGATTGTGCGGCTGGATGCCTTTGCCTATGCGCCGAAGACACCGGGAAAGAAAAACTTCCTCAATGATCCGGAGACATGGGAACTTTTACAGAAGATTCATGCGCTGGCAGAACCTTTGGGACTTACGCTTTTGCCGGAGATCCACGCAGCGTATGACGAAAAAATATACCAGACGCTTGCAGAAAAAGGCTATGCGACCTACGACTTTTTCCTGCCGGGACTGGTCATTGATGCGATTGAGAACAGGCGCGGAACATACCTTGCGGCATGGGCGAAGGAAATTGTGGAAAAGAAGATCTCCACGGTCAACATGCTTGGCTGTCACGACGGTATCCCGCTTCTGGATTTAAAGGGACTGCTTCCAAAAGAGGAGATCCAGTCGTTAATTGACCGGATTGTATCCCGCGGAGGCATGGTCAAAAATTTACATGGACAAAAGAATCTGTATTATCAGGTAAATGCCACGTACTACAGTGCATTGGGAGAGTCGGATGAAAAAATGCTTCTGGCGCGGGCCATCCAGATGTTTATGCCGGGCAAACCGCAGATCTGGTATCTGGATCTGTTTGCCGGAAAAAATGACCATGAAGCGGTGCAGCGTGCAGGGGAATCCGGACATAAGGAAATCAACCGGACAAATCTTTCCGGTGATCAGATCGCGGAAGGACTGAAAAAAGATGTGGTTCAAAAACAGCTTGCGCTAATCCGTATGAGAAATACCCATAAGGCATTTTCGGAAGGTGCAGAGGTGACAATCTCCGGAGAGGAGAGTTCTCTGGAAATCCGCTGGGAATATGACGGGGCATATGCCGAATTGCATGTAAATTTTGAAGAGGGGACTTATACAATAGAAAGTAATTGAGAACAGAACGATATTACATGTAAAAAATAACATGAAAGCAAGAAGGAGATGCAGGAATACCGGTATCTCCTTCTTATGGGTTTAAATCCATAAGCTCATTGCCATGTTCCCGTAACCATTTGCGGGAAACCTTATAGTCTGGAAGCACACGCTCCACCTGTGCCCAGAAGCGTGGTGAATGGTTCATCTCCAGCCGGTGGCACAGCTCATGGACAACCACGTAATCCAGCACTTCCGGCGGTGCTTTCATCAGCAGGCAGTTAAAGTTAAGATTGCCCTTTGCACTGCAGCTTCCCCAGCGTGTACGCTGGTTTCGTATGGTGATCCTGCCATAGGTCACGCCGACAACCGGGGCATAAAACTGTACCCGTTCCGGAATTACGCGCAGTGCTTCATCTGCAAGCACCTGCAATTCCCCGGGAGTTAAAGGTGCGGCTTTCGGGCGTGCAGCTTCCAATTTTTGTTTTTGTTCCATTTCCCGGAGATGGGCATACAGCCAGTCTGATTTTTCATCGACAAATTTACGGATTTGCCAGTCTGCCATCCAGTAAGGTGCCCTTACCAGAACCGATAAATCCGGACGGATTTCCAGTGCAACGGTTTTTCTTTTGCTTCGGATTATTCGAATCTGTGCTTTTTCCATTTCATTTCCATTTCCAACAATATATGTAAAACAGATGTTTTGTGTTATGTCATCATTGTACCATCATTTTATTGGAATGCAAAGGGGACAAACCAGGGGGGAATTTCTGAGTGTGGAAAAAGATAAAATTCGCATATTTTCGACAGAAACATTGCAGTGGGAGGAAAAAAGGCGTATGATAAAAATAGTATTTTAAAGCGGAATAAAGAAAGGAACAGAGAAAATGGAAGGACGAAAAAAAATGGAAGAGTTTTACCGAAAACTGAAGGTAGGAACGAAGTTGAAGTATGCATTTACTACAGTCATTGTAACGTTTGCTGTTGCTATGGTTGTTTCGCTTGTTTCCATTGTAATGATGAATGTGGATACTTATAAGTTTTACAAGGAAGCATATGCAAACAGCACATTGCAGATGGAAATCCGTAAAGATATACAGCTTGTGGGAAAATATATTTTGTGGTCGATGACAACCGATGATGCAAGTTCCACACAGAGTTATTCTAATTTGGCACAGAAGTATGCAGATCAGGTTGGAAAAAATGTTACCGCACTGGAGAAGTCTTATAATGATAAAAAGAAAGTTGCGGAATTAAAAGATGCGATAGAAGAACTGAAAAAACAGCGGGCAGCGGTCGTGGAACTGGCGAAGCGGAATAAAAATGACGAAGCTCTGGCACTGTTTAATTCCGATTATAATGATGCAACAGAGAAAATTCAGGATATATTGGTTGATATCGGAAAAGTGGCATCCGCAGAGGCAAAGAGTCAGTATACATCTGCCAGGGTAACGGGACTTGTGAGCATTATTCTGATGATTCTCATAGGAACAGGAGCAGTGGCTTTCTCCACTGTCATCCGGACCACCATTACCGGAATTATGCTAAAGCCAATTCAGGAACTGGAAGGTGCAGCTGAGAAACTGAAAGCAGGACAGCTTGATGTGGAAATAAATTATGAATCTCCAGACGAACTCGGAAAACTTGCCGGTAATTTCCGGCAGGCATGCAAAACTCTGGAGGTGATTGTGCAGGATACCAGTTATCTTCTGGGAGAAATGGCAGAAGGAAATTTCAATGTATCCAGTAATAATCCACAGATTTATATTGGAAATTTCAAACAGCAGTATGAGTCCATGAGCAAATTAAAACATGAACTGAGTGATACCATGACACAGATTAATGAAGCATCTGAGCAGGTTGCATCCGGTTCCGGGCAGCTGGCAGGCGGGGCACAGGCTTTGGCAGAAGGTGCCACCGATCAGGCAGGTGCAGTAGAAGAACTGACAGCAACGGTAGAGAGTGTCAGCGGAATTGCAGAATCCAGCGCAGAGAGCGCTTCCGGGGCTTACCAGATGGTACGCACTGCCGTAGAACAGGCAGATCAAAGCAGAGAAGAATTACAGGCATTGACCAATGCCATGGAGCGGATCAGCAGTACCTCACAGGAAATCCAAAACATCATCGGTTCCATCGAGGAGATTGCAAGTCAGACCAACCTGTTGTCCCTGAATGCTTCCATTGAGGCAGCACGTGCCGGGGAAGCCGGAAAAGGTTTTGCGGTTGTGGCAGATCAGATCGGAAAACTGGCGGGTGACAGTGCACAGGCGGCAGTCAATACTCGCGATCTGATTGAAAAATCTCTGCAGGAAATTGAAAACGGAAACCAGATTACAGAAAAGACGGTTGCTGCATTAAATAAGATTCTTGAATCCATGAATGATTTTGCGAATGCGGTAAAGGGCGCCAGCGAGAGTTCTACCGAGCAGGCAAATATGTTAAAGCAGATCGAGCAGGGAATCGAGCAGATTTCCAGTGTCGTACAGAGCAACTCCGCAGCTGCAGAAGAAACTTCTGCGACAAGCCAGGAGCTTTCCGCACAGTCGGAAGGACTGAAGAATCTGGTTGGCAGGTTTAAGCTGGCAGAGTAGGAGAACATAATAAAAAGGAATCCTGTCCGGAAAGATATCCGGACAGGGTTCCTTTTTTTGTAACCTTTCCGATTTTTCGTTTGTATTATTAGTGAAAGGCCTTTGGAAATGAAACATAAAGGAGCGGCTCATGAGACAATCCGTACAGGGTAAACGCATTTTTCCGGGTGGTCAGAATTCCTTCGTCCCGCATTTTGCCAAGCTCTTTGGAAAGCGCACTGCGGTCGACATTCAGATAGTCCGCCAGCCCCTGTCGGTCAAACGGAATCTTAAAATGATTGCTGCCGGCTTTTGCCGCCTGGTTTGACAGATAGACAAGCAGCCGCCCGCGGATCGTTTTCGGGGTTGTACAGAAAATCCGCTGGGAGAGCGCGAGATTTTTGCGCAGGGAGATCTGTAGCAGATTCCGGATAAATTTTGGCTGCCAGGTGCTTGCGGATGCGGCGTGTGGACGAGAATATCCAGATTCCAGAATAGAATATCGGTCTGCTGGGCAGCAACCGCATCGACCATCAGTGTTTCGCGGGAAAATGCATAAGTTTCCCCGAAAACCTGTCCGGCACCGATGTTGCTCAAAATGCTTTTGCTGCCCCACAGGTCGAGATTTTCAATATTAACGCTTCCGGACAGCACCAGCCCGATCTCGTGCGTGGTGCATCCGGCAGACAAAATCACTTCATTTTTTTCAAAATGTTTCTGGCGCATACCGCCCAGAGCGAGCATTTCTTTATATTCTGATTCTTCCATGCCAAGGCACAGGGGATTTTTTAAATAGATCATGGGTTTCTCCTGAT